>Ga0180432_10001851_pt1 | contig 32639 bp, 15 predicted proteins | sample SS_ome_10_FD_132414 | JGI IMG/M metagenome (GOLD analysis project Ga0180432, IMG submission 132414) | Hypersaline lake sediment archaeal communities from the Salton Sea, California, USA - SS_1_MS_2 metaG | ecosystem: Environmental > Aquatic > Non-marine Saline and Alkaline > Hypersaline >...
AGCTAAAAATTATTGGACAATAATAATCTGCTATTATTCAATGCTTTATTTGGCAAAAGCAGTTATTCTAACTAAAGGCTATGAAACAGATGACCATTATGCAACACAGATAGCTTTAGGGCATTTATTGATTCCTGATAAGCTAGAAAGAGAAGATTTAGAGTTGTTAGATCAGGCGCATAAAATTTTTGAAGATGAATACATTGATTATTTTGAAGATGCAAGAAAAGAAAGCTCAATAAGCAGGTACAGCCCAAGTAAGGTATATGCAGAAAGAAGAATCAAGGAAATAATGGAAATAGCACGTAAGTTCATAGAGAAAATAAGAATTATTCTGGAAGAATGAGTATGTTTGGGTTTTGCAGAAATAAAGGAATATGCATGACACGCTCTATTTTTGCGATTGTTGAGAATACAAAAATTTATATATCTATTTAAAAAAATAAATCTATAATGAATCCGGAAGAAATCAAGGCAAGACTCACTGCATTTCGAGATAAATTGCCTTCTTCAACAATGCCTTTTATAGTTTCTGAAACTCAAGTTCGCGCGCAAGAAACTAAGGATGTGCTTGCATTACTTTCGCAAAATAATTCTGTTCTATTGGTAGGCCTGCAAAGAACTGGTAAAACAAGCGTATTGCGTGCAGTTCATGACGCATTGCCTGGCTCTTTAATGGCTTTTATAACTACTAAAACAGAGGATGAAGGACAGTTAACAAATGAAATAGAAAAATTATTGGATAAAGAATTTGAATCACTTGATGCTGCACTGGTAGAATGGAGGAATAAATTTCCTGAAGCAGCAATAATCATGGATGAAATCGGAAATTATGAAAAAGCCGATCTTGAATGGCTTAATAATCTAGCTAAAAAATACCATAAGGTTGTTGTAGGGTTAGCAGTTGTTGGCAAAAAACATTTTGAAATACACGCAATACTTACAGAATTTCATGATGTAGAACCCATTATTGTTAAGCCCTTTACTAATGCAGAGGTTAGGGGAATGATTGCTAAGATTAGCAAGGGAACTGGTGTTAAGGTGGATAGTGATTATTTATATTTTGCAACTAACGGTGTTCCATATCTAGTTTTAACTTTATTATATAACATATCTGCGTATTTAATAAACAATCCTCAAGAAGCAACAGTAGAAGGAGATACTGTGTGTATTCTAGGAGAAGATTTTGAAAAACTAAAAAAATCAACACTTTGGGTTATAGAAGGATGGTCGAATATCTTCCAGAGCTTTGCTGGAATGCTCAAAGCTCAATTGCCTTTTATAAAAAAGGAAGATTTTGACATACCTGATTCTTCTATGGCAAAGTTCTTGGTAAAATCAGGCATAATTGAAAAAACTTCTAAAGGGAAATACCGAATAAAAGGTTCTTATATAAGGGAATTTCTTTGATAGTTTTTAATGAAAATCATGAGTATGTTTGGGTGATGGAGAAGTGATTAATTTTGACACTTTATAGTGGTAAACAATCGAAAGCTTTAAATAGTGCTAATCCTTAATGTTAAACCATGGAATTAGAACATACAGTAAAAAAAGAGTGGACAACTATAGAAACTTCTAATTTTCTAGTTTCTAGAATGCCTAGGGAAAGAATGCAAAAAATGTTTAATGCTACAGTTTGGAAAAACAAGCCAGCACTTTTAGGCCCTGCTTTTCCTGATGTAGAATATAAAGTTTATTCTGATAAAAAAATGCCTTATCGCCAAAGAGAAGTAGGCATAGAGTTTGATATAAGCTGTGATGACAATTGCGAACTTATATATAAAATTCGTAGAATCAATGCGGGTTGCAGTACTAAAACCATTCATTCTGACAATACTGACTTAGCAAATTGGTCTGAAAAGAGAAGAGAAAATCTGAAACAAAAAGTTGAAGAAAAACAATCAAAAGCAATGGAGCAAATAGGCAGATTAGATTCTTATCTAAATACATATAATACTCAAGATTCAGAATCTAAGTATGTAAATAGGGATAAAAAATTAGATGAATTAGATGAAGAATTCCAAATTCTTGTAGAACAACTATGCGAAGCGCCATGGTCTCCATTTATGTTGGATAAAGTTCGTCAATACGCTGACAAACGTGCTGAATACTATACTGGCACTAGAAAGCAAACTGATAAGGCAGTTGATACATTAAAAAAAGCATTTTTAGAATACCAAAAAACAAAAGAATTCAAGCAACTAGACCCGGCAGAACAAAAAGCAATAATTCGATTCACAGAAGCAGACATAGATAAAATAAGAGAAGAAGCATATAGTACTACATTTGCTCACAACAGAAAACAAGCAATACTAGAAATAAAAAATAATGCTTACCTAAATGGCATAGGCAATCAAGTTAATTGGTCAGAAATCTAAAATGTTAGAACGAATTATAATCAACGAGGAACTGCATAATGTTCTTATTGAAGCAAGCAATAGTAATAATGAGTATGCAGGATATCTTTTAGGAGAAATAACACCCGCAGGAATAAAATTAGTAAATGCGGCGATTGGCGAAAATGAAACAAATAATGCTTCTGTAAATTATATCCCTAAAAAATACTGGGACCAAGTCCAAGCAGACCCAGACAAATATGTTTTACTATCCGTCCATTCGCATTCAGTAAAGTTTGGCAATAAAATCAGGTGGTGTGATCCATTTTGGTCAGTTAAAAAAGAACCAAAAACGCTCGAAGAGAAAAGACAATTTATTCAAGTATCTAGTGCAGAAACCGACGACGGCGATGTAGTAGAAGCATTACATCAAAAAGCAGGCATAGAATACGCACTATTTGTCCATCCTTGCTTTGGAAGCGTCGGCGAAACTATGGCTCAAGAAAAAGCTCAAGTAACAGCATATAAATATAATCCTTCAAGTATCGGGAAAGTGAAAGAAATCCCACTACAAATCGAGTAAAAACTCTTTTTCTATCTCCCAATATCTACTTCCTCATATTATTTATGTCTGGGTGCTGGAAAAATAGCAATATTCTGAATAAATTCATTTAAATGTTGGTTTGGCTAATCAATGGAATAGTAGTGGTTCTTAAAAAAAGTTTTGAGAATTTTTTTAAATAAACAAGTCAGATCTATTATCCTTCATAGTCTTCAAAAATTTGAGCAATTCTATCATTTATTTTAGTTTTTGTAGTGTCAAAATTATATTCATTAACATCAATAAGCATATCGAAAATTTTATAAAAAGGTTCTAATGAAGCGGATTGATACTCTGGTTTGAAATGAACATAAAACTCTGTTAAGTGACTTCTTATTTTTTTTATTTTACTCATAAATTTTTCCTCAGCAGCAATTCTTTCTCTAGAATGCGGCAAACTTCTAAAATATGTACATTCTGCTGCTAATTCAGGATCGTTTATCTCTTCTAAAATGCGGCCCAGAATAGTTTTCAGAATCGCCCAACTTTCTTCTCCATTGATTAAAAATCTATCTATTAAATAGGTCATAATAAAATATAAACACACATCTTTAAAAATGTTTCTTTTTTTGACATTAATATTGATCTCAATAAAAAATTCCGATAAATTAAACACACCGCCCAAAAACCAACACTCAATACAGTATTTCTATTCCTTAATTTCTATCTCCTAATGGCTACGTCATATATTAACTGTCTTTTTATAGTCCAGAGTCTCCATTCTTTCTTAACACCCTTCTAACACCGCTCTAATAATTAGTCATTAGGCGTCATTAGCTTTCTTGAATTATCGTCGATATTTGTTTGCCACGGGGCTAAATTGTAATTTTTTGACGTCCAAAATAGCAGTATTTATATAGTTAATACCCTTCTAATGGTTTTGTTAAAAGAATTGCTTGAATCAGTATCAAGAATTCTTAAGATAGCGAACATCAAGTAAAGCAGGAGTTCTAGTATAGAAACATTTTTATATTAATTTTAATAAGTCTGTTATTATGGGCATAATTGATAGTATCACGGATTGGGTTTTTCAAAAGAGGCGTGATTGGAAATCTGCAAGGCGCCTTAAAAAGCGTCGTGCTGAGATTGATTTGCCTGCTAAAATGCAGAGTATTATATTGAGTGATATGGAAAAATTAAAGCGTACCTTTGACTTGGCAGTTACTCATGCACAGGAATGGGCTGTTGCAATGGGTTTTTCTGATAGTGAGATTGGCCCTGCTTTAGTGGCTGCTGTGGAAAATTTATACAAGGCTGGCAAGATAACAAAAGAAGAGTATGATTCTGTGATAAGGTAGAATAGCAATAGCGCCTGGCGAAGTCTTCAATTACTTAAGCGATATCTGATAAATCTGAGGAATAAGTAGTTGAAGAATCAGACGTAGCGCGCTATTGCAATGCCGCCTGCGTAGTTCTTAATAAACCGCTTTCAAGAATAATAGTCCTGCAAGTATTAATAATAATGCAAGCAGTATCAGCAGCATTGCAGTGAGTGTGAAAGTATCATCTCCTTTGTTTTTTAGCACTGGCTTGCTGTTGTCTAGTTTTGTTGTTGCCTGTATTTTTATTATTGTTTCTGGATTATCTGTTGTTGTTGCTGCTCCGCAAGCCAGCACACTCAGCATTAATTCTTTTGAGTCTGCTAATTGCCCGTCATCATAATAGATGTTTACTGGTATTGCATGTTGTTTTGCTTTTTGATAGTCATCAAATATTATTCTGTACCTGAATTCTGTGTCGCTTGCTTCCTGAATGTTTACATAGTCTTGTATGTCTATGTCTAGTTCCTTGTTTTGTATGTCTATCTTGAGGTTTTCTTCGTCTGTTGTGCCGAAATTCACTAAGTCAAATGCTATTCTTGTTTCTTTGTCGCATTTTAGTTCTGCTGGGCTTATCTCAAGGTTTTCTATGTTTGTGTCATGTTTTTCCTTGTCTATCTTTAGTTTTAGTGTCCATTCTGTTTCATATTCTGTTCCTTTTTCATCCTCTCCCTCTACTGTTATTACAAGGTCATATCTGTTTTCATCAAGCATTCTTGGAAGGTCTATTTCCAGTATTTTTGTCTTGTAATTGCCTGCTGTTATGTCAAAATAGTCTGATTCATCATAATCATCATCTGTTTCTGCTGTGATTACAACATCTTCAATTGTTATCTTTTCATCTATGTTGTTTTCAATCATGAATTCAAGTTCTATGTGGCTTCCTGGTTTTGCTTTTATTTTGTCTTTGTCTTCTGCATTTGAGTATGTCTTGTCTCCTACATTAATTTCCAGCCTGCCTATGTTTAGTTTTTCTTCTAGTTCAAGATATACTGGTATTGTTTGAGAGACGTCTTTATTTTGTAGTGTTATGCTTCCTATCTCTGTTCTTCCTGCTTTTGACGGCCTTTGCACTGTTCCCTCTATTTTTATTGTCTCTGTGTCTCCTTTTTCAAGGTCTAGTCTTGTTGGTGTCATCACAAATGAGCCTTTATTGAACATGCTGGTTATTTCAAGGTTTTTGATGTCAAGCAGTCCTGAGTTTCTTATTGTGAAGTCTGTTTCTGTCTCTCCTGCATCTAGTGTTATTTTTTCAGGTGCTTGTAGGTGGTATTGCTTGAATGGTGTCTCTCTGATTATGTATGTTGTGAAGTGCGCTGCTGTAAAGCTTAGCACATTGTTTTCATATTTTATGTCATAACAGATGCTTGGCGGGCAGACATCTTCTGCATCTGCTGCAAATCCTTCTGAATAGTATATTACAGGGTTTTGCGTGAAGTGCACATTGTAGAATGTTATTCTTGCTGGTTTGTTTAGTGCAGGCAGTTCTGGCGTGTTTAGCGCTATCCTGCTGTTTTCCAGCAGCACATTGTTTTCAAGGTCTGTTGTATAGCTTAAATCAACATCTTCCAGGAACTTGATTTTTGCATTGCCTTTTTGCAGTGTGAATCCTGATATGCTTGCCAGCTCTTCTTCTGAATATTCTGATAAGTCTGTTGTTTCTTCATCAAAGCTGTCTGTTTTTGGCCTGTCTGTTGATTCTATGTTGAATTCTTGTTTTGCTGTTGCATTTCCGTCTGTCACTTTTGCTTCTATCTTGAATTCTTTTAATTTTCCTTCTGCATTGAATGTAAAGCTTTCTCCGGTTCCTTTTATTTCTTCATTTACATACCATGCTATTATGAGGGTTTCATTGTCAGCATCAAATGCTGTTATGCTGAACTCAAAGTCTTTGTTGTGGGGTATGTATTTGGTTTGTTTTGGTGAATAATCGATTATTTCAGGGGCGTGGTTAAAGTTTGCAACTATTATTTTGATTGTTTGTTTTGCCTCTTCCTGGCCGTCTGATACTGTGATTTCAACATCAAATGCGCCTGCATCTTGGTATGTTGTCTGCCAGGTGAATACATTGTTGTTTTGTGTGAATCTTTCATCATTTATTGAGTATGTTAGTTCATCTTCATCAGCATCTGTTGCCTCTATTGTTATTATTGCTTCATCTCCCTCTGGCACTCTTAATATTCCTATCTCTTGCACATCTGGAGCCCTGTTTACATTGTCTACATGCACTGTCCAGGTGTGTTCTGCATCTCCTCCTGATGAGTCTTTTGCAATGACTTTTATTTCGTGTGTTCCTTCGTCTGTATAGCTTGGCGTGTATTCATACTCTGTCTCTGTGCTTGCCTGCTGTCCGTCAAGATACCAGGTTAGTTCTGGTGTTTCAAGGTCAGGATCTTTTACATTTACCTTGAATGTCTGGCTCTCTCCTTCGTTTATTGTTACTGTTGTCTCTGGCTCGTATGAGTCTATGCTTGGGAGCCGGTTCTGGTTTTGCACAGTGATTGTGAATCTTTCAACAATTCTTTCGTGGCCGTCTGATACTGTTGCTGTCATGTCATATGTTCCTGCACTAAAGAAGTCAGTCACCCATCTTCCTTGATTGTCTAGTGGCGGGCTGTATGTTATTCTCAAGGTATTATCATCATTTGTTACTGAGTTTTCATTGTCAGGGTCGCTGTATACTGCATTTATTTGTATTGTTTCTCCTTCATATGCTGTTATGTCGCTTATTTCTTCTAGTGTTGGCGGCCTGTTTACATTATCAACTGTTATTGTGATTGCTTCAGATGTGTTAAATTCGCCGTCATATGCCCATATGTTGAAGTTATATGTTCCTGATTCTTCATATGAAACTTCCCAGATTCCATCCTCAAATTGCAGTGGAATGTTGACTATTAGGTTGTTATCGTCATTTTCTACATTGTTCTCATTGTCAGGGTCAAAGATTAGTTCTGTGTAATCTATTGTCTGTCCTTCTTTGACATGCAGGTCTTCTACATTTACCTGTGGCGCCCTGTTTACATTGTCTATTTTTAGCTTGAATGAAGTGGTTGCCTTTAGTTCTCCGTCTGATACTGTTGCGGTGATTGTGTGTTCTCCTGATGATTCATAATCAAGTTCCAGTGTTCCTTCTGCTGGGATTATCTCGCTGTATGTTACAGTTAGCTGGTTGTCATCATTTGCAACGGAGTTTTGGTTGTCTGGGTCGCTTATTGTTGGTGTTATTGTTATTGTTTGTCCTTCTGTTGTGTTTATGTCTGGGAGCGGCTGTATCTGGGGCAGCCTGTTTGTGTTTGCAACGTAAACTATTATGTTTTGAGTTGTTTCTGTAATGCCATCACTTACTCTTACTGTTATGTTGTATTCTCCAGAATCTTCATAAGTAGTGTGCCATGTTCCATTTTGGTTAAATGGTGCAGGATATGTGATTGTGATTTGGTTGTCGTCATTTGTGACATTGTTTTGGTTGTCCAGGTCTGTTATGATTGGTGTTAATTGCACTGTCTCTCCTTCTTTTACTGCTATGTCATTTAATCCGTCAATTTCAGGGGCCCTGTTAATGTTTTGCACTGTTATTGTCACGTCTTTTGTTGTGTTGTATTCTCCGTCTGATACAGTGATTGTGATTGTGTAATTGCCTGAATCCTCATCTGTTGTCTGCCATGTTGCATTTTCATCAAGTGGCGCAGTTACTTTTACGCTTAGTTCATTGTCGTCATTTGTGACATTGTTTTTGTTGTCAGGGTCATAAGCAAGCATGTCCAGGGTAATAAGGTCTCCTTCATTCACTGTCATTGTGTCATTCGTGTCTATCACAGGCGGCCTGTTTGTGTTCAGCACGATGATTGTTGCAAAAGTATCGTCATAGTATTCTCCATCTGTTACAGTTGCTTGCACTGTGTAATTTCCTGCTTTGTCAAAGTCAGGAGTCCATGTTCCGTTTTCATCAAATAAGCTTGCATAATAGAATGTCAGGTTATTGTCATCATTGCTTACTGAGTTTTCATTGTCTGGATCTGTTGCATTTGGTTCTATTGTGAATGTTTCATTCTCTTTTATTGTGATTGTGTCTATTTGATGGATTGCTGGGGCCCTGTTGGTGTTTACTATTATTAGCTTGACATCTTTTTCAGTTTCTTTCATGCCATCGTCTGCAGTTATTGTGATGTCATATTCTCCGCTATGCTCAAACGAGGCAACCCAGTCTTCATCATAATCCTCAAATGGATATTCTATGTCTGTTGTGAAGTCATCGTCATCAATGTCATATATTTCCGGATTTATTGAGAAGGATTTGTTTTCATTTATTATTATTGTATCTTGGATTATTACTGGAGGATAGTTTGTTATTATGACGCCTGTAGCAACTTTATTGCTTCCAAGGTAGGGTATGTTAACTAAAATATCATAATATTCTTTTGTTCTATCCAGGTCTTCTAATTCTATTTTAAACGTGTTTTGGCCTGGTTTTATTTGAATACTTTTTTTACCTTGTGCTGTTTCTGTGCCATCGTGTGATACATAATATTCAAGATTTGTGGCAATGTTAGAATCTAACTTGTTTGTTATTTCAATAGTCAAATCTACGTCTTCATGTGCTATTTCTGGTATTATCAGGTTTGCCTCAAGAACATCTACTAATATGTTAAATTCTGTGTAAGTCTTTGATTCATTGTTTTCATAGAAATCAATGCGGTAGGTATATTTTCCTTCCTGTTTAGGTGCAGTTAGCTCTAAATCATACTTGTCTCTTGTTGTGTTTACTGGCAGCACGAATTTAGTGGAGTCGCCTTGTTTTAGCACAAAATATCCTTGTGCAGGACTGTCTTTTAAATTGGTTATGTCTATGGTTATGTTTGTTTTTTGTTCAGGAAGCATTTCAATAGGATAGTCAACAGAATTTATTTGAATAGGTGAATAAGGCAGGTATTCTATTGAGAATTTAATTGTTTTGTATAGTTTTATTTTTCCTTCAGAGCAGTTTATTACGTCAACAGGATTTATGGTTATAACTTCGAGTATTGAATCTTCTGTGTATGCGTGAGAAAATGTTACTTTTTTCTGTTGTTTTTCATCAGTGCAAGTAGCTTCCTGCAAATAACCCATCCAAATGCCTGCTTTGTTTAATGTTATTTCTACAGGATCTTCGAATGTAATTGCAGAATAATTCTTTATCATGGTGTTTAATGGAAATTTCTCAATAATTATTTTTTGTGGCAGTACAAGTTCTCCAAATTCATATCTTTGTTCAGCATCTTCCACTTCCACAAGGGTAATGTTTCCGAAATCAGGGGTTGAATGTGCTCCTAATTCAATTTCATATTGTTTTTCATAATTATTTTGAGTAGAGGTTATTGTAAATTCATCAGTATTTGATGCAGATGCAATGCTATATTCTTTATCTAACGATGCGCAAAGCTCTGCAGTAGCATTTTCATCTAATCCTGATGCAGAATATTTAAAGAAAGGATTGCCTAATAACTGATAAGACATTAATGAAAGTCCTGAAGGAGAGCTGGTTCCCCAGTAATAATTATTTCTCGCTTGCTTATATAATTCTCCAATAGTGTGGTATTTTTCAAGGTTGCATAGGATTGCTAAATCAAATTGTTTGTCTGCAACATTTGTCGGTGCAATAAAGGTAGAATCTTGTCCAAGCATTCCTACATAAGATGTAAAACCCGGCAAATACAAACCAGCGTAATCTGCATCAAATAGTACTAGGGGCTTGCGGTTTTCAAATGCGTTTTGCCATTCGCTTGTTTCACTTGCTTGCAGTCCTATTCCCATCGCCCGGAATATGAAATCCATATATGCGACATTTTCTCTGTTTTGTATGTCTCCATGTGAATGAATTATTATGAATGGGTTTTGATCTTGTATAGCGTTTAGTTCTTTCTTTAAATCACTCCACAATCCTTTATTGCCTGTGAAACCTTCAGAATCATTTATTAAGTCCCTTATGTTTAATGATATTGTGTTTGTATAGCCAGAAGCAATTACGTATTTGTCTATATTTGCTTCTGATTGCTGGGTATCTAGTTGCTTAATCATTTCAGAAGGATCATCACCAACGATTCTGCTAACCGCAGCAGTTTCATATGGGAGCAAAACATTAGCAAAAACAGGCACTGCCAGTAAAACTAATGTGATGATTATACAAAGTCCTGTTAATTTGTTTTTATTCAACATTTAAATACTTCCGAAGTTTTTCTCTTTCAGCATATGTGGATGTTAGTTTGTTTTTATTTATCAGCATTAAAACTGAGCCATCTTCAAGTTTTTCTATATGTCCGCAGGGAGCATTAAGAACTTTTTCTTTTCCTATTTTTTCTATATTTACTGGGGATAACACTGTTAAAGACCATATTTTTTTATAGCCAAATTGCCTGGATGGCGGGTCTTTTGGTGTTATGCAGCTTTCATCTTCGCCTGCCATTGGTCTTTTAAGGATGTTGTGTATTAGTTTTACACAGTCTAGCACGTCTTTTATGGCTATGCTAGGAACGTCCCATTCTATGAAATTATTTTCAAATGTTTTTGTTTTTCTTTTGAAATCCGGTGAATTATTTAATACAGTGCTTGTGTAAAATATTAAATGGCCTGGAAGTACAGAATTAATTGCGATTGTTTTAAGGCTGTGTTCTTCGTATTTTTTTGATTTTTCAATGGATTTATCGTCTATTTTTGTCAGCTCTTTTTTGTAAATTTCAAGGGCTTTTTTGATGTTTTCCTTGTTTGTGCTTGTTATTTTTCCACCGCTGCAGGATTTAATGAAAGCGTCATTGTTGTCTTTATCGGCAGTTTTTAAATTTTCTGCACACAAGTTCAGCAAATACTTGCGATAATCATTATCTGCTTTTTTAATTAAAGAATAAAAATGCTTTAGTTGAGTATCTCTGTTATTTTTTAATTTATCAACCTGTTTTTTTAATTCTTCAGAGGATTGCACAATATTTTTTTTCTTAATCTTGCTGTATTCTTCATTTAATTTGAATACAAAACTAATAAATTCTTGTTCATTGAACTCTTGTCCTACAGGTATTGCAATATTAAATGTGTTTGACATCATGTCACCTTTTTGAAACTTATTATATCAATTCCTTTTTCTTTTGCATAATTAAATATCCAATAGTTATTTGGTTTCATCCATTTTTCATACTCTTCTTCAATGATTGCAATGCTTCCTTTGGTAATTTGTTTATTGTTTAATTCTTTTATAGGCTTATTCATTAATCCTGCAAGTTTGTCAATTTCTTTCTTTAAGCCAAAATTTACGCCGTTTTTGACTTCTTCCACAAATACTTTTCCTTGGGTTCCTTTTATTTCTGCTACAATGTCTAAATCTGTGATTTTGTTTTTTCCAGCAGCATCATAAAGTTCCGTTCCAATTGATGTGACTTTTTTATTCTGGTCTGCAAGCATCTCAGAAGCTCTCCTTATTTCAGCCCAGCCGTCAGGAGAGTTTCCTTTGGCAAGTCTTGACATTGTATTTTTGGATATTTCAATGCCTTTATTTTCCAGTTCACCTATTTTTTTGAAAAAGTCCATTTTGGTTGTTTTTGAAAAATAAGGCGCGATATCATCAATTTTTCCAGATGGTACATAGCCAAGAATTTTTTCAGTTCCTTTTGCAATATCATCAAATTCATCCACATTCTTTAATAATTTTATTTGGTCATCATCAAAATATCTTGTTATCTTCTTCCATACTACTTTATGGTCTGCCATGATTTTAATGAGTCTATTAGCTCCAGACCACATGTTTTCAACAGTTCTTATTGGGTGTTTCCATTCCAGTTGTACTTTGAAAAATTTGAAAAATTCTGTAAATTTGAATACTTTTGCTTTGAAAAAAGTATCTAGTTTCTTGATAGTGCTTTTTGCGCCTCCAAAGACTTGCAATAAGCTTTTTGCTATTCTTTTAACAATCGCAGCAAATGCATCTGCTACGATTTCTCCGCCTTCTCCTGGTTCAGGGATGAGCACTGCAATACCTGCTACAGCGCCTCCTGCTGAAGACACGCAAACAACCTCATCAAGAATGCCTGTTGTAGAATCATTGCTGATTGCTGCTTTTATGTTTTTTATGAAACAGAATTGGACCATGTCGCGTATGTCTGTTATGACGCTTGTGACAGGGGCAATTCCTGCTACCATGTCAGAGCCCATGCAGCTTCCTTGTTCTGACCATCCTCCGCTGACTTCTTCGCAGTTTCCAAGGACATACCCTGACCAAACTTCTCCAATAGAAAGTATGTCTGGAGGATCAGAAAGTTCGTAGATATATGCTTTATTTGTTTTGTCTGCTATTGTGTTTTGATAATATTCCGGAGCAGCAAGTATCTTGTTAAATGCATCCAATCCTATTTCTGGCTCGTCTCCTGAAATTACAAATGCATAACTGGCATCTCCGCCCCACACGTTTCGTTCTAATGTTATTGATGAGTCAAATGCATCACCTGTTTGTGCTACATCATCAAACCAAGGCGTGCACTTTATTGCATTGTTGTTTTCTCTATTGCCGATAAGAATTAAGTTTCCGCCGCCCAATGTAAATTTAGAGCTGCAGTCTACATCTTCTGCATCAACAGTTTTGACTGTAACCTCGTAATCTTTTAATATTGTTTTTAACGTGGATATTTCAGAGGATATACTGTATTTATTTCTTGGGGATACGATGATTAATTTGTTTTGTTCTTCAATTATTTTATTTGCATCAATTATTGTTTTTGTGGTTGTAGGTATGTATGGTTGGTTTGAATAAATGTATTTGATTTCGTCATCCCATTGCCAAAGTTCATACCATTTTTCTATATCTGCATAATCAATTCTGTGCATAGGCACCACATAATCATCCCCTAGAATCAAGATATTGGAGCATTTGCCGCATTTTTCTTTTGCAAGAGAGGCTGCTTGTGTGGCATATGCATTATTTGTCATGAAAGGGTCTTTTGCGCGTTCATAGTAGAATGCAAAATGCTCCCAAGGATGTCCTGTTATGTAGTCTTCTAGGTCATATACCGCGCCTCTTTGGTTCTTTGCAGTGCTGTATGCTTTTGCGAGCAGCGAATACACTGTGGCGTCATTGTTGAATCTCCTGCTAAGCTGCTTCTTGTTAGTAAGAATTATTGTATCTGGGTCTGGTATTACTTTTATTTTAACAGAATCTCCGTTTTTAAGTCCAATTTCATAATCTCCTTTTGCATCTTCAAATATTTTGAATTTGCAGTTTTTATCTTCTGTTATTGAAAATGAATTGGCAGAACAGGTTTCTGTGTCAAGTAGGAATGCATCTGAGTCATATTCTAGCTGAACATTTTCTCTGCGGTCATAAAGGAGGTTAATGTGCACAAAATCTCCTGGCTGCTTGAATATGTAAGATTGAGATTCTTCTGCACGTACTTTTGCATGCACGCTTATATCTTTGCAAGTTGACTGCCCGTCTACGCAAGCATAATTGCCGTGGCAGCTTTTAATGTATTCTTCTTCATAACAACCATTGTCATCTTGGTCAGTGCACTGCCATATTTGTTGGTTTTCCTTGCAAAAGTATTCATCATAATTTGTGCAGGTATCTGTGCACACAAGAATATCACAAACACCCTGCGTGTTTGTTATGAAATTACAATATTCGTCATCTCTTCCGCAATCACTGTCTTTGTAACAATACTTGTCTTTCACTGTCACGTCTTTTGCTGCATAATCAACATATGCGTTTCCGCAGGCAGTGTATAGTCCGACTACCAGTTTGTGTGAGTCATCCCATGCTGATTTTTTGTTTGAGTCGCAGTCATCAACACTGTGTATTGTTGGTGCTTTTAGGTTGAATGTAACGCTTTGTGACTGGCCAGGGTCTAGTGTGATTTCAACGGCATCATAATATTCATTTCCTGGGCAGCATTTTGTGATTGCGTGATATGATTGGATTCCAAAAGTGTCATTTGATGATGTTACAAGGTTATACCAGCTGCTTGGGGGCAGTCCTGCTTCTAGTTTCAGGGTGTCTCTTATTGTTCCTTTGTTCTGGATTGTTGCCCGTACCTGGAAGTTTTCTCCTTGGTCTAGCTTTGTTGGGTATTGTGTTATCTGGATGACATTAAGGTCTCCGTAGCAGTCAGTTGGTGAGTTTGTCTGGCTTTCTCCTAGATTTTGGTCACAATAGCCGTCTCCTTTTTTGTATACAGATGTCCAGCAGGCATTGTGCACGCAGTATCCTCCCTGGCACTCTATGCCATTTACGCAGATTGCGCCATTGCATTTCCCGCAGTCATTTGGTGAGTTTGCACAGTTCTCTCCTTTATTGCTGTCGCAGTGGCCGTCTCCTGGCCATGGGTCTGCAGGCCGGCATATGCTATGCACACAGTATGAGCTAAAGCATTGATTGTTTGAGGTACAGGATTCACCATCTTGTTTTTTGCAAATATTTGCTCCAGAATCCCAGTGTTCATTTGAGTTGCAGCAACCGCATTCCACACCATAACATGTCCAGGAATTGCCCATGCACACTAAGCTTCCGCTGCATTGGTTGCTGTTGTCACAGTCATAATCAGACCAGTCACATGCTAAGTCACTGCAGTAATTGCCGTCTCCTAAAGATGATTTTTCTTCCCAGCACAGCAGTTTTCCCCAGAATATTTGGTCTTCGCATTTGTAGACTTTGTCATTTGTTCTTTTGTATTGTCCTTCAGTAGAGCAGTCTCCTGCTGTGTTTGCATATCCAGAGCATTGTGTTGAATAGCATTGTCCTTGCACGCATTTGCCGGTGCTTCCGCAGGAATTTCCGCATGCTCCGCAATTATCATTGTCATTTTGCAGGTCAAATCCTTCGTCTACAGAGCTGTCACAGTCATCATCTTTATTATTACAGGCTTCTTTTGCTCCTGGGTATATGTTTGCGTCATTGTCATTGCAGTCTGTTGGGGTTCCGCAGACTCCTCCTGTTGGGCTGTAGCCGTCATCATCCCTGTCTCTGCAGGATACAGTTAGTTTATTGCTTGATCTTGTGTCATCGTCAGTGTCTCCTTGCAGGTATGCATAAACATAGAATTCTGGGTCTCCTGTTGCATCGTTTTGGTATTCTGCAGTCCAGGTGCTTTTGGCTTTGTTGCTTGAGAAGTATGCTTTTGATGGTTGTGTATTGACTTTATCATTGCAGATGCCTTGTGAGCTGAAGTTTGTCTCATTTGCCATGCTTGTTGTATTTGCTTCAAGAATGCCCCAGCAGTCATTTTCATACACATTAAATGTTACATAGTCACTGCTGTCGCAGTGGTCTCCCTCTACTGTTATGCCTACGCTTGCGTCTTTTTCAGCGCTTGTGCTGTCCCATGATACAGAATCTACTTCGCATTCATATTCAAAGCATGCTGCAGGCCCGTTCCAGGGATCATTACAGTATTCATCAGAACTGCAGTAATCAGTATAATCCCAGCAGTACACGTTTCCAAATTTCTCACACTCTGCAGGGTTTCCATCTATGTCCCCTACACAGTATGTATTGCTGGTTATGTAATCAGTATAGCCGCAGGAGCCGCCATTGCCAGAATAATCAGTGCATTCCTTATCCACGCAGTCTCCGTCGCTGCATTTTTCTGCAGAAGTGCAGTAATCCCAATCTGTGCTTGGTGTATAGTCACAGCGGTCCACATCAGAATCACAATAATAATTATAAGATACTTTCTTTGCATCGCCATCAGAACAATACCAGCTGCCAGGATCATCATAATCATCGCAGTCTACATAGTGTTCCCATTCTACATCGCAGTCACTGTACTGGTATTTTCTGTATAAGTTTCCCCAGGAGCGGCAGTCCCATTCGTTCAGCCATTTTGCTGTGCAGGATTTAGAAGAGTATATGTTTGCCTCTGCATATGGGCCGCTTATTTTATATGGAACCACTTTTAGATAATATTTCCAGGTATCGTCTGAGTTTTTTGTATCTGTTATTTTTTCATCCCTGTTTCCACTTCTCGTGCTCTTGCCAAAATAGTTAACTTGATAATCATATAAGTACAAGTCTAAGTCATCGCCTGAATCAATGTCTTCTATTCCAAATTCCAGGATTCCTCTTTCAGCTGTTTCTATATAATACCAGTTGGCTGCTCCTTGCGTTCTGTAATATTCGCTGTTGCTGTCGCCAAATGTCAGTTTTTTTGCATCGTCTGAGGTGCTTCCGCCCCATTGTTCCTCAAAGCTTATGTTTTTTCCTGATGTATTTATTCTTTGTATTGCTTGTGTGTGCTTTTGCTGTAGTATTTGTTTATCTATTTGTTTTAACTGCTGAATGTTGCTATTAAAATCAGTTCCAACATCATTGCCTGTCTTACCAGAATATATGTCCATAAATTGGAGTAGTTCAGTATCATTCAGGCTTATGTTTAGTGTCTTAACAGAATAAAGGGATTTGCCTGTAAACCAGAACAGTTTTTTTTCATATTTTACATATGTGTTATTGTTTTGAACAAACTTTGTTTTTTCCTTTGAGCCCATTGGTACTGTTATGTATAAGTATTCTGCAAATTTATCTGCAGTATCAAATATTGCTTCTTCTACATAAACTCTTTTTTCATCGAGAGCGTATATCGCTTTGTTGTGTGAAACAGCTTGTGAAACATTGTTTGAGACATTTCTTGTAATCAAGAATCTGAATTTGCCAATATTTTCTTCGATTATTTTACTGTCTGTTGAAACTGTGGTGTTTTCATTTGTTTCTGTTTCATTCACTTCTTCTGTTTCATTAATCTCAACTACTTCGCCTGTAAATATCGCACTTACATTCACCAGTCCGCTTCCATATGAATTGTCTTTTCCAGATGCCCCTAAATCTATTGCTGTGTTTTCTAGTTTTTCCTTGATTTGAGCATGAGTTAAGCTTTCTTTTTCAAGCATTAGTGCTATTAATCCAGCCACCATTGGTGTGCTCATTGATGTTCCGCTTGCTGATTTGTAGCCGCCATTCTTGGTTGCAGACATTATGTTTACGCCTGGTGCAACTACGTCTGGCTTGATATAATTATTGAACGTGTCTCCAGAACTAAATGATGCAAGGGCGTTATTTTCATTGACTGCCCCTACTGTTATGACTTCTGGCATGCTTCCCGGCATTGTTACCCCGAAGAAGCTGCCGCATCCTTTTCTGCAGTTTCCAGAAGCTGCTACAAAAACTACTCCGTCATCTATTGCATCTCTTATTGCGCTGGCTAATGGCCCATCCAGGTCAGTCAGCGGTCCTCCAAAGCTCATGCTGATGATGTCTGCCCCGTCATCTGTGCTTGAGTTTCCGTCTGGGTCTAGGGCCCAGTTGATTCCTGCTATTATATTAGAGGTTGTTCCGCTTCCTTTGCTTGTCAAGACTTTTGCATTAAGTAAATATGCATCTGGTGCTGCTCCTTTGTATTTTCCATTGCCTGCTGCTATGCCTGCGCAGTGCGAGCCGTGCCCGTTTAGGTCATTCACGCCTTCTGAATTAAATGATTTTGATAATATTGTCCTGTCCTTGAACATTTCGTGTTCTGTGTCAATTCCAGTGTCTAGTATTGCTATTTTCATGCCTTTTCCAGTGTAATTGCTGGCCCAAGCCACTGTATCTATGCTTATTTGCGGTATGCTTTCATTCAGGAACGCGAAATACTCTTTTTCTGTGGCTATTTCTTCAACAGAGTCATCTTCTGATATCTTTTCTAGTTTTTCTGCTTCTATTTCTGCTGAGATGACGCCTCCTACCTTGAATTCTCCTTTTACATCTCCAGAACTCTCTTCAATCAGCTTGGAAATCTTTTTAATGTCTTTTTCATCTTTGACAGTCATCACTATTTTTACTTTTTCTTTGGGTTTTTCCTTGATTATTTGCTGTATCTCTGGTTCTATTTTTGGTTTTACTGCTTCTAATCTTACTTCTGGGGCTTTTTCTGGTTTTTCAGCAATTTCTTTGGCAGTTTCAGCACGGGGAGTATCCATCAAGCCTATTGATAGCGTGTCTGCTAAGTTAGATTCCTCAGTTATTGGTTTTTCTGCAATTGTTTTTGCAGTAATAGAATCCGGAGAACATCCGGAGAAACAAAATGCAATAAGAATGCATATTAGAATAAGGCCTATGGGGAATTTAATGTTTTTTTTCATGATCTTAACTCTTTTTTTTAACCGAGTTAAAATCAGCGCGCCAGTTTAAAAAATTACTGTCATCCCCCGATTACTATATGTAGTAGGTTACATATATTTAAATTTTTCTTTATATTTTTTCGATTAGTGTAAATATTGCATTTAGAAGGCTTGTACTCTTATTTTAGTACCTTGTCTACAACGTCTTTTTTCCAGCCGTGCTCTAGGACTTTCTTTCTTATTTTTTCTTCTGGTATGCCTTTTTTCTTGTATTTATCGACGTATTCTTTCAAGTCTTTGAGCCTGTGGTTTCCTGCAGGTGCTGCTCCTTTTTTCTTTAGCAATATAACTGCTGCGATTGTTCCTCCAATCACGCCTATTGCTGCTAAAGCGACTATGAGCCATACCCACCATAAGCTTGGTGGCTTTGGTTCTTCTATTACTGGTGGCCAGCTGCATAATTGTGTTATTGGGTCGCAGTAGCCTGTTACACAGTCCCTGTCCATTATGCATGGAAGGTTAGGGTCACATGGCTTGCACATGCTTCCTCCGCAGTCTGGGAAGGTTTCATCCTGGTTTTGTATTCCGTCAAAGCAGGTTGGTGCTGCTGGAGGCACGTATTCTGGTTCTGGCATCTCGCAGGATTGTGTTGTGTCTGGCTTTGGCAGTTCTAGGATGCATTCTGGGTAGTCATTTAAGAAGCAATCTCTTGTTTGCATTCCGTCTATGCATGGCCCCCATGGGTCGCATATCCAGTCATCCATGCATTCTGCTGCTCCGCCGTCTGTTGGTTGCGCTGTTCCATAGAATTGTTCTGCAGCAGTGTACATTCCTCGGCCACCGCCGCCTCCTCCACCGCCTCCGCTGATTCTTGTAACTGGTTTTTTCTTGCATACTTTGTTCTTGCAGTAGTTTGATTTACAGTCTTTGTTTATTGTGCAGTTCTTGTTGTTTGCGCATTTAGGGCATACTGTTCCTCCGCAGTCAATGTCTGTTTCATCTTGGTTTTTTATTCCGTCTGAGCAGGTTGGTCCTGCTGGCGGTTCTCCTCCTGGAGTATATGTTAGGTCTAGCTGTGTCAAGGCGCCTTGCTGGAATGCGTATGTTTGGTCAAAAGACTCGTTTACATAAAAGGATATTAGTGCGCCGTCTGTTGTTCCTGTTACAAGGAATATTGGTGAATAACCATATTGTATGTTTGAATCTGCTATTGTGTTGAAGTTTGTACTGCTTAGTGTTGCCAGTATTGGCATGCCGACAATTCCGTTTATCACGTTTCCATAAAATTGGTGTGGGAATGGCGGTAGTGTTGGTGGTGGCACTGGTGGCGGTACTAATGGAGGCACTCTTGGTGGCAGTGGTGTTATTGTTGGTGTTATGTTCCTGCATTGTGAATCACATGTTGTTCCGTCTGGTGGGTCGCACTCCTCTCCGCAGTTTACATTGTGGTCTCCGCAGTGTGGGCAGTATGCGCAGTAATCAGCGCTTCCTACAGCACAGGTTGCTCCTGAGCAATCAAGTGTGCCTTTGCATTCGCAGTTTTCGCAGGTTCCTGCTGTGCATGAGCCAAACCAGTAATTGCCGTATTCTGCTTCTGTGCAGTCTGCTGTTGGGTCTGGTGCTGCATCATCGCATTCCTCTCCTGCATCTACAACTCCGTTTCCGCAGTCTTCTTCTTTTGGTTCTGGTATTGGGAAGATGTATCCTGTGTCTATTTCTGTGAATTCTTGTGGACAAGTATCTGTTGAAACTTGTGTTAAGTATACTACTTTTGGTCCTGGGAATCCAGGAGGCATTTGTAGTGTGTAACTGCATAATTTTAATTCAATTGCAGTATCATATATTTTTTGGTCATAGAGATATCCTTGTGTGTGTTCTGTGAGTGTTTCTCCGCAGGACTGGAATTGTGTTACTGCTGGGTTTCCTGCTCCTGTGCATAGGTTTATTGGGCTTGTTCCTGTGGCTTGTTCTTCCATTACTAGTCCTAATTGTTTTACTTTGGTTCCTTTTGCAGTTGTTCCTGGGTATGTGCAGTCTTCGTATATTGATGGATAGTATATTGGTGGGAATGGTGAGTTTGGTATTGTGTATGAGCAGTAATATAGTGGTATTAGTTTAATCTCTTCTGGTTCTTCTTCTGCTAGTGGAATCACATATCCTGGTATAAAGCCGCTGGTGTAATCATCAGGTCCCCTGTCTTCCTTGTCTGTTGTATAATAATACTTGTATGTTATTTCTGTGAATCGGTCTATTTGTGTTGGAGGCCCTGCTCTTGCATATAATTCTGTTGTTCCTTCTTTCTCTTTCTCGAATATCCTGCCCACATCTTTTAAGTCAAGGTTAAAGTCAGTGCAAGTGGCATCTATTGCTGGGTAAAATATTGGTATAGGATAATTTTTTTCATCAATGCATAATCCCCATTTTTCTGTTCCTTCAATCTCATGGCTTGGCATGTATGCTATGAGTTTGCCTGTTCCTTTCTCTTTTGTTATTGGGTGAATGCAGTCAGGCCTGTCACTGGGGTAGTATTCATCCTTTGATTCTAAATAACAATTGTATAACGGGGTTCTTTCACTGCAGTATCCTGCCATGCAGTATAGTTCTTCTTCTTGGCAGTCTGCATCTGTTGTGCATGGATCTCCTGGTCTTGCACGTGCTGGTGTTGGCTCTTGCATTACAGGTTCTTTAAGGAAGTAAAACATTAGTCCTTCGTTATTATATCCTTCGCAATTTAATGCGGATGATACCATGTGGTCAAATCCTCCTTTTTCTTCTGTTCCAAGGCATCTATAATATGTTGTTGTTTTGTCAGATGATTTTGATGGCAGATTCCCTACAAGTGATTCATAATTTTGTCCTTCGCAGTTTGAGTCTTTTGACAAGAAATGGTCTGTCCAGGTGTGGCCAGAGTGGTCTGTGGTTCTTGTGCATTGGTATATTGCTTCAAGGTCAGGTTCTGCATCTTTGTATGCTCCGCTATATATATTGCCTATTGGGCCGTCAACACTGTTTCCGTCACAGTTAGGGTCAAATGATACATAGTGGTCAAGAAGCTGTTTCTGATCCCAGCGTTGTGTATTATAGCATCTGTATAATAATCTCGTCAAAGGCGTTCCTTCTGCTTCAAATTCATCTGCGCTCCATTCTAGTTCTGTTGATTGATATGTGAGTTTTGCGGTGTTCTTGATTTTTGTTCCTGATGCTGCATTCACATCTGTTATGATTTCTATTTTGAATATTCCTTCGCTTGCGTATTGGTTTGTTTCTTCGCTTTGTTTATAATCTTCCCGCTCTCTATCGCCAAATTCTGTTATTTCCCATGTTAGTTCAGTTCTTCCGTTTACTTGTTTTGTTGATGTTGGTTCTGGTTTTGCTTCTTTGAATATCAGCCCTGCAGGAAGCAGGTCTGTGATGACAACAAGATCTTCTTCGCCTATCTTTTCACCAACATTTACTGCTTCTATTCCATAATATGCTTTTTGTGATCGTGATTCATAGTTTAATAAGTCTTTTTTGAACTTGATATTTATTTCTGTTTCACATGCCCCTTCTTTGCATTCAGTCTTTTCTGGGCAGGTTATTTCTTCTTGGTTTACTCCGTATGGTATTTTTGTTGGGTCGCAGTAGTATTCTCTTAATTCTTCTTTATTTTCGCAGGAGTCTGAATAAGTTTCATCTTCTATTACGCTGTATGTGTTTCCTTTGGTGTATGGGTCTTTTCCATCATCTGTTTCTGTGCAGAATGGCATTACATAGAACGTGAATATTTTGTCTGATTTTTCTGGGCATCCGTCTCCGTTTATCACGAATTTTTCACTATTTGCTGTGAATCTGCATTCTGTTGCAGGTACTGTTCCGTCTTCTTTTGTTGGATAAACAAATCCAATGTCTTTTACTTTGTTTGTTCCAGTAGGACAGTCTCCAAGTATGACTTCTCTGTCATTATAGTTAGAGGAGTCTTCGCAGAGTGTTAGTCTTTGTGTTCCTTCTTTTTGGACTTTGAATACCTTTCCTATTATTCTTTGTGTCAGGTCTTTTGCTATTAGTTCGCCTGCTCCGCATGCGTAATTATAATTATAATCTCCTGTTGGGGCTACAACGTAATGGTCGTATATCAGGTTGCCGACATCTGAATCATCTCTGCAAGACCATAGCCATGCTTCTTCTTGTTCTACTACGCAGGCCCCGTCTTGGCAGACAGAATCTTCTGGGCATTGTATTACTTCTTCTTTAACACCATGAGGAAGGGCTGTAGGATCACAGTATGTCTCTTCTACACTTGTTGGGCTCATGCAAGAATCTTCCTCTGTTTTTGGGTATTGCTCAATCAAGCCTGTTGTTGTTCCATGTGTTAATATGTTTTTTCCGTCATCTGAATCTTTGCAGAATGGCAATATGTACCATTTTCCTTCTTCGTCGCTTTTGTCTGGGCAGGGGGTTATGCTTGTCTGGGTGTGTTCTCCATTGGCATCAAATTTGCATCTATATAATGGAATTGTATCAATATCTGCTTGTTGTTCTGTATAAACCCATCCTAGATTAGGCGTGTTTGCTTGGTCTTGTGTGTTTGTATCACATTTGTTTATTGCTATGAAATGATCATCATTTGGCTCTGCACTTGAGCCTGTATAACAATACTTTAGTAATACTGTGTTTTCTGGCTGTGGTTCTGAATAATCATATATTCTTCCTAAAATTCCCAGTGTTTCACCTACAGGGCAGGGATATGTCAAGGATACATAATAATCATGCATGTTTGCTGCAGATGTTCTTCTGCATTGATAAAGTGGAACTGTTGCTGCAGGCAATTCTTCTCCTGGTTCAGCTGCAGTTGATTCTGCATATGTTACGCATATTCCGCCGTGGCATTCTGCGCCTTTTGGACAGGTTACTTCTTCACTATTTACTCCGTATGGTATTTTTTTGTGATCACAGTAGTATTCTCTTAATTCTTCTTTGTTTTCGCAGGAGTCTGTGTATGTTTCGTCTTCTATGTAACTGTATGTGTTTCCTTGGGTTAGGTAGTCCCTTCCTTCGTCTTCTTCTGTGCAGAATGGTTTTACATAGAACGTGAATAGTTTGTTTGCTCCTTCTGGGCATCCGTTTCCGTATGCTACGAATTTTTCATTGTTTGCTGTGTGTTTGCAGGCTGTTGCTGGGATTAGTCCTTCTTCTTGTTTTGTTGCTACGTGTCCTAGTTCTGCGCTTTTGTCTGCTCCTGCTTCGCAGCCGTCTAGTGAGATGAATTGGTCTCTTGCTGTTGCTCCTTCGCGTTGCGTGCATTGTACTAGTTTTGTTCCTCCTGATGTGCCTAGTATTCCTATTATGCTTGTTGTGGCTCCTTCTGGGCAGGGGTTTTGTGATGGTGAGTTTGTTGCAACAACATAGTAATCATCAAATCGCATGTTGTCAAAGCCTTTTCGCCGCACGCAGGCGTATAGGTATTTTCCTGTTCCTGTTAATGGTTCTTCTTCTTCTCCCTCTTCTTCTGTGCCGTATGCTAATGATGCTGGCATTTCAGATAATGGGGGCAGTTCTAGCTTTTTTAAAGCATAGCCAAGCAAGCCTTCATTCTTATAGTGACAATAACCTGTATCTTCGTGACAGTTTGGATCTGTATCAACAGCAGAATCATAATTGCCGTGTGCAATGCCATCTGTTGTGCATTTGTATATGGGTATAGTGTATCCTTCAACAGGTTCTGCCAATAGATAAGCAACTTTTTCTCCTTTGTCTTTTTGCGGCATAACGTCATGATATGTATGGCCTGCAAAATCCTCTGAACGTTCTGTATTGCCCAGCATTACAGTATTGTATCCAGGAACAGGATTTCTAAGAGCATAAAACTGTCTTACAAATCCGCATGTTGCAGGTGCGTTATGGTCTCTTGAGCATTCGTAATCTTCCAAATGATCATAATTTGTCCAAGCTAATTCATAGCTCTCAAGAACCTTGTGATCGTCAACAGTAACAGGGGTGTTGTAATAGGATTGGTGGTTATAACACTGAATTACCTTAACAAACTCCGGCGTAACTCCTGTTGTTGCTTTTCCAGGGCCTATTTCTGGCTGGCAGCTTAGTATAAATAGTGATAAGCAGATTATTGTTAGTATTATGATTGTTTTTTTCACTTTTATCGTCTTGTGTCCTCGTATTGTTTGACTGCTGCGCCTGTTACAAACGCGTTTAGTATTTTTTGTGTTTGTGCAGGCACTTTATGATATCCTGCTAATTGTGATATTTCTGGTGAGAGTGCTTCGTATACTGTTATTTCAAAGTCTTCTTTTGCATCTACAACATATACTTTGTCTTTTTCTGCGAACTTTTCAAGGTTGCTTGGCGCGTCTGTGTCTGGGTTGTACACGCCTGTGTATGCTTCTTGTTCTGTGTCATAGAAGTATGCCTTGTTTATTTTGTCTATGTTTGCTCCAAAAAAGGCTGTTACTGTTTCTTTGTCATACGGGACTTCCAGTGGGTTGATTATTGTGTTTGCTCCTTCGTAAAAATAGAATTTTTCAGTGTATTGTACATTATTTGTTTGTGTCAGGTAGCTTACTGCAATGAGGTTTTCTGTGTTTATTATGTCTGAATAATACCCGCTTAAGTATATTCTGTCATCCATGTGGTCAATTAAGGTGTATACTGCTTCTGTTACGTCTGCATCTGTTCCTCCTGCTACCACTAACTGCCTATTGTTTATGTATTGTATTACTGCTTTGCCTTCTACAAGGCTTTCGCAGGTGCTTGAATCTAACAGGTCTCCTACTGTGTCGCAGGTTCCTATTGCTATGAATCCTGTTAGGTCTGTTTCAGGTATTGTGTCTATGAAGTCTGGTGTAAAAGTATATGGGCAGCCTTCTTCAAATCCTGTAAAGCCAGAGCATGTTTTGTTTTCTATTTTTGCTGCAAGTTGTTCTGATATGCTTTCAAATTCAGGGGCAGTGTATATTCTTATTGGTACTGGTACCATTTCCAGGTCATATTCATGAAAGATGTTGCCTGGAAAGTTTGCAAGGTCATATTCTTGCTCTTCCATGTATATTGCTTTTCCAGCTGGCTTGCAGCTGGTAATAAGTAAAATACCTATTATTAGAATTGTTGCTAGTATTATTGTTCTTTTCATACTATCGCTCTTTTTTATCTAAATTTAGAATATACTATATATAAACTTTTCGTTTAAAACTGTTGCTTCATTACCTCTTGCGTATATAATATACTAAGAGCATTATTGTGATTATCTGCAATATGGTTAATATTTCTGCCCATGGAAGGTTCATGCCTAAGAATATCATCTTTTACCACCTTTTTTCAGCATCCATACTAATATAATAACTATTGCAAGGCTCAAGAGCACATTCAGGCCAATCACTGTTCCGATTGGCACGTCTACCCAGAAATAATACATTTTCTTTTCACCTCATTTGAGTATTTTCCATTGTTAATGTTTGCTTTCATTTCAAATTCTTTCCCAATTAACTTTTTATTTAATTTGTATTCCTGTGCTAGTATCGCGACTTTGTCTTCAGGAAAATTATAAGGACCATAAAGCTCAGCCAGTGTTGTTTTTCTTCCGTCATTCAAATTAAATTCAATAAAGGTATTTTTCATGACTGGCTTTCCGCGGTTGTCGACGATAAAAAACAGGGCAAGCACGTTTGTTTCTGGATTAAAGGCGTAACTGGCATCAAATTCATTTACATCTATTTCAATGGGGTGTTTTTTTGTCCTTATTTCAAAATCACCGGTGGACAGGGTTATTGCCGTCTCTATTGCCTGCGGAAGCAGTGCAGGCGGTGTTACCTCTATCAGTCTTGTGGTTGTGCTTTTTGGGCTTATCCTGAATCCTTCTGCTTTTATTTTCCAAGGGTACTTTTTCTGCACCCTGTCTCTTATTGACCAGCCGTTAAGTCCTGTGTTTTCCCACAGCATTGTTTTGAATGGATGCAGTGGGCTGTATTTTGTGATTGCTTCGGGGATTTGAAGGTTTATGTTCATGTTTTCCAGTGATATGTTGTTTGAGTTTTGTATTTCCATCTCCAGCGTGTTAAGATTTAGTGCAGTAACCTTGATTTTGTCCTGCATGAAAAAGTCTATGTTTTCCAGTGTTTTTTCTAGTGGGAATTCTTCTATTGTTATGTTGTATTTGGGTGGTTCTTTTGCCGGTTCTGCTGGTTTTTTTCCGCATGTTCTTTCTGTTGGAGGGGAGTATCCTGTTGAGTAATACGGGCAGTAAACAACTTGTTTGCATTCTCTTGTCTGTATTCCGTCTATGCATGGCCCCCATGGCGTGCAGTCCCATTTTTCCTCGCATCTTCCTGCTCCTCCCCCGCCTCCGCCTCCTGCAGGTGAAGGAGGGCAGACCGCAGTTAGGTCTGTGAATATATAGTATGGGACTGTTGAATAGTTTGGTGCTGCAACCATTATTTGATAGCTGAAACTGCTTCCATTGTATCCTATTGGGGGCACAAAATGTATTTCAGTTGCAAATATTATGTTTCCTGCTGCGTCATTGAGGTAGCCTTCCCTGAATGATGCATTCTGGGGCATGCTGTTGACATAAGTGTTTGTTGTCGGCACATTGTTTACAGGCCCTGCTGATGGAAAATTAAATGTTGATGTTTTTGTGAATGTCAGTGTGCCGTTTTCTGTTCCTGGGACATATGCATCTAATTGTGTTAGATTTCCTGGCACAAGCCCTGCTGGTGCTGCGCTTGAGTTGCTGAATAAGACAAATCCTGTTATTGCTGTGGGATTGTTGCAGGGTATTTGGAAGTGCAGTCCTTGTCCTGTGACATTGCTTCCTGTTGCATTCACTGTTGTGGGTGCTGTTGCTCCTGTGCCGTATGTTATTATTCCTGCATATCCCTGCCAGTTTGGTGTTCTTGGGCCTGCAAAGATAATCAACTGTGTTATGTTTCCTCCTGGTGCTGGCGCAGAGCCTGGCCCTGCTGAGAGAACTATTGGCAGTAGCAAAATCAGTGTTATTATCCAGGTTAATTGTTTCATTTCCTCTTTTTTCTGAAATAGCATACTGCTGCTATGATTATTATTGCAATAATTCCAAGTATTATATATGTGTTGCTTGTTCCTTGCTGTCCAGGAACTTCCAGCCTGAATGTTCCTTCTGTTTTCTTGAACAGGAAGTTTGGATCCTCTCCATAATAAAGTTTTGCATGCACTTCTTTGTTGTCTTCAAGGTCTACTGCATCCATTCTTTGTTTTATTTTCAGTTCAGCTGTTGCTCCTGTTTGCACGAGTGCAGGGGTTCCCATTGCAGTTGTTATTGTCTCGTCACTTATTATCAGGTCAACAATGCTTGCATCAACATAGCAGTTTGCAGGTCCTGTGTTTTGTGCAGTTATCACCAGTCTTTGGATTTCTGAATCAAATGTTACTCCTTTTATTTTCATTTCACACAGGTCTGCCTTGTCAATAATGGGCAAGGGCACTTTTTCATTCAGTTCCATGTCCATGAAGTTTGGCGCTTCGCCGTATGTCGTGTATATTGTGGCTTCAAGATGAGGGTTTTCAGCAAGGTAGTATGCAAGGTCTGCTGGATAGCCAAAGCCTCTTCTGTCATCTGCTTCAAGCAGTTCTATGTCCTGGTCTCCTGTTGCAAGTATTCTTTGCTCTCCTGAGTAGATGCTTACTGTTGTTTTAAGGTATGTTTTAAGGTCTTTTTTGTTTTGGAGCGCCAGGTCTATTGTTCCTGTTGCAAGGTTGTATCTTATGCCTGACAGCTCTATTTCTCTCTTGTATGATGGCAGGTAGAACAGGTCAAGACCTTCTACTTGTGTTGAGTCTTCCCCAAGAACAGGTCTTCCTTGCGCGAATTTTATGAAGACTGTTGCGCCTGTGAGGTCTTTTATCTGTTTTGCAGGCCTTGTGAGTTCATTGCCTATCAGGACAGCATAGTTTATTCCGCTGTTTTTTATGTATTGTATTATGCTGTCTGGCACTACTTCTTTTCCTATGAATAATACTGGGTAGTTTGAGGCAATTGTGCCTTCTTCAAGTATTTCTCCGCTTGATATTGTTATCTGGTCTGTTGGCTTTATCTGCCTGTATCTTTTCACTATTTCTATGTTGTTGTCATACCTGCTGCCGACATTTATTATTTCCGGCCTGTATTTATATAGCGCGTCTATTATTTCTTGTTCAACGTTTCCGTAAATCATTATTCTTTGGGGCGGTTTCATCTGGAACAGTTCCATTATTTCATCTATGCTGCCCCTGTCTGCAAAAAGCACATAGCTGTTTGTCAGTCTTGCAAATGGAGCCACTGATATTGCGTCATAGCCATAAGACGGGTCTATTATTATGTATGAGTTTGTTGGTGCTTGTGCTGCAAGGTATATGTTTAGTGTGTTTCCGCTTGCTTTTATTGTGTTTGCATTAAGGCCATATCTCTGCAGTGTGCCTGCATAGTCCAGTACAAACGGTAGCTTGTTTGACTCGATTACTGTTATCTTGTCGTCTTTCCTGAGCAGCCCTGTTATCTTTGCAGAGTGTTTTTCACTTATTAAGAATTTAAAGTCTTTTTTCTCTAACTGTGCATGTATTGCTCCTGAGTAGATGTCTTTCCAGTTGTCTGAGTTTATTATTATGTATTCTTTTGCAGCTGCTGTTGATGCAAGGATCAGCAACATAAATAGTAGTAATATGGTTGTTTTTCTCATTTTTTGAAAGAAAAAGAGAAAGAAAATAAAAATTTAACTGTTTTTAGCTTAGCTCTGCGTAGAAGTAATATGTTTCTACTGCGCTTGTCCTGTTGTCAGGCACAATCAGCTGGAAGTCATATGCTCCGCCGTCAAAGCCTGTTGCATCTAATTCTAGTAGTCCTGTGTATACTATGGATGTTGTGGAGTTTAGTATTACTTCCTCAAAGTCTACTACTTGTGATGCATTGTTTACATATGTGTGTGTGGTACATGCGCTGTTTGCACCAATGTTTGTTCCTCCTACAGTGAAAGCTGTATTTGCACTTTGAGCAAATGTCAGGTTTGTCCTGTCAGAGCCTGTTCCTGTCAATGCTTCATCTGTTGTGCAGTCATTTCTTGGTCCTATTATTGCCCAGTTGATTGAGTTGTTTCTTGATGCAAACACTTCTCCTCCGCTTGTGTTGAAGGCCCATGCATACATCCTAAATCCTGCATTGTCTTCAAGTGTTATGTTTCCCTGCATCTGGCCGTAAAAACCATGCCATGCTTCTGTTATTGATTTTGATGTCAGGTTCACTGGTGTAATGTTTCCGCCTGCTGCAGGTGCGTTTCCTGGTGCTATGTTTGCTGTTCCTCTTTCCTGCGCTCCAGCAGACACTTTTGCTCCAGTTGGCAGTGCATATGCAGTTGCTGCACTTAATGCAATTAACACAATTGCAACAATTAATAACCTATTTACTCTCACTATACCCTCACCTCATTTAATTTTATATTAGTTGTATTTTGAATATATTAGAGTATTAATATATCCAATTAGTATCTGATATACTAATTTGTATATTAATTTCCACACATATTTATAAATATTTGTCTTAATTAAAAGGTAGTGAAGAAATAAAATTAAAAGTTCTTTGATTACCTGAGTTCTGCATAGAACTGTATCTTGTCTGTTGCTGGTGCTTGTTTTGCAAGGTTTCTTGGTATGTATATCTCATAGTCATATGTTCCGTATTTTCCTATTGCATCCCTGTTGATGTTTGCGACAAACACGAGTGATTCATTTTCTCCTATGCCATATTCTCCGTTTATGTCGTTTGTTGTATCCCACAAAATTCCTGTTATGAAGTTGCTTGTGTTTGTGCTGTTTATGTAAGGAACATTCTGCACCTGCCTGTTGATTATCGTGAATGTTGTTGTTTGTTTTGGTGCGCTTGCATTCACTGCAAATAATGCTTGTATTGAGTCATTGAATCCTGTCATGTTGAGATTTGCATCAGCATCTGCAAAGTCATTTGTGCTTTTTCCTCCTGTTGTGTTTCTTCCTAATGCCTGCAGTGCTGAGAAATGGAATGCATCATCTATGTCTGTTATGTATATTGTTCCATTGTCTGTTGCATTCCATGCATATTCTCTGAAGCCTGCATTGTCCTCAAGCGTGATGTTTCCTGTGACTTCTCCGTAATACAACTGCCATGCTTTGACATTGAGTGTTTTGTTGAGGTTGTTGTTTGTTTCATTTGATTCATTTATCTTGTTTGCAGGGTCTACGCATACGTATATGTTGTGTGGTCCTATTGGTGTTGCTATCCAGGATACATTTATTGTTGTGTTCTGGCTTGCATTGAGCTGCGGTATTGTCACGTTTCCGTTTATCTGGCTGCCATTTGAACAGTTTCCGTCGTAGAATTGCACTGTTATGTTGTCTGCTGCCACTGTGCCGTTGTTCAATATGGTTGCATATATTGTGATGTTTTCATTCTCGTCTGGATTGTTGTCTGAGAAGCTTATGTTTATTGGTATGAGGTCTGGCAGTCCGGCTTCGCACACTCCGTCCCACAGGCTTCCGTTGATGTTATATCCCTTGAATATGAGGCTGCCTGTTGCATTTGTGTATGATATCACAAAGTAGCCTGGGCAGATATTGTTGTTTGTTATTGGGTCTCGTGCAGTCATGTCCATTAGTTTGAATGTCTGGTTTGGCTGTGTCTCTATTGTGAATGGTGCTGTGTACACTCCTCCTGTGCTGTTGTATACTGCTGCCTGTATTGTTGTGCTTGAGCTGTTCCACCAGGCAAATGCAAAGAGGTCTTTTGTGGCAGTTGCATTCTGCCTTATTGTTGTTGCTGCGACCCTGCTTTCTGCGCCGACTCCTCCGAGGTTTATCTGTCCTGTTATTGCTCCTCCTGTGTTGTTGAAGATTCCTATCCTGATATCTCTGTCAGGTACACTGCTGTCATACCATACTATTGCTGTCTTGTTGTTGTCAAGCACTGCTGTGGCAGTCTGTGCTCTTTCTCCTTGGTTGCCTCCTACGTCGAGTATTCCTGTGAGGTCTCCTCCTGTGTCATTCAGCAATGCGTATGAGACGTCATTGCTTCCGTCGTCAAACCAGTTGTATGTCCATAGTGTGCTGTTTAGTCCTGCACAGCTGATGAGGTTCTGTAATGGCAGTTGTGGGTTCATGTTTCCGTCTATGCTGGATATTCCTACTACTTGTCCTCCTTGGTTGTTGTATCCTGCGTATTGCGCGTCATTGTTGCTGTCGTCTGCAAAGCACACAAAGTACCTGTTTCCTATTTCTGCAACACTTATGTCTGATCTTGCTCCCACGTCTTGGTCTATGTCTATTACGCCTGTTGTGTTTGTGACATTTGTTCCGTCGTATTTCCAGATTTGTTGTGTTGCGTCATTGTCTGGCCCGTCTATCCATGCTATGACAAAGTGTGTGCTGTTTATCATGCCGACATCTACTCTTGATGTTGTGTCTGCTGATGTGTCCACGTCTGTTGTGTTTACTATTGTTGATCCGCGTGTGCTCATTATCTTGAATGAGACATCTGATGCATTGTTGTCTACAAATGCTACCACAAATGTTTCATTGTCTATTGGCGCTACTGACACATCCACTCCTGCGCTTAGTTCTAGTATTCCTGGGTCTCCGCGTGATACTGTGAATGTGTAGTTTTGTCCTTTTGTTATGTTGGTCAGGAATGTCCAGTTGCTGTCGAGGCTTGTGTGGTTCATTATGCTGTAGTTCTTGGATATCCATGCTTGGTAGTCTCCTGTTGCTGTTGTCGTGACTGTTGCATTTGTGCAGTTTAGCGGCTCCATGTCTACTGCATATTCTACAAAGGAGTAATTGATGTTGTAAGGTTCTTCGTCGTCTATCATTAGTATGCTGTATGAGCTGTTTTCATTGTGTTTTGTGACGTTTACTCTTTTTATTCTCTTGCCGTGCACTGCTACCTCGAGGTCAAGCATTCCTGAGTTGTTTGTCACGACGATTGTTGAGTAGTTCAGGAAGCCGTATGTGCAGTTGACTACGTCTATCACGTCGAGGCTGTATCTCTTGAACCATGTTGTTTCTGTGTTGTTTGTGAAGCCGTACGTATCATTTGCATAGAATGTTACATTGTATATTCCTCTCATTAATAGGTCTGTGAATCCTGCCTGGTATGTTATTGCGCTGATGTTGGTTAGTGTTACTGTTCTTGTTGTTCCGTTTGGCAATAGCACGCTTGCATATACTGTGTCTATTGGTGCTGCGCTGGTCACGTTTGTTCTGAGTATTGCTGTTTCATTCAATAGGTATTTTGCTCCTGTTAGTGTCGAGTCTGGTATC
>Ga0180432_10001852_pt1 | contig 32625 bp, 36 predicted proteins | sample SS_ome_10_FD_132414 | JGI IMG/M metagenome (GOLD analysis project Ga0180432, IMG submission 132414) | Hypersaline lake sediment archaeal communities from the Salton Sea, California, USA - SS_1_MS_2 metaG | ecosystem: Environmental > Aquatic > Non-marine Saline and Alkaline > Hypersaline >...
CGGACATCGGCCGCGTCGTCCCCCTTCTCCTGGATGATCCTCGTGATGCCCAGCGCCAGCCGGAGCAGCAGCTCGAAGTACTTCATGGCGTCACCTCGTCGGGGTCAGGGTCGGGCGAGATGATGTCCAGGAGATTGGCCCCGCCCGCGATGGCCGTGTCGAGCGCGTTGGGGACTTCGACCTTGCACCTGATGAGGATGGCCAGTATGTCCTCGAGCCCTCGCAGGACGGAACGTGTGGCGTTGACGGCCTTCTGCCATGTCGGCTTGTCCGGTTCCGTCGCTTCGCCCCACGCATCCAGGGCCTCCTCGAGCGCGTCCAGCCCCAGGGCGGTAGACACCTTGGCGGTCTGGTAGCGCTCGTTGTGTTCGTCGAGGTCGGCCAGGGCCTCCTCGAACAGGGCGAGCTTCTCCTCGTCGGAGAGGCCGGGGTTGTCCGCGATGATCTTGTCCCCGATCTCGTCGGAGCGGAGCTCGTAGAACTCCTCCCACGCCTTGTTCGCCTGGACGAGGGCCTTGCCGGCCTTGTTCTTCCACTTCCAGATCTGGGAGCGGACGTCTTCCTTCTCGCACTTCTCCGCCGTGCTCATGACCGCCATGAGGATGGCGACCATCAGCAGGGCTGTCGGCTTGCGCTTCACTGCCCACCCCCGATCATCGCTCCCCCCCGCTGGGGCTCGCTGGTCTGGTTCACGGTCACGGACTGGAGCTCCAGGGGCCGGCTCTCGAGCAACGCCGCCTCGATGAGCTTCTGCAGGCGTTCCCGGCCCATCTGGGGCAGCTGCAGCTCGTTCGCCATCTCGAGGGCGATATCGAGCGCCGCCTCCATCTTCTGTGCTCCCTTCGGAGCTTCGCCGTCCGGGAGCTTCAGGATCCCCGCTCGGAGCCTCTCCTCGACAGACTTCCAGGCCAGACCAGCGATGTTCTGGTACATGGTGAACTGCTGGGCCGTGATGTTGATGCCCGTGTGCTTCCTCAGGTAGTACGTGGCCACGAGCCCCAGAGTGAGGAGCAGGCCACCGATGACGTACACGAACGTTGGGAGCAGCTTCAGGGCCAGGAGCTTCAGGTAGTCGCTCCAGGTCCACTCGGCCGGGAGCTCTCCGGTCTCCACCGGGGCCGGCTCGGGTGCCGGCGCCACGGACGGCACCGCCGAGATCGTCTCGGGCTCGAGCGCGACCGGGCCGGGCTCGAGCGCCGGCGCGGCCATGGTGGTCATGCGATCAGGTTCCTGGGCGCCGGCCGTCTGGCCGAGGACACCCGCCAGGAGGATGGCGCACAGCGCCACCCACGGTGCGTACCGCTTCATGGTTCACCTCGTTGTGATGGAGAGTCCTGGGCCCTACCTCGGCCCCCTACCACACACTCCCATCCACCTCATGGGGTTGACAGGCTGGGATACGTGATTATCTGCTGGAGTACGGGCCGGCGGCGGTCCTGGCGGCTATCCCCGTGGGGGGGGACCGACTGGTTCCATGCCGCAGGGAAAACCCTCCAAGCTCGCCACCGCCGACGGCTCGACCAATTTACCCCCCGAACGTCTTGTACGCCTCGAGGAAGAGGTAGACCAGGAAGACCAGCACGCCGATCCCTCCGAGGATGTACGTGCGCCAGTGCTGGAGCTTGGAGATCTTGCCGTTCTGGATCGCGAACTTCTGACTCCCCTCGTTGAGGCGGGTCATGACCTGCTCGAAGCCCGTGTCGACCGTCCTCTCCAGGCTGTCCATCCGGGTCTCCACGCGGGTTATCCGCTGGCCGAACTCCAGGATCGTGCCGGGGGGCAAGGTCTGCTCCATGGGGTCGTCTCTCGGTGGCATCCAGGGTCTCCTACGGGTCGTAGCCCGTGATCATGCGCTTCGTGATGTTCTGGAACTGCCCGCTCAGGCCCATGGACACGCCCGGTGCCGTGCCTTGGTTCGCCAGCGACGTCTCCGTGCCCAGCGGGAAGAGGTCCGACCGCCATGGGAAGTCGAGCAGCGGATCGCCCAGGCACAGCGGGTCGATCTCCGGGTTGCGGAGGCACGCGATGATCTCGTCCTCGAGTTCGTCGGGGACCTCGTCTACCTCCCAGTACGCCTGCCGGATGCACGGGCCGTTGCCGTTGAATCCACACACGCTGTTCGCCCCCTCAAAGTCAATCGCCGCGTCGATGGTCAGGTCGCCGATGTGGTGGCCGTTGAGGATCAGTTTGACATTCGTTCCTTCGCAGATGAAGTAGAGGTCACCCCACCACTCATATTGATCCTGGAACAGCGCCTGGAGAGGTGCCAATCCGCCGGCCGCCTTGGCGTAGGCGGCCAGTGCGGGCGTGCTGGTCTGCCTCCAGTACAGGAAATCATCCGAACTGTTGCCAGTGATCGACGCCATGCTGTGCGCGCCACCGCCGGGTACGATGTGCGACGGTGGGAACAGCACGCGAGCGATCACGGGCTTACCACCGACGAAGCCAAGATCGTCGATCCCGGTTCCCGCCGTCGTGCCAGGGATGCACGAGTACCAGGACCGGCGCACTGACGGCAGGGGAACGCGACGTGGCACTCGCACATTGTCGCAGTCCAGGCCACCCTGCCAAGTCATGTTCTGCCCTGAGTCACCGTGATCAATAATGGTCGCAGACCCCTCCACTCCCTCGCCCCAGTTCCAGTCGCTGTATCGTGTCCCGACACGCTCGCGGATCTTCGCGTGCAGCGGCGTCTGCGGGTCCATCATGCCGCGCAGCCAGTCACCCCACTGGCCCTCCGTGGGAACAGCTCCAGCCTCGAGCGTCAGCAGCGATGCTCGCCAGTGGTGCATCTGGCAATCGATGGCACCGCCCGCCGTGTTGAAGTAGACCCAGTTCGTGCCGCTCAGGTCGGGATCCTGCGACAGCGGGTTCTGCATCATCAACCGACCGTCGCGCCACACCTCCATGACGCCGTTGTCCCTGTCGAAGACGAAGGCGTGGAAGAACTCGCCGCCACGCGTGAACATGACCGGGTCGCCGTACTTGCTCGTGCCCGTGTGCTCGGCCCACCAGCGCACGCCCCCGCCAGGATACGTGTACGCGTTGACCGACTCGTCCGGTGTCACGCTGTCCCTGATACGGAAAGGGATGTACTCTCCGGCCGACATCTTCTCCGGGTCGAAGATATGGAACCAGTGCAGGAACACGATGGCCTCGCCGTTCGGCAGCGCCGGGTACGTGACCTGCGCGTTCCGCGTCGAGCCCACACCACTGGCCGCGCCCAGGAGATCCCGTCCGCTTGGAACCGCGATCATGCTGCACCTCGCAGACGCAGCGTCCGCAGGTTGCCGATGGACCCTCCGACCGGCAGGTCGCATGTTCCCGGCTGCGCCAGGTTGATCATGCTCGTGCTACCGTAGCTCTGCGCCGTGGTGTTGTTCAGGTACTCGGCGTAGATGGCGTTCGCGTCGTAGTCGTAGGTCTCCCGCTTCCACGGGTCGCTCACGCGGGCGCGCATGACCTCTAGGAAGTCGCTCGGCACGCTGGATGCCGCGCCGGGCCAATACCACAGGCGCGAGGCGAGGACGCCGTCCTCCTCCGTGTTGCGCCCGAAGACCACCTGCACGTCGCCGCTCATGTCCAGGCCAGCCGGGAGGGCCTCCTGCTTGCCCATGAAGATCCCGTTGACGTAGGCGCGGCACCACGCACCGGCGGCGTCGATGACCTGCGTGATCACGTTGATGCCTTCCCGGCCGTATTCGCTGTATCCTGGGCCGGTGATCAGGACGGACCTGTACGACCCGCCGATCCTGAACTGCGCCCACAACTCCCCGCTGGTGTTGACGTTGATCTGGATCTTCTCGTTGAGCGAATCGGCAGAGTACGCGATCAGCGTCAGGCCCACGGGCAGGGATGACACCTCGCTGATGATCGCCTCGTGGATGAACGACCCTGCCCCGAGGCCGAGGTCGTCCGTGTTAATACCCCGCGTATTGTGGTCCAGCGTGAACCAGTCCTCGTCCGGCTTCGCAATGGGGGCACGGATGATCTGCGTGCGTACCTCGGCCCATTCGAGCGATCCGCTGATGGTGAAGTCCCCGCCCGTCCCGTCGTTCGGGACGCTCGTCGCTGTGAAGTTGCTCACGTCGTAGAAGTTAGGCTGCGACCGCACAGCGGCCGTGTATGCGGAATCCAGGATCCGCAGCAGCGTCGGGCTCTCCTCCCACGGGTTGTCGTACCGCTCGGCCGCGATCTGGTCGAGCTCCTCCTCGGTCGGGAACACGCCGGCCGGGAAGATGATCAGCCGACCCATTGCTTGACGGAGGACGCGGTTGTTGATCGTCACGCCGCCCAGCGTAAGGTTCGTTGAGTCGATATCCGTTGCTGCTTCGCCAACCAGGGCGGTCTTGTCCCCGGCGTCCTCCCCGTTCACGTGGAAGTAGACCTTTGTGTCGCGGTCCACGGCCACCATGCCGTGCAGCATCGCACCCGTGATCGAAGTGGTAGCGAGGCTGGTCACGCTCGTCGAACCGAGGTACATAACCAGCTGCTGCCCGTTCTGGTTTAGCCCGCACTGCATCGTATGCGTCCCGCCAGTGACCTGGACGCAGTACGTTGTCGGCTGTACGGACAATCCGGGCTGCGCCCAGAACTCGACGAGGTAATCTGAGAGGCTGATCTCATACTCGGCATCTGTATCGACGAGGTGGCCGCCGCCGGCCCGGAGCGCCAGCCCCGGCCAGTCCTTGCCCACCGGTATCGGCAGTCCGCGCACGGCCTACTCCTCGGACGCCAGGTCCGTTGCCTCGATCGTCTCGGACTTCTTCATGACCGGGTGCTCGGGCAGCTCCTTTTCCTTCTCGAGCTTCGGCAGCAGCGTCCTGAGCCGCGCGGCCACCATGGCCTTGCGCCCGGCCTCGTCCTTGTAGCCGGTCACGGCGAGCGTGAGCGGCCGGCCGTCCTTCCACTCGACGGGGTTGCCCTTGTCGTCCTTGATCAGGACGTCGCTCTCGAACGAGCCGTCCTTCCGCACCTTCTCGGTGTACTCTGCGGTGTAGTCCATGATCTCCTCCTGGTGCGGGGCCTAGAGCCTGTAGGCGGTGAACATCCCATCGTCCCCGGCATTCGCTGAGGCCAAGTAGATGAGGTTGGCGTTGATGATGCGGATCGGCAGCGGCACGACGTTGCCGATGGGCACGATGGCCCCTGCCGTCGTGATGTCGCTCTTGCCGTGGATGATGGGCCCCGTGCCCACTCCACTCAGAAGAACCAGGTCGCAGGGCGTGTCCGCGGCCGTGAGCTGGTAGGCGGTGTTCGCCACGGTGAGGTCCACAGTACCCTGGCCCACGATGGTCGCGTGCGACCGCAGCCACGCCGTCACGCTGGAGCTGTCGTACATCAGCCCCTGGGTCAGGTGCATGTGCCGGGAACCGACGGCGTTGCAGATCGCCTCGATGACCTCGTCGTCCACCTCGGGCGTGGGCGTGCTCGTGTGGACCCGCATGTGCGGGAGCCTCGGCTGCACCCAGGCACCGAGCTTGTTGAAGATGTGCTGCAGCGTATCGGCGTGTGCCTTTGCCATGGGCCTGTCTCCTCTACGTGTAGGCCTCGGTGCTGTGGCACCGGACGTAGTCGGTGTAGTGGTCCTCACCCCCGGAGTTCGAGGTCACGGTGGTCCTCGGGTCGGCCATGACCGAGGGAGGCGTGGCCGTGAGGGTCACGTCCTCCTCGCCCGTCTCGCCCTCGTCATAGATGAACCGTGCCGTGGTCCCCGTGGTGATGATCTTGAACGTGTGCCAGTCGGGCACGCTGTCTGGCGAGGCCGTGAGTACCTGCGAGCCCTGGGAAACGCCCCCGCTCATCACCTCGACCGTCCAGGCAGGGAACCCGCCTGCAGTCCTCGTCGAGTGGAACATGACGTAGTTGTTCGAGTCCTTCCACAGCCCGATCCGCAGGATGTCGCCGGCCGTGCTGGGCAGCGAGCTGATCGTGTGCCGGATCTGGACCTCGGTGCTCTGCATGTCGAACACGCCGTCCGCCCCACCCCACCCCGTCTCCGTGGCGGCGACGGCCTGGACCTTGCCGACGCCCACCGCGTCCGACCAGGTGTTGGCCACGCTGCCCGTTCCGCCGATGTCATCCAGGTAGATGGACGCTGCGACGCCCGAGTACCCCACGAACTCCTCGTCGAAGCCCGGGTAGACTTTCTCGAGCTCGTCCAGGCGATACTCATGGCTCCTGGGGTCCGTGCTGCCCTGGGCCCCGACGGTCTTCCAGATGCTGATGAGATCGTCGAGGGCCCGGTTCACCTCGTCGGCGACGATCTGCAGCAGGCCCTTGCCCCACTTGAGGCCCGGCTGCTGCTTGGTCGGGCCGTAGGAGCCCTCGGTCCTCGAGGGGGGAGAGCCGCTCAGGTAGGAGCCCTCACTCATGGCGTCCCTCCGATCGGGCCGGTCAGGCCGATGACACCCCAGAGATAGACCGGCGAGCCGATGTTGTTGTAGCAGGCGAGCTTGCCCGTGGTGGTGACGTAGATGTAGAAGTTGGTCCAGGGCGTCCAGTACTCACCAATGCCCTGGCCGGTGCTCAGGGTAGGAGGTGCTCCACCTGTGGCGCCCTTTCCCGTGTAGCCGTCGAGCTCCTGCTTGGCGTAGGTCGACGCTGCAGCGTAGCCAGTCCCGCCAGGCATCTTGCTGTCGGCATCCTCACCGGCCACCCATGCCCGGTCCACGTACCTGTCCCGCCAGTCGACCGAGTCATCCAGGATCGTCTCGCCCCCCGTGGTGCACTCGTGGTGCAGGCCGATGCGCGCCTCTCCGACTCGACGAGCCTTGATGCTGCCGGGCGCCGACCAAGTCGATGGCTTCGCGTCGGTGCAACCGTCAGCGAGTCGATGCTCGACCATCGCGTCCTGCATCTCCTCCAGCTCCTGGCCGTAGATGTCTGCAGGGTCGCTGTAGCTCTGTACTCGTGGGTCCATGCGAATGCCCTATGGTGAGTGTTTGATGAGGTTGCGGCCGGTCTTCTCGGGGCCCGAGCCTGTCTTGAAGTACTGCGGTGTCGTGATGTCCGATGGATCGGCCTCGCGACAGCCACCGTAGGGGCCCCGTCCATGCCGGGTATGAGCCGGCTTCCAGCGGTCAACGATCTCGTTGATGTCCCCCCGCAGTTGGTCGTCCTCGAGGGTGTCCTCCATGAGGAGGGTGAAGAATTCGAAGATGTTCGACGGCTTATCCGTGCAGTCCGCAGCGACACGCTCGAGGATGTGCACCTCGTCGACTCCGGCAAGGTTCAGAATGGCCGAGACGATGTCGCTCGGTCGGGCTCCCATGGCCGTCTGGCAGAAGGCCAGAACGCGGGCCATCCGGTCCCCGAGGTACATCTCGGGCGGTGCCGAAGGCACGTTCTTGATGTACTCCCATGTCTCGACCGAGTACCGGGCGATGCCGGGGAAGGCCTGGTCCCTGACCGCTTCGACGTAGCTCCTCACCTCGGCCAGGAATCCGGCCCGGACCAGCAGGAACTTCTGGAAGTCCGTCGGATCGGACTCTGTCCCCGTCTCCATCGCGCCCTCGCCCCAGGATCTGCCCAGGGCTCGAGCGAGGCGCGTCACCGCGCTCTCGGAGCCGAAGAGGTCCCCGAAGAAGTCTCCGAATACTGCCATCGATTGTCTGCCCGGCTACGGAGGTGGCTCGATGTAGATCTTGCCGTTGCGGATGAGGTACTTCGCGTCGGTCGGTGTCTTGTCGACCGTGGGCTGGTTGACCGTGGTGTTCTTGACCGAGGCCAGGGACTGCAATGCATCCACGATATCGGCCTTGATGAGGTCCGTTGGATGATCGGCACTCACCGCCGGCCGCCTGGTGGCATTGGCAGTATCACCAGGAGTGAGCCCATCGAACACGTCCAGGATTGCGTCGAGCTGGTCCTGGGTGCCCGGCCCTGCCGGCTTCAGTCCTCCCGAGCCAGTATCGGGTGTGGATGACGGGAACGACTCGGTGACGATGATGTGCGTGGCCGTCACACCCCCAGCGGCAACGACCCTCACGCATGGCTGCCAGTCGGTCCCCACCTGAACGTTGAAGAGGACCCGATCCCCCTCGGAGATCGTACCCACTGGACTGGATGAGAGATTCAGCTGCGTGTCCCCGGTCATGCTCGTGACCGTGAAGGAACCGGACCAGTCGTACTCGTAGCCGTCGTGAACCGTCACGTCCACGTCCACAGGCTCCGTCTGCTCCGTGGCGATCAGGACCCCGGATACACCTCGTGTGCCCAGATCGGCGGTACAGGGTCTCACCTCACCTGCCAGCTCATCCCAGACGGCGTTCACGTCGACATTGAAGCGGTCACCAGTCGGAACGTCGCTCGTCACGCCCGGCCCGAGGCAGACGATGTCCACCGTGCCGAGGTCGTCGTTGCCGTCACCATCGCGATCGAAGTGAGGGTAGACGTAGGCCTTCTCGCAGCCTCCAACGCCCTCGGCGTAGTTCTTGTAGTGACCGTAGTTGCCACCTCCGGGCGGGTTCTGCAGCCACGAGAGGATCCTCGTTCTGTACTCGTCGTCCGTCTCCTCATCGGTGGCACCAGCCAGCGGGGATCCTGACTTCACGGTTGCCTCATCGTCCACACCTGAAATCGGCGTGACGATGGTCAGAATCTCGCCAGCGGTCTTGTTGCAGATCTGGCCCGTGTCGCTGGAGAGGACATCGACATCGACCGAGCCACCAGCCCAGTCTGCCACGGAGACAGCGTCCGAGTTGTAGTACTCCGTCCCGTCAGCATGGACCCACTTGGTATTCGTCGGCACGGCCGTGGCCGTTCCGGTGAGCGTGATCTCGCCTGAGGTTGTCCCGCTCGAGGCCTTTCGTCTCTTGTCCTCCGGCAGGTACGTCTCGCCATGCTCGTCGAGGTCGCTTCCGGTGGCGGTGGTGATGAAGATGGCGGCGTAGATCTGCTTGGCTCGGGCTAGGATCATGCCGGCCACGCCGGTGACCGAGTGGCTCTCGAGCCACGGATCCGTTCCCCTGGCCACACTGATGTTGGGGAAGAAGGTCCGGTACCACCCCAGGAACTTCTCTTGAAGCTCCGACTTTGTCGGCCACGTGATTGCCATCAGTCTGTTCCGTATGCGAGCCGCCCGTCGTAGGAGTGCTCCTCACCCTCTGCCTCCCAGATGAAGCCGTAGTCCACGCGGCCAGGATCATTGGCATTCACCTCGGCGACGGTGAGCTCGAAGCTGTCGATCGTGCCGTCGTCGATGATCGGCTCGACCGCCTCTGCGTAGTCCCTCTTCGCCACCTCGAGGATGTTGTGGTCCATCTTCTTGCGGTTCATGAACTCGTTTCCGAACGTGGGATCACTGGGGACGCTACCCCTCTTGGTCTTGACCCGTTGATAGATCTGCGACGCACCGCTCTCGTCCCACACCCAGGCTCCGTTCTCCATGACGTAGGAACCCGTCTTCGGGTCGATCTTCCTGGTCCGCCTCATGTGATCCCCCCGGTCACCACGATCGTCTTCTGCAACGAGGGCCCGAGGCAGTTGTTGGTCGTGGCCGGGTCACGCTGGAGTCCCGAGTCCGTGGTCTCGATCGTGGCCACGGCGCTGTCGAGCTCGGCGTTCGCCTCGAGCTCGTCCACGACACCCTTCGCAACCGCGTAGCAGACGAGTTTCCACGTGGTCTGATTGTCGGCTGACTCTCCGCCCAGATCGTAGTTAAACTCGTTGAGCCACTCCGCCTTGAGGTTGTCGTAGATCCTCTTCGAGAGGCCCGAGGTGCAGTCCTTGTCGCCGATGCTCAGTCCCATCTACTTCACCGTATGGCCCTCTGAGCCCTCGATCGGACCCACCGAGCCCAGAGCTGTATCCGGCACGCCAGTCGTGCCCGGCCCTGGCATCCCGGGATGCTTGTGGATGGCGTGATTCGCAGCAGGTGTGTTTGTCCACCAGGTCGAGAAGTTGTCCTTGCGGATGAGGAGCCCGCCCGATCCCGAGCCTATCTGGACGATCGTACTCGTGCAGCGGACCTGAGCGCCTCCAGACGAGAAGATGGCCGTCTCACCCTCCTGGAGATCCGTCGGTTCCCCATCCTCAAGATGCGCACCGAGGAGGATTCCCCCGAGGACGTCGAGGAGAAATCCCTTCTCCTTGGCGACACCGCTGACCGCAGCAGCCGCTCGGTGCTTGAACCCGGCAGGACTGACACTGAAAGCAGCACGCCAGGTCTCTCGTCCGTCCTCGGTTTCGTCCCGATCTCCTTCACACTGGACCTCCCTGTTGGTGGCATGGCCCTCGCGGATGATGTCCACCCACTGGAACGCCTTCTCGATCATGGAGTAGGCGATCTTCGATACCCTCATGACGTCGGAACCTCGATGATTCCCTTGGGCTGTAGAGTTACGGTCGTGCGAGGCCCGAGATTGTCCATGTCGTACTCCTGGATGACCTTCGGGCAGTACATCTGGTCGTGGATATAGCGCGACGGCTCGTCGTCGTAGACGTCCCAGACCGTGTCGAAGCCGTAGAGGTAGTCTCCCTGACCGAAGCCAGCCATGGGGTACTCAAGTGCAGTGCCCTTGATCTGACTCTCGACGAGCAGCCTCTGAGCCACCCTGCGGGCCTCCTCGATTGACGTGATGTTTCGGTCCCTGTGGTAGTGGGGACGGTTCACCTTGTTGGCAACGAGCTCCTCGTCCATGGCCACGGCCTTGATGGGCTCCTTGCCTTGCTTGCCGAAGACGTAGACGTGGGAGTAGCGCTGGCCGGGCTGGCCGGCCCAGTCACCGCCCTCGGTGTTGTTCATCTCGGTCGTGTACGTAGTCGGCGGAGGCATGCCCGGAAGCTCGATGACGTTCGTGGCGCGGAACAGCGGGGCCTGGTCGTAGTCGGGAGTGCCCACGATGAACGAGCCATCCGCCCCGAACCACCCGAGCAGGTGCTGGGTCCTGAGTAGCCTCTGGATGAAGTTCCAGTACGTGTCGTCGGGCTTGGGCTTGAGCTCCTTCGCTATCTTGCGGTTCTTGACGACCTCGACGTAGGCCGAGAGCGTGTCGGTGGCGGTCCCGCTCGTCGAGAACTCGTAGCCCGACCATGGCTTACCGACGACGTCCTTGTACCACTTCTGCTTCTTGGCCGTCTCGAGGTCCTTGACGGTGTACGTCTTCTTCTTCGTGGTGACGACCACCCGGTTGTCATCGTTGCCGATGATGACGGGGATGTTCCATTCGCCCAGCAGCATCTCCAGGATGTCGAGGAGGAACAGGCCCTTGACGTTGAAGCCTAGTTCCAATTCTCTGTCGACGACCTGGCCACCGACATCTCGACCAGAGATGTGGATGGCCGCGCCGTCGCCGGTCCCGACACCATTGATGGTGTCCAGATACCCCGTGAGCTGCTTCGCCCCATCGATGAACAGCTCGACCTTCTCGAAGGAGTCTCCAGCGGCCCTGATCCTGTTGATGATGGGCTCGGGGTCGACACGCGGATCCCACGTTGCCACGCCGAAGGTCATGTCGAACGTGTCGGCCGGGCTCGTCATGTCGTGGACGTTCCGGAATCTCTGCCAGGTATCGACGAGCAGATCGCCGATCTTGAGTTCGACGAGGTGCTCTCCTACGAGCCCCTTCATGCCGGCACGATGAGAAGGGTGTTCGCATCGATCTGCAGGGGGTCACCCACCTCGTTGTACTGGAAGATCTCCTCCTCCGTGCAGCCACACGCCGCGGCCACATCCACCAGAGTCATCTCCCGCTCGACACGGTAGATGCCGAGCTTGCCTCTCTGACCGACCTGGATGTCGGTTGCCTCGATGAGCAGCTGACCGATCCTGTGCGCGTCACCCAGGTAGTCCCAGTAGAGGGGCACGGCACCCTCGTCGAGGCTCTCGGCCAAGGCGATGATGGACTGGATCGCCGCCGAGAGAGAGGCGTGCATGAAGGGGACGGTGAGGGTGGTGCTCGCGAGGATGGTCAGGTAGGCGGAGACATGGAAGGAGAAAGAGGACGGGCTCGAAAAGCCCAGGGCGGTGTCCAGGTAGTTGGCCACGGCCCCGGCACGCGCCTCCGGCGAGAGGATCTCGATGACGTTCTTCCAGGCGTGCTCGCCCTGGGCCACCTCGAGGAAGCTGAGGCGCATCTCGATGAGGTTCGGGCTGTCGCCACGCACCTCGTCTGGGTAGTCAGTGGCCAGCGCCCAGATCTCGCCGTAGATCGGGTGGACGAGAGTGCCGGCGCCGATCGCGTCGCAGACCTCGATGAGGTCCTCTGCTCGCTGCTTCCACCTCTCCCCGAAGAAGACGGCGGTCATGTTGATGGGGACCGGCTTGCGCCCCCCCTCCCATGCAAGACCACCGGGGCGGTTAGTGTACCCGACGCTCCTGTGGCGCTTCCCGCGGCCCACGGATGCGGAGAGGACCTTGAACTCGACGCCCTTGAACGAGGCATCGTAGATCTGAGTCTTGTCCCATTCCATCACTCACCGAAGACCGAGGTCTCGGCCGGTGGAGCGTCGGCGGCCCCGGGCAGTGTCACGGTCACGTCGATCTTCTGCTTCTTGAGCGTCGCGTTCAGCTTGTCGAGGCTGTCGGCCAGGGGCCTCAGCGCATCACCGCTCAGAGCAGCGCCCTGCCCTGGTGCTTTGCCCTGCTTCTCCAGGTGCTCGGCGTAGGCTTTGGCCATCTCGGAGTAGGTCTCGTCGCCGATGTTGAAGGACGTCTTCAGCGTCTTCTTCATGTACTTGGTTCTGAGATTGCCTTCCGGGAGCAGCTTCTCGGCCAGCCCCGCGTACTCGGAATTCGCGAGCCAGTCCTCGAACTCCTTGGACTCAGGGGACATGGCCGTGCCGGGCCCGGCGATCGCGTACCCGCCCATGATGCGTCTCGCCTGCTGCTCGGCCTGGGTCATCTCGGCGGCTTCCTTCGCCTTGCCACCCTCGTCGACGAAGCCGAGGCGCTCCATCCACTCCGGCACCTCGAGCTTGTCCAGAAGGCCCATCCAGAACTCGGACGCTGCCTGCAGAGCGAAGCTCGTGCCCTCCACGGACATCCCGAGGTTGTCGAGGATCTCCCCCAGGGCCTCCATCCCTTCCTCGGTCAGAAGCGTCTCGTCGATCAGCCCGATGAACTGCTCCTTGAGCTGCTTCATCTTCGAGGCTGTCTCTTCGTTCTGGTCGTTGAGGAAGTCCATGAAGCCCTTCGTCCCGGACTCCACGGTGATGATGTTCTCGAACGTGCCCCGCTCCGTGAGCAGGGCCTTCCAGGCGTTGACGGCCTCCTCGGAGCCGAAGATCTGGTACATCGCCCTGGTCGGGTCATCGAGACCGCTCAGGGCGTCCATGACGCCAAAGATATTCTCCTTGAGCGTCTTGGTATTGTCGATCGTAACGCCCAGCTGCTTCTGCAGGTTGTCCTGGACCTGGGCCCGGGAGAGGACCGCGATGGCCTGACGGGTGTAGGTCCGGGTCCGCTCCATGGAGTCGGGGTAGAAGGCCGAGACCGTCTCGAGCATCGCTGCCACGGTCCGGACCGACTCGATGCCCCCCTGCCCCAGAGACTTCGTCTGGCCGAGGAGCTCGGGCAGTGCCGCCTGCAGCTCCTTGAAGCCCATGGAGCCCTGCTTGCTCGCGGACTCGAGGAAGGCCATGGCATCGACCAGGTCGTCCCCGGTGACGCCAGCGAGCTTGTTGAGGCTCCCCATGAGCCCCATGACCTCGTTGAGCTCGGCCCCGAAGGCGTTGGACATCTTCGTGGCCAGCTCGAGCTGCTGCACGAGCGTCCCCTCCGACGCGAGATCGTGGACCACGGCGTATTGGTCCTGGAGCTGCTGCAGCGCGGCGATCTGATCGGCCCGGGCGATGCCGAAGTCTTCGGCAGAGTCGGCCACGGCCCGGCCCAGGGCGTCCTCCTGCTCGGCGGTCAGGTCAGCGGCTCGGCCGAGCCTCTTGGTCGCGATCTCGATGTCAGCGACCTGGCCGACGCGCATCCCGAGACCGGCGATGCCCCCGATCCCGAGGGCGCCGGCGGCGAAGCTGCCCAGCCTCTTGAGAGTGGCGATTCCCTTCTGGTAGATGCCGTCGAAGGTGGTATCGAAACCACCCCCGAGCTTCTTCTTCACATCCTTCGGCAGGGTCGCGAGGAGCCTGTCGAAGGATGGGTCCTTCTGGAGTCCGACTGCGAACTCCAGGATCTCATCATTGCCTAATGCCACTCAGGATCTTCTTGGCGAGCTTGGGCTCGGTGAGTGCTAGGAAGACGAGGATCTCTCCTCGAGTAAGCTGGCATGCTGCTCGACCAAAGAAATCAGACAGCGCCGTACTACGGAGGGCGGCATACCGTTCAATAGTGGAACCAAGGCCGCCCTCTTCCCCGCTTTTTTTAGCACCTCCTCCAGCAGCTTCGCGGCTGCCTGCTGCCCCTTCACCGAGTCGAGATCCGGGTCCATCTCGTTCGTGAAGTCGGCCAGCTCCCTCAGCAGCACCTTCTGCTCGTCGGGCGTGATGTGCCTTTTCAGGTCCTGCACGCCGCTGCAGAGGGGCACGCGGATCTTGTTCTCGTGGGACTCGGCCGTATAGAGAGACGAGGCAAGTGCTCGAGCGAACAGTTCCTTGCGGTACATCTCCGCGGCTCGGCTGGAGTCGGGGTCGACGCCGTTGCCCTTCAGGTGCTTCCAGGCTCCGAGCCTCGCCTCGTCGTAGTCGAACTCGACCGGGACCTGGATGCCGACCTGGACACCGGGCCGGCCCGGGAAGTCGATCACCTTACCGGGCCTCTTGCCGGCCGTGAGCTTCGCCAGTGGGGAGAGTCCCCCCTCCTTCTCGCCCTCCGCCATGCTAGTCCTCCACCGGGTAGCCCTCGAAGACGAACGAGCTCCTGGGCTCGCCGTCCACGGCCTCCTTGCGGTTGTAGCTTGAGATCACACCCTCGTAGCTCGCCTCCACGCCTGTGGCCGTCTCGTAGACGGTCATGGTGACCAGCGTTCCCTTCCGCACGAGCCGGCGGTAGTTGAACTGCTCACCGCCAACGGGCACACCGCTCTCCACGGTGATCGTGCCGTCGGCCGGCCCGTCGGCGATGCCTCGCATCCCGACCATGGCGAGCTTCTTGGGGTTGCCCTTGAGGTCCTCGTCCCACGTCGTGAACGTGATGATGGGGACCTCGTCGAGGGTGATCTGCCCGTGACCGAGCTTGGTAACTCCCGGCATCTGCGTCTCCTTCTGTCAGATTGTTGATCGGCTAGCCGACCTGCTCACCGAGCCCGGCCGTGGTCACGAGGTGCTTGATGGTCTCCCAGGGCCACTTGTAGTCCATGCGGTTGGGATTGGAGCTGTTGATCTCCGCGTAGATCTGGTCCTTGTAGTCATCCACCTTGATGAGGTGCCCGTACTGGGGGCTCTCCCACTTCTTGAGGTTCTTGTAGATGAACTCCTTGAAGCGCCTGGGCGTGGTCGTCTTGTCCGGGATGACCGTGGTCTCATCTGTGGGATCTTCCCTGAGCTTGAAGCCGTCGTACTTGAGCGCGGCCTGGGCCTGTAGGTAGTCACCGAAGCCGTCGCCCACCGTGGGGATGATCGTGCCCCAGACGCTCAGGTCAGCCTGGCCGGAGCCGTTCGTGTGACGGGAGGTGATGGAGTAGGAGATCCGGACCTCGCCAGCCTCGTTGACCTTCAGCAGGCTGAGACCCTCGTGGAGGGCGTTGTTGATCTCGCTGGCGCCCGGGTAGTCCGCCTTGTCCTCGGGCGGGACCACGCCGATCAGGCGCTTGTTGACGAGGTTCACGGACAGATCCGATCCCTCGTGCTTGCACCTCAGACCGGCCATGGCGCCTGCGATCTCCCAGGGCGGGGTGTCGCAGGCGAGGCTCACGACCTGCATCCTGAAGAAGTCCAGGCCGTCGCAGAGCGTCTCGCCCTCGCTCGGGGTGGCGTTGTGGCCGATGACGGCCTGCATCCGCTTGCCCACGTCGGCCTCGTCGGCCGCGTCCAGGCGATCCTTGAGACCCGTGGTGGCTGCGGTGAGGATGGACTGCACGTTCGTGACAGGCACGATGTAGTGGTAGCGGTCCTGCAGGGCCACGGCGTAGGCGCTCGAGTAGTCCGGCTCATTCGCGCCCGAGGCCAGGTGGTTGTCGGTGGGCTCGGTGAAGCTCACGCCACCAGCGTCGGTGCTGACCCGCAGGAAGATCCGGTTGCCCATCTCCCCCTTGTCCTTGGCATCGACCGTGACCTTGGGGGTGGCCGACACGACCTTCGAGGTGACGGGCAGGTCCGGGTGGACCTCGTCGACGGGGTCGGCCGCGCTCACGTAGTTCGTGGTGTCCTGGGCACCGTGGACTGCCGGTGTCCCGCTGGTGTTGATCCTGTGCCCCTCGTATTTGGCCTTGATGTCCTTGAGCAGGACGACGGCCGTATCGAGGTCGGAGCACGCCGCTGCACTCACGGCGTTGGTGTTGTCCGCGCTGCCGTGGACCGAGCCGGCGATCAGGACCCTGTGGGCCTCGTAGTCGGTCCTCAGCTCGTTGGCGAGCGTGATGAGGCTGGAGAGGTCGGATGCGTCCGGGCTCGTGATGGTGTTCGTGGTATCGGCGGCGCCGTGGACTCCGCCAGCCGTGAGGACGCGGTGGGCCTCGTAGTCCACCTTGAGCTCGTTGGCCAGGCGCATGGCCATCTCGAGTTTCGTGGGGTTGAGAAGCAAGTTCACCTTCTCGCAGATGTCGATCGGTGCATCACCGACCACGATCGAGCCGGTGTAGGTCCTGCCCGCGATCTTCGCGGTGAGTGTCCCGTTCGTGGAGGCAGTTCCGCTGGGCGTGATATCACCCGTGGCCGCCGCCCCGCTGCCGTGGTCGGTGGTCAGGATGAGATCGATCGTGGCGGTCTTGTAGTTCGCCCGGATCGCCCTGCACACGGCCGCCGTGAATCCCCCCTTCCCGGCGAGCTGGTCCGAGTGGTTGTCGTCCTTCACGGAGTAGAGCGTGTTCTCGGTTCCCGTCCCCTCGGACGTCTTCGGCCCCGTGACCAGTATCTTGCGCTGGTCACCGGCGGGCCCGAAGGCACCGCCGTACTTCATGAAGAGGAAATGCCCCGGCAGGAGCACGTCGCTTGCGATTCCCGTATCGATGGTCATCGGCAGACTCCTTCTCTCGGCCGTCGCTGGGGACGGCTAGGGACTCGCCTGGTGGCGAGAGCTAGTTGTCCTGGGATCCGCTCGAGGGGGGCTCGAGCTTCTTGATCTCTGCCCTCAGGGCGGAGCTGTTCTTCTTGAGAACGGAGAGGGACTCCTCGGCCTGGTCGATCTCCCCCTGTCGTGGATTCTTGGCCCCCTTGAGGACCTTCAGCTTCGTCTCCAGGTCCTGGATGTCCTGCTCGGTCTTCTCGAGGTCCTCGGTGGCCTGGATCCGGCGGGCGGCCGGTGATGGGCTGGCCGCCCTCGTCGCGCTCGTGCCCAGGCGAGGATCGGTGTCCGACTCGTCGAGAATCGTGAGGACGCCCTCGCGGATCTTCTTGGCGTAGTAGTCGTAGTCGCCGGCAGCGGCTCTCGTGTCCACCCATGCGGGCGAGGCACCGATGGTACCCTCCCTGCGAGGCTTCCACACCGTGGGCGCGGTTTCCTTCCCGGCCCTGACGAGTATCCAGCGCTTCATGGCTTCTCCTGTGGGGGGGACTGACTATGGCCAGTCGTTGCGGATTTTCTCGAGGCTGTCGAAGACCTTCACATCGTCAGCGTAGAGGTTGCCCAGCCCGTCGGCACGCTGCAGATCATCGAGGGTGGCGCGGTCGACGTGAGCGAACTGCTGCCCACCCTCCGACTGGAAGACCATGTACCAGACCTGCAGGTCCTCATCAGCGACGAGACTGTCGATACTGGCGATGCGCCAGCGGCCGATGTCGAGAGCGATGCCGTTGATGTCCACCGGCTGCTTGCCGATGATCCGATCCTGGGCGTGCTCGACCATGTTGTAGATGCCGGGTGGCTCGTCACCGAGCCCGGAGCCCCGGAGCTGGTCTGATGGACCCCTGCACGAGTTGTCCACCAGGATCAGGACGACCTGGGGCCGGATCGTGTGGGCCCCACCCGCCTGGGGACTGGATGGTAGGAACGGCAGAGCCTTGACCAGTGCCATGGGAGCACCCTCGACGAGCTTCGCCCGGAGATCCGGAATCTCCTCGAGGCTTCCACCGTAGTGGGCCACGCCCTTGAGGTACGGGAAGACGAGGTCGGACTTGTCCGCGGTCGCGTGGATCGCAGGCGAGCCGGAGACGTCCTTCCGGTGGGCCTGGTACTGGATGAAGAGGTCCTTCAGGAGCTCCACGGCCGTCGCGAGATCCGTGGCTGCAGCGACCGAGACCACATGGGTCGTGTCCGCTGAACCATGGACCGGCCCCACGCCGACCAGGACTCGATGGGCCTCGTAGTCGGTCCGGATCTCGTTCACCAGCGTGACCAGGGTGGACTCGTCGGTGGCGTCGGCCGAGGAGACGGGATTCGCGGTGTCCGCGGTCTGGTGGTAGTCCGTGGAGGCGATGTGGACGTTGTAGTGAGCCTTGAGGGCGTTCGCTCGCTTGATGGCCTGGGCGAGGATGTCACCCGAGAGGGTGATGTCGCTCAACAGGACAGCGAAGCCGTCCTCGAGATCCATGTACAAGCTCATGGCAGACCGTCGTTCACGTCGTCCTCGCTGGTCCCTTCCTCACGCCAGGTCTCATCCCAGAACGGGCCGCCATCGTCATGATCGGCAGCGTCCACGATGCCCCCCATCGTGACCGAGGCGGAGCCCGTGGGCTTGGTGGCGATGTCGAGCTCCATGGCACCGGACCGAATGTCCTTGAGGATCGCGATCGAGTCCTTGTAGGCGCGGTAGTACTTCTCCAGATCACCGATACCTCGGTTGTTGGCGAGGTAGTACCGAGCGATGTCCAGAGTCAGGTCCTTGATGAGCTGGGGCGGATTGGAGACAGGCACGACAAACCTCGGCCTCAGAAACCCGTTGACGCGAGCCTCGGCCCGTTCGATCGCCTGGTCGACCACAGTCGTGTCAGCGAATCCATCCTTGTCGAGATCCGAGATCTGCGTGAAGAGGGTATCGCCGCCGACGACCGACTTCAGGTCGCTATCGGTGATGTAGTTGCCCACGGACTACTCGTCCTCGTCTCCCTGGGACGCCCGGTGCTCCTGGAAGCACTCCCGGCAGCAGTACTTGTTGCCCTGGGCTACCTGCTTCTCGGTGAGGGCCTTCGGCCCGTCTCCATCGCCCTTGGTGCAGGCGGGGCTGGCACAGTAGCGGGCCTCGTCGTCCAGGGACTCGTCCTCCTCGATCACGGGATCGTCATCCGTGGATGGCGGAGGTGCCGCGGGCACGGACCGGCCGGTGTACTGCCCTCTCTCCTCGCATTTCTTGGAGCAGTACTTGATCCCCGAGGCCACCTGCTCCTCCGTCAGGGGCAGGAGACAGGATCTGTAGGCACAGCGGGGAACCTGCGGCTTCTCGGGTGGTGTCTCGCCTCTTGCCCGGGCCTCCTCGTCCTGCTTGCGGAGGATCTCCTGAGCCTCCTCCTCAGTGGGGGCAGGTCCCGGTCCCCTATGCACCTTCACGGGCGGGGGAGGCGGCTTGGGCCTGTCCCAGTCCGCAGCGGGGGGATCCTTGACCGCCCTTTCCCCGGCCTCTCGAGCCCTCCTCTCGGCGACAGCACGAGGATCCTCCTGTGGCACTGGTGTCGGCCCGGGCTCCACGTAGGGATCCTCCAGGTGGAAGATGGGATCCTCCCGCACCTGCCTGAGCTGGCTCTCGGGAATGGCCCCCTGGCGGGAGACGTCATCGAGTCTGGCGTAGTCCTCATCGGACACCTTCCAGTAGATCTTCTCCCCGATGAACTGCCTGCCCGGAATCCAGCGGGAGTACTCCGCACGAATCGGGAAGCTCTGGTTCGGCCTCAGGACCCGGATCAGGACCTTGGCCTTGCGAGACACGTCTCCTGCCATGACGACCTCTCAGTGCACGGAGGGGGCGCTAGGCCCCCTCCGTGTCATGTGCGGTGGATCACGCCGGGATGGAGCCGACGATGTTGTACGGGTGCAGGTAGTGGCACTCGTGCTCACCCTTGGCCCCGTAGATGACCTCGTCCTGCCAGAACATGTTGTAGTCCTTGGGCTGGTCGAGGGTCACGATGTCGTCCATCCTCTGGTTGATCTTGAGCAGCACCGGCTTGATGCCCAGCGAGCGGTCCCAGAGGAACCAGCGCCGCGGGTACTTCGCCAGCTTCTGCACGACCACGACCTTGGCCATCCCCGCGTTGGCGTTGCCAGCGAGCTTGTCCTCCATGACGATCTCGTTGGCGAGCACCCTGTTGTAGGGGCCGACGTAGAGGACCAGGTCGGAACAGTCGTTCAGCGGATCGTCCGTGTCCTTGATCCGGATGGACTGCAGCCGCTCCACCCCGTCGTTGAACGCGGCGTGGCTCAGGTCGACCGTGAACTTGTTGCCGAACGTGTCGAGGCCGTCCTCGTCGGTCGCGTAGGGATGCGCCGTGGCGAAGAAGTTCTGGCCGTCCCAGCACGCGGTCGTGAAACCGGCGTTGAGGGCGTTCCAGACCTTCGCCTCGTAGTGCTGGCGGATGCGCTTGGGCATCCGCAGCATCTTGTTCCGCATCAGCCCGAGCTTGTCGTAGCGCAGGAACTTCTCGGGGATGCCGGCCGTGATGGCGTGGTCGGTGACACCGACCTCGTAGTTCGCGGCGTCGAAGTGGTCGACGGGCCTGACCTTCCCTCGCTTCCACTCGCGCACGACGGGCTCGTTGAGCACCATCAGAAGGTTCGTGGTCATGTCGCCCGACTCGTCGATCTCGGCGATCTCGGGGTACGTCTTCTCGTAGTCCCCGAACTTCTCCCATGCCTCCGCGAGCAGGGCCGAGAAGCCCACCTCTGCGGTCTGAAGAGTCTCCAACATTGGTCTGTCTCCGTTCTGTTGGGGTGGTTGCCCCCAGGAAGGGGGCTCAGATGGTCGCTACTTCAGCGCCCACTACGGCGTGGAGGCGGGGAAGTACACGAGCACGCCCAGCGTGGCGTCGAGCTCCTTCGCGACTCCGGCCTTGACCGAGTTCGTGGTGCTCGAGGCCACCGTCTCCGAGTCCTCCATGAAGACGTCGGTGTTGAGGTGGGACTGGGCCACGGCGTTCGCGGACGAGTTCTTCATCCAGCCGTAGCAGCCCTCCCGGTAGAGGATCTCCTTGTCCCCGGCCGAACCACCGGTGTTGTCCACGACCTCCTGGGCGATGCCCAGGCCCAGGCAGCTGGCCGTGTCCGCACCGTTGGTGGCGAACCCCGAGGCATCGGTCATGAGCATGTTGCCGGTCTCGGACTTGATCACGGCCATCTTGGCCGTGAGCTTGCTTCCCCCGGAATCCTTCGCATCCCTGATCGCCATGATTGTCTCCTTGTGGCGTATCGGATGATGGGGACACACGTCCCCTGTTCACGAGCGCCCGAAGGCCACTCGGGTTGGTTGCTTCTCTGAGAGGAACTGCCCTGTTACGGGCGGACGGCCGCGGCGAGGACCTCGACGAGAACACCGTCGGTGTCGACCCTCTTGACCAGGCCGACCTGGACCATGTGATCCGTTCGACGAGCGACCGTCTCGTTGTCCTCGAGGTAGCAGTACTGGTTCTCGTCGGCCTTGGTGAGCGGGTAGGTGGAGCTGTTCTTGAGCTTCACCCTCCCTCCCGGATACACCGGGATGTTGTCCGAGGCCGCGACCGTGAAGGCGCCTCCGCCCTCGAGGATCCCGGCGACGCGGAAGCCCGCGGTGTCGGCACCATCGAACATGTTGCCCGTGGAGTCCGTGCACCCGATGGTGCCCGGGTAGAGGTTGCCCACCCCCGCGGGGATGCGCACCGACTCGGGCAGAGGCCCCTCGTTGATGATCCTTCTCGGCTTGGTGGCGGCCATGGGATCAGGCTCCGGACTCGTTGGCGAAGGCCACCTTCACCTTCTTGCCGAGCTTGCGTCCCTTGGCCTCCTTGCTGGCCTTGATCTCCGCGTACCGCTCGGGGGAGATTCCCAGCTTGGAGCACACGGCCAGCTCGCCCTCCTCCAGGGTCGGCGCCTGGGACGAGGCGGCCTGGTCCTGTGCCTCGGGGGAGGCCACGTCACCCATGGGCACGACGGCCTGGCCGGGCTCGTCCGGCTTGCCGTAGACCTCGTGGAAGGAGTCGAGGTCGGCCAGGGCCATCTTCTCGGCCCGCTCTCGGGAGGCCGGGGTGATGCGCCCGGCGGCGATGTAGCGCTCGACCATGTCCTTGGCCTCCTTCTCGCGCTTCGCCTGCTCCCGGTTCTTGAACTCCTCGGCCAGGGCGAGGGCCTTCTCGGAGTCCTTCTTGAGCTCCTCGTGCTCGCTCCTGAGCGTGGAAAGGGCCTGCTTCTCCTCGTCGATGGCCTTGTTGAGGTCATCCTCGGTGGCGTCCTCGGGCAGGTTGTACTTGGCCAGCACGGACTTGGGGATCGTCGGCATCTCGTCCTCCTCTGACGATGCGGTTGTCGAGTCCTCGGGAACGGGCGCGGGCGGAGGCTCAGGAGCCGGAGCCGACGCGGGTACCGAGGGAACGTTCCCGGCCGGAGCCGGGGGTGATGTGTTGATGGGATGGCCCGCGAGGGCCAGGACGACGCTCTCGGGAACCGCCCACACGCGGTGGGGCGGGGCGTCGTCGCGCTTCTTGCGCGCGGAGTTGAGCAGTTTGCCAGCCTGGACCGGGTCCATGTCCGGTAGGAACGGGCTGTTGACCAGGGCCACGGTCCAGATCGACGGGCCGATGTCCTCGGCCGTGAACGGATCCGTGGTGTGGTGGATGATGACCGGGCTGATGTACTTGTACTCGCCAGCGCGGATGAACTCGGCTGCACGCTGGGTCCAGGCCACATCGCACATCATCGAGTTACCGGAGCGCTCGAGGCTCAGGGCCCTGCCCCAGCCCGAGGCCAGGAAGCCCATGTTCCAGACCGAGTCGTGGCCGTAGTCGAAGGCCAGCTCGTTTTTGAACCGGTCGAAGTTGACCTTGATGGCGGCCAGGAAGTCGTCATCCATCTCGAAGGGATACTGGGGGTGGCCCAGGAACTTGCCGGTCCGGCAGATCTGCACCTTGGCCTTGATGCCTCCGCCCTCGATCATCTCCGGATTGTCACCCAGCAGGATCGGGTACGCGGGGTCGGACAGTATGACCCCTACCGGGCTCGACGGATCACCCAGAGGGATGACACGTCTGGAGTTGGCGTTCTTGCCCGTGACGATCTCGAGGATCTCCTGGGCTGCCTCGATGATCTCCCCCAGTGCCTCGAAGTCGTCGCCCAGCTTTGTGCGCCCCTTGCTCTTCTCCTTCTTGCATGCGGCGATAGTTGCGGTCAGGGCGGACTGGTACACGAGTCCGTTCTTGCCGTAGGGATGCAGGTACCGCTTGGCCGATTTCGAGGCTTCCGTGGTGTCCTCAGTGAGGTGCCACTTCCCGAAGTCCTCCACACTGCCATCGGAGAGCAGGGCGCCTTTCTCCTCGTCGGAGAAGGACCACTCGTCGTCGTAGTTGACCTTACCGTTCGAGATCCGACCCTTGGCGTAGGTGACGCCAGCCTGGTGCAGCTTCAAGCCCATCTGCTACTCCTATCCCCCGAGCTCGCCCATCTTGCGACGGACCGCATCCATGAACTGCTTGGCGGTTCCTGCGTCCACGCTTGTTGCCGGGATGACCTGTGGTCCGTTCTTCTTGCGCTCCGCTACGGTCTCGACCAGGGCCTCAAGCTCGAGCTGGGTGGCCATGGGACCGCGGACCCCAGCCTTCCCTCCACGCTTGAGCACCTGCTTGCCCTTGCTGGTAGTGATACCGAACACCACCGCGCTCTCGGGGTGCTTGTTGATGTAGGCCTGTACCGTGCGAACGAGCAGGTCAGACTCCTCGCCCTCGGAGGCTGGGTGCTGGACGGCGCCCGTGCCTTTGTCGTCGGCGATCTGCATGATTCCCCCTGTCAGCGCAGTGCGCTGAAGAAACCTTCCTTGAACAGGCGTTGGGCCTGCTTCTTGATGTCGTTCCAGGACTCTTCGAAGAACGGCTGGGGCTTCTGGCCTCTGCTAAACCCATATCCCCGCCTGATGTAGTCGTGGCGGGGACCGTAGAGACCGGTGCCGTTATGCACGAGCTGTGCGTAATCAGCTGTCGCCCTCAGGCGGCCGACCACGTCAAAGCCACTGCCCTGGGTCCTCGCCCTGATCGAGTGCATGAGGTTCTTGGACTTCTTGGGCACCCGGATGACAGCCTTTGCCTTCCAGGCCATGATGACCCGGTGCATTCCTGCTCGAGAGCCTCGCTTGAACTTCTTGAGCGTCAGCTTCTCGATCTTGCTCCGAAAGGCCGACTCGTTGATGTCTATGAACGGGTGCACAGCCTCTTCTTCCAGTCACGCCACCGCTGGCTCATGGTGATGATGCCCCTCGGCCTCACGATGGCACTGGCTGCGGCGGAGAAGACCATGATCCAGATGCACTTACAGTTCGGGTGCAGGGGCTGCATGTAGCCGTACTGCTCGAAATACTTGCGCTTGAGCTCCTCGTCCGCCTCGGGATTCACCGGATGGTTCGCCGAGAGATCCTTGAGCCGCTGCACCTGCTGCTCCGGCTCGAGCTTGGCGAAGTCCATCATGTGGGCGTGGACCTGGGCCACGCTCACCTGGGTCCCGTGGAGGCTCCCGCACCTTTTGCAGGCTTCCCGCTCACCGGACGGCGCGTACCACTGCATGGCAGCCACGCTGGCGTCCATCATCTGCTGGACATCGGCGTAGCCCCGGACCCTGGCCACCGAGGTGTTGATGATGCGCTTGGCCTGCCACTTGTGCAGGTGGGCGAGCCTGCCCTCCAGGCCCTTGGCGAACTCCTCCAGTGTCTCGGCCTTCATCCGGTCGAAGAGGTTTCCACCCTTCTCCCCGTACCAGTCCTCGAGGAACGACCTGACGAACTGCTCCGACTCATCGCCCTTGATGTACTTGCTGAAGTGGAACTTGTCGAAGGTGCCGAGCGACTCGGTGAAGGTCAGATCCTCGGGACCGAAGTCGAAGCCGATGCCCCTGGGCCAGCCCGTGGTGTCGAGCTTGAAGCGCTCGTAGAGAGCCTCGACGACCGGCTTGAACTTGCCCCTGCCGATGACCTGTGCGTACTCTGGCCCGAGATGGCCGACGATCTCCTGGGCGAACACGGTCACGCCCGGGTCGGTGGCCTGGTCCTTCACCCAGCTCGTGGCGATCTTGACCGCAGCCTCCCTGGCCACGACCGCCGCCTCGTCGGCCACCTCCACGTACTCGGAGACGCTGCCCTCGAACACCTCGCCGGCCGCGTCCTCATCGAAGTCCTCGGGCTTCTCGGCAAGGATGAGTGGGGCTCGAGGCCTCGTGCTCGCCGCTGCTTTCCCCTCTTCTCCCTCGGCCCCCTCCTCTGGCTCCTCGCCGATGCCTGCGAAGGGATTCGGCGCCGCCTGCCTCTCGAGGATATCATCCTCCTCGGCGTCCTCGTCCGGGAGGGGGCGATTGTAGCGATCAGCCAGGTCGCTCTTGAGCAGCGGGTAGCCGAGATCGTAGAGGCCCTGGTCGGTCTTGAGCTCCGCCTCGGTATCCGCCGGCGCCTCGGCATTCATCCAGAATGCCGGATTGAACTCGCTCCCGTCCGCGTAGTTGAGATTGTACCAGCCCTTGATGAGCCCCCTGGAGATCCCGTTGCTGATCGTCAGGCCGTAGCGGCGGACCTTGTCCCGCTCCACGCCCTTGTGGACCGTGGCGCTCGCGTAGGTGCCCTTGTCGCGGATGTCCATGCCCTGGGTCGCACCCAGGAAGAGGATCGCGATGTCGTCGTTGCAAGCATCGAAGAGAGCGGCCGGCACGATGCTCTTGCCCGAGACCTGGGGCCAGAGGATGTCGATCTCGTCTCGAGCGTCAATGACGCCACGGGACCGGCTCCTGATCTTGGAGACGACATCCTTGAGGATGCGCATCGCATCGTCGTCCCAATGGCCCTTCTCCGGGGCGTTCGCGCCGGCCCTGCCCAGCACGAACGGCGTTCCGAACTGCTCCGAGAACTGCACCCAGTCCTTCCAGCTGAAGCGCTTGAAGGCGTAGAGCCATGCCGCGTTCCGGCCGAGCCCGTCCCTCGTCGGGTAGGCCGGCCGAACCTTGCCCCTGAGCACAAGCCATCTGAGGGGATCGAGCTCCATGCCCGGGTACTGCCCAGAGGGCCCTCTCGCGCCGGGGTCGTAGAGCCGGGGCCGGAAGCTCGTATCCCAGGCGAGCCGGCGCGGATGCCTGAACGCGATCCTGACCGGCTCCCATCGCCCCACCCTCTCGACGTAGTCCCACTGGACCTCGGGATTGACCCAGCCGTAGTACATCGCGCTGGAGAGGTCGAGGAGCAGGTCCTCGAACCCTCCCAACCCCAGCTCGCTCCCGGGGCTGGGCAGGTACTCGAGGCGCTGAAGCATCTGCGAGGCGTCCAGCGCGATCTCCGCGGCCCGGTCCTTCTTGACGTCGTCTACGTCCGCCGGCAGGACTGCCCAATCGAGGCTCGAGACGGCCCCCTCGAGGCGCTGCGCCGCACTGTCGAGCCGGCCGTCCCTCTCGCGGGCAAGGTCGAGGAAGTCCATGAACTCCCGGGGCCGGCCCCGGGCGGCGTTGTCCAGGATGCCCGAGAGCCAGGCCGGCGAGGGGGCATCGACCAGGGCGACGCGCCTCTCCGAGGACGGCAGATCCAGGTCAAGCGAGGCGGTGAGATACCTCGGCTCCTGAGTGACGAGCTTAGGCATTCCCGCCCTCACGACCTGTAGAGCGTGCAAACTGCATTCACTCGTTACCAGTCCCTTCGGGATCCGCGATGATCGTCTCCCCAGTCGAGCCGGGCACCCTCGAGAGTTCCCTTCGCTCGCGGCCGCGGTGCAGAACCCAGGCCGTAGTCGGCCAGCCCCAGGGCCCAGGCGATGTCGGCATGCCCTGTCTCGTCTGCCTCGGAGTCGTAGCGGAAGCCTCCGCCCTTCATCCTGATCTGCCTGATGGCATGGAGGTGGGCGCGGATCCGCTTGTCCACGGGGATGAGGATCTCCCGCTTCTCGAAGCGGGCCTTGAGGCCCGTCATGATCTCTTCCTTCTTCGGGTTGGAGAGGATGACCCCCTCGACCCTGGCCTTGCCGTAGCGCTCCTGCAGCTCCTCGATGATGGGGCCACCCATGCCGATGTAGTCGCCGCAGGTCCTGACCGGCTTGAGCTCGTCGATGCGGCTGGCCACCTTCCTCCTCTGATCGGGGAACGGCGTCTTGTGCATCACGTCGAGGCTGACCAGGGTACGCTGTTCCTTCTGCTGGAGCGCTGCGATGGCTGAGCGGTGCTTGTGCCGGCCCACATCGAAGCCCATCCCCAGCGGGGCACCGGAGACGGGCGCGAACATCGAGCACGTCTCGCAGTCTTCCTCGCAGTCCTCGGGGCACTTGGGCTCGCAGGACATGATGAGCTCGTAGGGGAAGAACGTCCCCTCCTCATCGATGAACTCGCAGGCGTACTCCTGCAGGAACTCCTCTCGATCGCCCATGCCCTCGTAGGCGATCTTCAGCCTCTCCGTGCCGAACCTCTCGACGAGCTCCTCGGGGGGCGTGCCGGGCGCCACGGCCTTGGCCTTCTTGACGTCCTTGCACAGACCGTAGAAGTGCCACCATGGCCAGGTCTTCCTGACCCAGGTCTTGTACTTGTGGGGGTTGGTCAGGATGTCGTAGAAGACGCCCCGCTGCCCCAGGGGTGTGGACCCGCCCCGGACGATTCCACCTCGACCGATGCCTCCCATGGCAGCGGTCTTGATGGCCTGGTCCAGGTTGATGTGCGCCCACTCGTCGACGTAGTAGCGGGCCCGGCCCTTGCCTCGAGGGGGCTTCGACGGCCAGCCGATGAACCGGCTGCCGTTGTCGATCTCGAGCTCGTAGACATTGTCGGTGACGATCTCGGGACGCACCCCAGGCCAGAGGGCCTTGATGCACTCCTTGACGTACCGGATCTTTTCCTTCGTCTCTTCCTTGTTGTACGAGGTGAAGTTGCAGACGGTCCCGGGCTCGAGCCAGCCCGCGGCCAGGGCATCGGCCGCAGCGGCGAAGCTCCACCCCCCCTGCCGTGCCTTGTTGTCGATCCTGATGACCGCGGTCTCGTTCCAGAACTCAACCTGCAGGTCCTCGTAGACCGCGTTGTCGTCCCCGGTGGCCTTCTGGAGGTTCAGGTTTTCGAGCAGAAAGGCACAGCGACGGGTCCGGGCTACGGGGGCAGGTCGTCGTGCCCCTGTACCCATTGCTCCGCCGTGACCCGTGGCGCTGGACCAGCGCTTTCCATCTTTCCCCCGTTGAGGACGTTCTGAATCTTCAGGATGACGTTGCTGGCCGAGTGCAGACTGTTGGTGCCTTCCCTGAGCATCGTCCCCGCAGCTCTCTGCCGGGACGGGTTGGACTTCTTGTTGTCGAGGATCTCGTTGGACTTCTCGATCATCTTCTGGGCCACGACCATGGCGTTGCGGGCCATGAGCAACACCTGCTTGCAGACCTCCCGGACTTCACGCTGTTTGTCGTCGACAGCATCTACGGGCGCGGGAGGCTGTTGCCTCGCTGGTGTTGACTTCCGCCGGGTGTTGCCCTTTTTTTTACGAGATGTTGCCCGGGTACTATTCTTCTTTTTGCGGGCTGGCTTCTTCTTGGCCTCGGCCTTCTTCGCCTTCTTCTTCGTCCGGGCGCCTCTGCGCTTCGAGGTGTCCCAGCCCTCACGCTTCGCCCTCTTCGAGATGGTACCCTTGTTGACGCCCAGGGCCTCGAGCTCCTTCCAGGGCGCCCCCCGCTCGAACTCGTTTCGGATGCGGGTCCACGTCCTGGCTGCGACCATCAGCTCCCCCTTCGACGGGCCTTCCTGCCGGTGAGTGTCTGCCAGCGCTCGACGATGACGTCACAGTAGCGTGGGTCGAGCTCCATGGCCCGACACCGGCGCTCGAGCTTCTCGGCAGCGATGAGTGTTGACCCCGACCCTCCGAACGGCTCGAGCCCGACGTCCCCGCGCCGGCTGGAGTTCACGAGCATGCGCTCGATGAGCTCCACGGGCTTCATCGTGGGGTGGTCCGGGTTCCGGGCCGGCTTCGGCACCTCGAAGATGGTGTCCTGGGTCCGCCCTCCGAGCCACGGCCTCTTCCGGCCCTTCTTCCAGCCGTAGAGGATGGACTCGTGCCGGCAGTGGTAATCCATGTGCCCGAGCACGAACTGGTCCTTCACCCAGACGAGGCGCTCGTGGAAGAGCCAGCCCACGTCCAGGAAGGCCTTCGCGAACTCGACGGATTGGACGCCATCCGGGTGCGCCACGTAGATGGGAGCACCAGCGATGAGGACCTGGTCGGCCGCATGGAAGGCGTCGAGTAGCAGGGCCGGCAGGCCCTCGGCCGTGTCTCCTTCGATGGTGAGGGCGTCCTTCGTCCCGCCGACGTAGTCCACGCCGTAGGGCGGGTCGGTCCACATCCACCGGGCCCGGGTCTTGCCCATGAGCCTGGCGATGGCGGCGGCGTCGGTCGATGACCCGCACAGCACCCGGTGGTCCCCGAGCTGCCACAGCGTCCCGGGCTTCGAGATGGGCTTCTTCGGCGGCGCCGGCGCCTCGTCCAGGGCCGGGTCCGAGACGACCAGGTCCGGGAACAGCTGCTCGATCTCGAGCCTCAGCTCCTGGAACCTGAGCCCGGCTGACAGGTCCGGGATCTCGTGCTGTATCTCCTCGATGATGCCCAGGGCTGGCTTCGCCCAGCGCCCCTGGATCATCTCGTTGTTCAGGTTGATGACGTGCAGGGCCTCTTCGGCCGAGCCCGGTGGTACGTCTATCCAGGTCACATCATCAGGGTGCACCCAGTCCTGGCCCATCTCCTCGAGGGCCCTCAGGCGCTGGTGTCCGCCGATGACGCGGTTGCCGTTCTTGTTGACCGTGATGGTCGTCTCGAGGCGGTAGCCCCGAGTCGGCTTCCAGCCCGGGATGCGTCTCGTCGATTCCCGGATGGACTCCTTCAGCCCTTCAAGTGCCTCTGCGGTGATATTCCGCTGCCCACGCTCGAAGGGCTCGAGCGTGGAGATCGGGATGCTCCGTTTGCCCACATGGCTCTAACGCCGCGATTTTGGAGGATATTCCTAGCCAATCCGATATATGCTACAAGTCTATATCAAGATTGGGGGTCTCAATGGACCATCAAGCATGGATAAATGCAATCACGCACGCACTTCAGGCCCTGGCTCCTTTTGCTTGGCCTCTAATAGTCGCAGTGATCCTGATAGCACTATATCCGTCTCTAAAGCAGGCCATCGCGTCCCATGGACTGAAAGTAAAGATAGGCGACTTTGAAATCACTGCCCAGCAAGGAATGGAACAACTCGCGACACAGCTGAACGATCTTATGGACAAGGTTCAACAGTTACGCGAACAGCAAGATGAATCCGAAGCAAAGAAGGAAATGGCAGTGGCAGAATCAGAGACTTCACTGTCGGGAGAAGATGAGGAGTCACTTATAAATCTCCCTCCCATATATAATCCCATCAGAAACGTACTGTGGGTTGATGATAACCCAAGCAACAACGCGTTCGAAATCCAGAAACTCCGTCGAGAAGGAATAGGCGTCGCCCCAGTTACCACCACATTGGATGCCCTCAGGTTGATAGCTGTAAACAAGTATGCCTTTGATGCAATAATTTCCGACATGGGTCGAAAAGATAATGGTAACTACGAAAAGGACGCTGGCATCAGGTTAATAAAAGCAGCCAGGAACTCCGACTTCCCTGGACCCATTTTCATCTATACCGCGCCTAGAGCGGTTGAGCACTTCGCGACTAAGGTGAAGGAGGCGGGAGGAAATGGCACGACTGCATCTCCAATAGAACTGTTCGAATGGTTGAGCCGAGCCGCGTCACACCACGCGGATTGCGGGGATGGTCCGCGCCGCGCTCCGGCCCGTGACGGGACGGAAGCAATCAGCGGGGGGTGATGAAAGAAAACGGCCACGCCGGCGAGGTTGGGGGGGGACCTGCCGTGCGTGGCCTCGTAGCAGGGGCTGGACTCGAACCAGCGACCTCCAGGTTATGAGCCTAGCGAGCTACCAGACTGCTCTACCCTGCTGTGATGGGGGGTGCCTCGGGCACCGGCAGCTCTGGGATCTCTCGTCCCGCGGCTTCGAACGGGTCAGGAGGTGTGCTGCAACCCTCGCCCGCCACGGCCGCCCCCCGGCGACCGTCTCTTCTGTGGCGCTATCACCCGCGCCAGGGTATGAATCGGGGGCCACCAGGAGGTGGGCCGGTGGAGCAAACACCTGAGACCTCCTGGCAGTTCCCCCAGCGCCGTGCCCAGGTCTCGGTTCCCCGGTGTCCTGGTTCGCCTCCGCTCGCGCGGACAGGAGCACGGCGTCCCGCGTGGGGTATCGGCCCACGCGAGTGTCTCGGTGCCGCCTTTCAGCGGCCTGTGTCATGGGAGCCTCCAGAGAGCGGTTGAGGTTTCTGGATGCACCTCTCGCAATTCGATGTTTGTGTTTTTCACCCCCACCTGGGAAGCCCCTGGCTTCATTTCGTGATGTGGATGACATGGTTTGGCGTGGGTTGGCATGGTTTGACGCTATCGCAAGCCTAAACCGTTTCTGTCCGCCCAGACAAGCAACTCGCTGTATGGGATCCACACCTGACCGGATGCCTCCTCCTTCCTGATGGGCATCGGATCCACGGCCCTGTAGGCATAGCGCTGGACAGTCCGGACACCCATGCCCAGAGCTTCAGCGATACCAGACCAGGTCCTCACGACCTGCACGCCGAAGCGACGTGTGATGTACCCCCGTGCCTCTCCCTCAACCATCCTGCTGCTCCTTGCTCCGCCATCTGTACTTCCCATCGTCCTCTGCGAGCCCCCTTCTCCTCAGCAGATGCAGATACAGCCCGACCGTCTTCGCCTCATACTTGTTGCAGTGCGCGATCACGTCATCCCGGTCCAGCCACTTCGTGTTCCCGCTCTCGGCACGCAGGTACTCCAGCACCTGGGCCTGGCCCGGGCTGAGCCGTGCCGGCCTCTTCTTGGGCCTCGACTTCTTCTTCTTGCCCCGTGGTCTGCCGATGGGTGGCGCCTCTCCGGTGAGCTTCCGCAGCCGGGTCATCAGCTCGTCCTGCTCCTGCTCGAGAGTTTCCTTCCGGTCCAGCTGACGCTCAATCTCTCGGAGCCGCTGCCTGATGAGTTCGGTGTACTGGTCCTGCAGCCCGCCCATCTTCTCCAACTCCTGCTCTATCTCAACGATGCGGCGCGTGGTCTTCAACGCCTCACTCATCGCAACACCTCGCTTCCCGTAATGCGCCTTGAACTTCTTGATCGCCCGGGCCTCGATCTGCCGGACCCTCTCTCGGCTGATGCCCATGTCCCGGCCCAGCTGCGACAGCGTCTTCGACTCCTCGTCGAGATACCGCTCTCGGATGATCCGCCTCTCCCGCGGGTCCAGGTACATCAGGGCCAATTGCACCACCTCGGACCGATGGTCGTCGACCTCGTCATCCTCCATCTCCTCGAGAGGTGACGGTCCAGGGGCCGGGATTGTGCACTCCCACTCGTCACCATCATCGCTCACGTGCTCGAGGGGCTGGTCCGGTGTGTCCATCCTCAACAGCTGC
>Ga0180432_10001854_pt1 | contig 32606 bp, 37 predicted proteins | sample SS_ome_10_FD_132414 | JGI IMG/M metagenome (GOLD analysis project Ga0180432, IMG submission 132414) | Hypersaline lake sediment archaeal communities from the Salton Sea, California, USA - SS_1_MS_2 metaG | ecosystem: Environmental > Aquatic > Non-marine Saline and Alkaline > Hypersaline >...
AATCGGCTATTGAAGCAGTACATGGATGGAATGAGCGAAAGCGAAGAATGATGAAAAAGGAACATATACGAATCGCATGGCGTCGCCTGCAAAGCCATGGATGGATACATTGAGTCGCAAAGATATTTTCCCTCACCGAATAAGAAAACCATCTTTCATACGAAAAGAACAGGCGAAGTTCAAAGAATACGAAAAAAAGAACGTCCGGATGGCGTATGAGCTCTACGGCCTGAGCGGGGAGTAGATGAAATTCCCGGCAAAATTGGTAAACAGCAAAAGCAATCCGATGTTTCTTTTATGTTTCGCGGCCGGCAATCCAAAAGGATCGAAAACAGCGGTTAAAATAGCGGATTATCTTTTGAAAAGGATATAAAGATGTCATATAATTCAACCATCGAATGGACTGAATCGAGCTGGAATCCGGTAACCGGCTGCACGAAAATTAGCGAGGGATGCAAGAACTGTTATGCCGAGCGAATGGCAATAAGATTGAAAGCAATGAAGCAGAAAAAATATGAAAACGGTTTTGAGCTTGCAGTCCATGAAGAGATATTCGATCTGCCTAAGAGCTGGGAAAGGCCGCAAATGATATTCGTCAATTCCATGAGCGATCTCTTTCATGAATCTTTATCGTATGATGTAATAGAGAAGATATTCCTAACGATGAATGAATGTAATTGGCATACATTCCAGGTATTAACAAAAAGATCGAATATTTTGATGAAATACAATAATTGCCTCAATTGGACAAAAAACATATGGATGGGTGTAACAGTTGAGAATGACATGTATTTAGAACGGATTGATGATTTGCGCAGGTGCGGCGCACAGGTAAAATTTATTTCTTTTGAACCGCTATTGAGCAGAATAGAAGAAATTGATTTGACGGGCATCGATTGGATTATTGTGGGCGGTGAATCGGGACCTGGAAGCAGAACAATGGAGAAAGAATGGGTTTATGAAATTCGTGATATGTGCGTAAGACAAAAAGTCCCATTCTTTTTCAAGCAATGGGGAGGCATGAAAAAGAAAAAAAACGGCAGGTTGATTGATAATGAACTGTGGAATGAAATGCCTGTAATCCGAAATTCCCCTGTTTTTAAAACAACAGGATAACACTGATGGAGAAGTACACCAAGCCCGAGTTTATCTCTCTTAAAAATCACGCGGAAATTAACGAGAAGTGGATTCAGCGTAAATCGCGGAGGATCCTTCTATTCTCGGTCTCGGCCAGTTACTTGTTCTTCGAAATCTTTTATGAACACCTGCAGGGAATACAGTAGCGATAGTTATCGGTTACTACAAGGAGCTCGGGCACGATGTTCGAGCTGGCGAGGACAAGCAGGATGCTTATCCGCAGCCCGAGGTGCAAGTATGGACTTGCAAAGGAAGGTTCAGAGATACTATTTATCAATAAACAATACTGAAAGTTTAGAAACAGTGAAGAAAGCCGGTCGCGGCGCGTGAGCGACCAGGCCCCGCGCCGATTGAGCGGTGGCCTTTTTGGGCCAATTCCAAAAAGGCGCGCTTACCCAGTTGAGTAAACTGGAGATTACCACTCTTTATTCAAAAGAGAAAAGCCATAAATAATTCATTTTATATATAATAAATATTATAAAATTATTTTTATATAAAAAGTATAACCCCTCGGGGCCTTTTGAAAAACGACATGCCAAAACCGTTTTTTCATTGCAATCCCTCATCCCCCTGATACAATCAAGAGAGTAATTCCCAGAAACAAATAAACATACCGCGGAATAGAACAATGAAAACCGAAATTTCCGGCAGCATTTATCAGAAATTCCTCACCGACATTTCAGAAATATACGAGCATGCCCGAAGCACCCTGGTGAAGGCCTACTGGCAGATCGGAAAGCGTATTGTTCAGGTGGAGCAGAAGAAGTCGGTAAAAGCCAAGTACGGAAAGTATGTTATAAAACAGCTTTCCGAGGACCTGATAAAGAAGTACGGAGAGGGGAGCGGATTTTCATATGCCAATCTTTGCCACATGCGGAATTTTTATGTGACATATTCAATTCTACAGCCCGCTAGAGAATTGGAGTGGAGCAAATACGTGGTTCTCCTCTCCGTGAAGGACGATAAGAAAAGAATAGCTCTCGAAAAAAGAGCAGTAAATGAGAAGCTTACCAGAGATCAGATACGGAGAATAATACAGGACTACAACAGAAATCTTTCGGACAAAAGGAAGAGAATCAAAGGTCTCGGTTTTAAACGGGGCTCCCTTTACACCTATAAGCTCGTCGACCGGGAGAAAATATCGTATCCCGAAGGGGGGGTGATAGTCGACTGCGGATTCAACATTTGGAGAAGTATTGCTGCTACAAATCCGAATGAATTAGATAAAAACAGTATTTTCAGGAGTGTAAAGAGGAAGGGTGAATATAGTCTTGAAAAAGCGGGAGATGACAAAGATATGCTCTATAGTTTTCGGTGCCGCATTGAGGAGGTTATCGACGGCGATACCCTGTGGGCGGTCATCGACCTGGGATTCGAAACCCGGACGCGGCAGAAGCTCAGGCTGCGGGGCATCGACGCGCCGGAGCCTCACACCGGGGAGGGGAGGCGGGCGAAAAGTTATGTAGAGAAGAAATTGGGGGAGAATCCCGAGGTGGTCATTAAAACCTACAAGTCCGATAAATACGACCGGTACCTCACCGATATATTCTATTTACCCGAAGAGACCGATAGTTATCGGTTAGCCCGGGAAGGGATATTCCTCAATCAGGAGCTCCTCGACCGGGGACTGGTAAGGAGGTTTTGAGGGGCCGCCTGAGAGCGCGAGCACTCCTTTCGCCGGTTTTTTTATTTTTTATTACTTGAAAAATATCAATGTATGATAGACTTCTTCTCGAGAAAATCATTTATTTGTGAGGAGGATGAGTTATGAAGAAAAATGTAGGCAGCGTCGACAGGGCGATTCGCATAACACTGGCTATAATTATCGGCATACTCTATTTCACCAATCAGATCACCGGCCTCGCTGCAATAATACTGGGTATCATCGCGCTTGCATTTCTCATATCCAGTATTACCGGCTACTGTCCGCTCTACGTTCCGCTGAAGATCTCGACGGTAAAGAAGAGCTGAAATTTCGTCTACACTGTAACCGCATGAGATCTGACGGATTCGCCTTCCGCGTCGCGTAACGAGGGCGCTGAATTGCTGCATTCTTTTAGCCGATCGGCTGATCGGATATCTACAGGTATCTCTTGAAGAAGGAGACGACTGAGCTCTCAGCTTTTTCCCTGTTCATCTGCCAGCACTCGACATGCGGACCTCCTTTAACGGTCCACAGCTGCTTCGGCTCCCCTGCCGCTTTGTAGAGCTGCTCTGCGTGACTGTAGTACACTGCCTGGTCGGCATCGCCGTGAATGATGTACACCGGCCGCGGGGCGATGGAGCCGATTTTCTCCTCGGCGTTAATTTCAGATGCGTTCATATCTCCCCGAATCTCGGAGAGCCAGATAACAAGGGGGACGAGCGGGTAGCGGGGAAGCCCGTAATCCCGCCTGGCTGTTTCCGCAATCACATCGACGGTGTTCGCAAAACCTCCCTCGAAGATTCCCGCCTTGATCCGTTTATCCTCAGCCATGGCAACAATGCCGGTTGCAGCGCCCTGCGACCATCCCATGATGCCGACAGCGGTTATCTTCTTAACGTTGATCAGGAAGTCAATGGCAGCGTAAATGTCCTTTTTCTCGTGATAGCCGAGTGAATTGAATGATCGGTCACTTTCGCCGCAATTTCTGAAATCGAAAGTGAGCAGGTTAAAGCCGGCATTATGGAGCGATCGTGCGAATCGCATCCCCTCGTTTCTGTTGGCGCCCCTCCCGTGGGCGAAAATCACCGCTTTCGTGGAATTTTTTGCGGGCATGTACCATCCCCGTATGGTGAGATTATCTGCTGTCTTGAAGGTGATGTTCTCGAAAGGGATCTTCTGCTCTCCGGGATCCCCGCAGTAGACAAAATGCACCTTTTTGCACTGAAACGGCCCCGGGTACATGAGCACCGAAGAAAAATACCATGCTGCAGCGAACAAGAGCGCGGCGACGATAATGATGAGGATAATGAGTATTTTAATTCCTCTGCCTGTTTTAGCCATACGTTCCCCCCTGTATCGTGATCTGCCTCTGTTGAGCATAGCATGACGGGGACTGATTTTTCAATAACTATTTGTGCCCTGAACCTATTCAATGCGCCCCGGATTCATTGTGTGCATTTGCACAGGATTGTACGTTTTTTCGATGAGGAGCTTGAGATAGCATTTGCCGAAAATGTACGCTCCGGGAAGTCGATTATTTTGTAGGTGTACACCTGGAGGGTTGACGGGGGTACCTTTCTTCGATACTATTGATCGTGATGAATCATCGGGGGAGAAATGTATCATGCGGTGCACCGGCGAGCGTGGCTTTCCGATCAACAGAAAAAAAGCTTGCCGAATAACGGCATTACGATAGATTGATGCTATGTTCGATATAAGAGAATATTTCAGTGATGATATTCAATATCACGTTGATTTCAGTTATCAGCTGGAAACTGAAATTATAGAAGAGGATATTTCGACGGACATCGAGAATCTGCTCAAGAATCGCTTTGACAGTCTCTACATGCGGGACAAGCTCAAATACGGTTCGTCGGGAGTGGAGATAATATACCCGCGGATATCATATCCCGGCGGGAAGACGTATCTCAAGGGCTCGGATCACGTCAGATTCCTCCTCTCTCTGTATCCGCTCAAGAGCGATCTGGAGAATGTTGATAAGATCGTCCTGCGTCCACGGCATATCGAGATCGGAAACGTCGAGTTGATGTCCCTGTATATCAGGAATAAAAAAATACTCGTTCTCTATCTCTACTCGCCGCACTACTATTCCATTGAGGATTCGAAATTTCCAAACTATTCTGAGCTAACCCATTTTCATCTTCCCGAGTTGATCGGTAAGAACCTCATTAATAATAAAAATCTTCAGTCAAAAAAAACCTCTTTAAAGGTGCCTCCCCTGTGGTATATACTCTCGATCATTTACCATGTGCCGGATAACAAGATGGATAAGTTCTTCATCAAGAAGGGGAAAGAGTATCCGCAGCGGGTATCCGAGGTTCTCAACGAAATTTCATTTTATTACTCTCGACACGGTTACTGATGAGTGTAGACTATCATGTCCATACCTTCATGTGTGGACATGCCTCGGGTACTCCTGACGAGTATATTCAAAGAGCCATTTCCAGCGGGCTCCGTGAAATCGGTTTTTCCGATCACGCCCCCCTCCCGGACGGATTGCGCGAGGGCGTCACGATGCGGCAGGATGAGGTTGAGCGGTATATCGGAATGATCGATGATCTGAGGAGAGAGTATCATGGGAAGATCGTAATACGGATCGGTCTGGAGATCGATTTTCCACTTCACCCGAGCCTGGAGAGGCGATTTCTCACTGATACGAGATTGATTATAGCATCGGATCGTGCCATATTCTGGGTGATTGGATGTTTGATAATCCCGAGTGTATCGATGAGTACCGCATCAGGGATATCGATGAGATCTACGCCGAGTACTACGATATTCTGGAACAACTGGTGCGTTCACGGCACTTCAGTATAGTGGGTCATCTCGATCTGGTGAAAAAGTTCGGTTATCGACCGAAGAGGGATTTTACCCGCACTATTGAGAAAATCATCGAGCTCATCTCTCGAGACAACCTCACCGTCGAGATAAATACCGCCGGTCTCAGAAATCCGGTTGGCGAGATCTATCCCGCCGACTGGATCATTCAGCGTCTCTTTGATGCAGATGTTCCCGTCACGCTCAGTTCCGATGCTCACCGACCGGAAGATATCGCCTCCGGATTTTCCGTTGCGATCGAGAAGATCAGAGCGGCCGGATATCGAAAGGTATCAGGTTTTGCACAGAGGAGGAGATATGATATACTCCTGTAGAGGAGGACAAACCGGTGGCTGTGACGGGACAGCTCTGCTTGCATGTTCACCGGCGCTCATGGCGGGCGATACCCGCAGAGGATCTCCCGATTCTTCGGATGCATTGATGGGGTTTCGGGTTTGATGAACGGATTCCGTGCGGACAGTGGCATTTTTACCGTGACCGGTGCCGATGGCATTCGCATCGGCGTTATCGGGCGGGAAGCGAATACCGTTGATTATTCCAAAACCGATGAAGCCAGAAGAGACGAGAAGGCTTTGCTCGGCTCTCGCACGGGAATTCCGGAAGAGCATATTATTATGCTGGAACAGGTTCATCAGGATCATATCGTCATTATCGATAATCCGCCGAAGGAAAACAGGCTCGCCCATGCGCCGGCTGATGGAATGATAACGAATATTCCGGGAATCTGCCTGGTGATTCGAACTGCCGACTGTGTTCCGGTTTATGCGTATGATCCGGTCCGGAAGATTCTCGGTGCTGCCCATTCCGGCTGGAAGGGATGCCATCTCGAAATTGCCCGGAAATTGATTGATATGATGGCTGAACAATTTCACTGCACGAGGGGAGATATCGAGGTTTTTATTCTCCCTTCGATAGGGCCTCATTCGTATATAGTGGGGGAGGATGTTGCATCACTTTTCCCCGATTCGGTGGTTGAGCGGCGTGAGCAGCTCTACCTCGATCTCTGGAGAAGCGTGGAGGAATCGCTTCTCCGTGGCGGCATAAGAGACGAGCATATCTATACTACCGGAATCTGCACCCTCCAGAAAAGTGCTGATTTCTACTCGTACCGGAATGGCGATTCGGGGAGGAATCTCAATTTTGCTTTTATGCTTCCCCGCCGGGCAGGGGGAGGGGTATCGGGCTTCTCCCTGAAGGAATAATCTTCTTGCCATTATTCTGCGCATATGATTGTAGTGATACCGGACAGGGGAATTGTCAGTTGAGCGATGGGCACACAGGATATACAGCTCTCAAAACTTGTTGATCCTTCGAAGCCGAAGAATATCCTCACAGCGGCACAGGATATATTTTTGCACCACTACCCACGAAAGCAATTCAGCATCGTGAAGAAGTGCTTTTCCCTGATTTCTGAGCTTTTCGAGGGCAGGTTTCCCGGCTATCGCAGGTGCAATACCGACTATCACAATTTCAGTCATACCCTCGATACCTTTCTCGCAACCGGCAGGCTTCTCGATGGATATAATCTCGAGGCTGCTCCTCTGGCAGCGCCGCTTGCTGCCGAGCTCCTCCTCGCGGCACTCTTTCACGATACCGGTTACATTCAGGAGGAGTGGGATGTCGAGGGAACCGGCGCAAAGTATACGGTAGAGCACGTTCAGCGGGGCATTGTTTTTTTGAAGAAGCATTGCGAGATCTTCGATATTAAACCTGAATCTGCTGAAATCATTTCCCGGATTATTCTGTGCACGGATATGTCGGTCGATATCAGCGGTATTCCCTTCCCATCTTCAGAGGAGCGGGCAGCCGGAATGATACTCGGAACTGCCGATCTCCTCGGACAGATGGCTGACAGGGTCTATCTCGAAAAGCTCCTGTTCCTGTACTATGAGTTCAAAGAAGCGGGAATTGGCGATTACAAGACAGAATACGATCTCATCAGCAGAAATATCGATTTCTATGAGATGGTCAAAAAGCGGTTCGACAACGAACTCAAGGAGATGTATCGATATGCCCGGCATCATTTTAGAGAGCGGTTTTCTGTCGACAATAATCTCTACATTCAATCCATTGATCGGCATATTGCGTATCTCAGGAAGATTCTTGAGGATGATACATCAAACTGGAGAAGCAAGCTCAAGCGGGGAAGCTGGATTCAGCAGGGGACTGACGATAGTGTGACGAAGGAAAACCGCTCGGGAGAGAAGCAGGGCTGAAGAATATATCATCATGGCGGTCCTGCTTTTTGTAAGAGCGCCATTATACCATGTGAGTGCATTTATTTTTACTGTGGTGATGCAGCGGATTCTTCGCCGGAACGATGGATGCGGGTAGCAGGATAAAACCTGCGCAGTAATCTGGCAGCGATGGAGAAATAATAAATAGAAAGCTCCCCTCCCGTTGTGTCCGTTTGAATCTTTTTTTACTATTATTTTTGCCTCCTGGCATAATATGTGGAGTATAGTATTTATATTCTTATACACGTAAATCTGCAAGGATATCACCGTGTCTGAAAAAGATATACAGCTCTCGCAATTGATAGACAATTCAAACCCGAAAAATGTGATACGCGAGGTGTTTCGGATTTTTGCCTGCCATTATCCGAAAAAGCATTTTCGGCCGGTGCGAAAATGCTATCGGTTAACCCTCAGGCTCTTCCGCGGCAGATTCACCGGGTATCAGGCCTGCAACACCGAATACCACAATCTCAGTCATACGCTCGATGCGCTTCTCTGCACGGCTCGCATCCTCGATGGGTATAATCTTGTTGCAGGGGTTATTCCGGTTGCTGTGGCGGTTAATCTGCTGCGGGCGGCTCTTCTGCACGACTGTGGGTATATTCAGGAGGAGTGGGATACGGAGGGAACCGGCGCCAAGTACACCTCGAATCATGTGGAGCGGAGCATTGCTTTTCTCATGAAGCACGGACGTGCCCGGGGGATTTCGGACAGTGAGGCTGAGCAGATGTCCTGGATAATACAGAGCACCGGCATCTCCGTGAAAATTGATTCTATTCCCTTCTCGTCATCTGAGATAAAGATTGCGGGCACCATGCTCGGAACCGCTGACCTGCTCGGGCAGATGTCCGACAGGGTCTATCTCGAAAAGCTTCTCTTCCTCTACTACGAATTCAGAGAAGCGGGAATACCGGGGTTCAATACCGAGTATGATATAATCAGGAAAACGGTTGACTTCTATGAGGTCACGAAGAGAAAATTTCAGGATGATTATATGCAGGTGTACCGGTATGTGCAGGATCATTTTAAAGAGCGTTTCGGTATCGACAGAAATCTCTATCTCGAAGCAATCGACAGACATATCGCCTATCTGAGGAATATAATAGCGGACGACACGACCAATTTCAGACATAAGCTCAAGAGAGCCGCGTGGGTGAATGACGACGTGCCGGTGAGAACATAGATGTTCCCTCCTTATATTTCTTTCCCTTCATCGCCGATCTTCTCACACCGGAATGCATAAAAAGAGTTGAAACCCTTTCGCTCCGTTGATACATCTTTCTCCTGTGTGAGTATCTCTGAGTGATTCACGATACTGTTGTCACGGGCGGGGACAGGCTGGCGGTGCGAAGATCGAGAGCCTTCCCCCTTCACTATTCCCATGAGGAGCACGGCACTATGAAGAAGATCGGTGTGAAAGGGAGACGATGGCTGGTCAGTTTCCACATTCTCTTCTCCTGTATCTGGATTGGAGCAGGTATCTGTCTTGTGTTTATGCAATATGCGCTGCACCCCGCTGACGGGGTCGGGTTATACGGAATCGACCGTTCGATGAAATTCATCGATGATTTTATCATTATACCCGGCGCCCTGGGGTGTCTGATAACCGGCTTTTTGATTTCACTCCTTACCCCCTGGGGGTTCTTTCGGCATCACTGGGTTACCGTGAAGTGGATTATCACCTTTGCCGGCATCATTTTCGGGACCTTCTGGCTCGGTCCCTGGCTGAACAGTCTGCCTCCCCTGTCATTTAAGGAGGGGATTGATGCGCTTTCCAATGCCCACTATATACATGCAAAGGAGATGAACAGCCTGTATGCCCCCTTCCAGGTGCTCACTCTTATCTTTGCGGTTTTTATCTCTGTTTTCAAGCCCTGGGGAAAGAGGAAGAGATAGTTATTTTGCCATCATATAACAAAACGAAATTAATCATGAATTTTCCAGAGGTCCCTTAAGCAATACTGCAGGCAGAAAGAGGACCGCTTTTGCGGTAATATAGTATTTGACAAGTTGGAAACCATGTATATATTATGTCACTTAACAGATATGTACCTATTGTGTGCAGTTGCTCCCATCGTGCTCTATCGGATAGGGGAGCGGTGCACAGCAGGTATGCTTCGATTTTTCAGGTTGATAGCTCAACCGAGAGCATGCAGAGAGCGCCTGGATTCTGATGTAATTTCTCAGCGAAATGAATATAGAACAGCTTATCGACTACCTGCAATCTTATGAGGAATTCAGTTCCAATGTACGCCTGTGGGTTCGATACGATGAGGTTTCGGGAGAATATAGCCCGTACCCTGAAGAGGTGCCGGAGAAGCTCGCCGACCGGTATCGCGCGCGGGGTATTGAGCGGCTGTACGCTCATCAGCGGGCAGCCTATGATGCGATTCAGCGGGGAGAGGACATTGTCGTTGTAACGCCGACAGCATCGGGGAAGACCCTCTGCTATAATCTCGCCGTCCTCGATGCCATCATCAAGGATCCCGATGCGCGCGCGCTCTACATCTTCCCCACGAAAGCACTTGCACAGGATCAGCTCAACGAGCTCCACGATATCGTCACCGAAATGGGAGTGGACATCAAGACGTACACCTTCGACGGGGATACGCCCTCATCTGCCCGAAAGGCGATACGTGCAGCCGGTAATATCGTCATCACCAATCCCGACATGCTCCATTCGGGAATACTCCCCCATCATACCATATGGATCAAGCTCTTCGAAAACGTGAAATTCATCGTCATTGACGAGATACACTCCTACCGAGGCATCTTTGGCAGCCACTTTGCCAACCTGATGCGGCGTCTGCTCAGGATATGCCGGTTTTACGGCTCGAATCCGCAGTTCATCTGCTGTTCGGCCACTATCCATAATCCCGATGAGCACGCTGAGAATCTCATCGAGCGGTGCTTTACCCTCATAGACAGGAATGGCGCGCCGAGAGGTGAGAAGCATTATGTGATATATAATCCGCCGGTGGTCAATGCGGAGCTCGGGATTCGCCTCTCTGCGGTGAAGGAGGCGGCCAGGGTGGGCTCGCTTATTCTCCTGAACAGGATTTCGACCATACTCTTCGCCCGGAGCAGATTGCGGGTTGAGATCGTTTCGACCTATCTGAAGGAGCGGTGTACCGGCATTCCCATCGCATCCTATCGGGGCGGATACCTTCCCAATGAGCGGCGTGCAATAGAGCGGGGACTGCGGGAAGGGGAGCTGCTGGGGGTTGTTTCGACCAATGCGCTCGAGCTGGGGATCGATATCGGAATGCTCGATGTGGCGATAACCGTCGGATATCCCGGATCGATATCGTCCCTGCATCAGCAGTTCGGCAGGGCGGGCCGCAGGGGGAAGCCGTCGCTCGCAATTATGATCGCCACCAGCTCCCCGCTCGATCAGTACATCGCCAATAATCCCGATTTCATAATAACGTCAAATCCCGAGATGGCGACGGTTAATCCGGATAATCTTTTAATACTCATGGATCATCTGAAATGCGCCGCTTTCGAGCTCCCCTTTCACGAGGAGGAGCGGTTTTCACGGCACGGGACCACCCGGGAGATGCTGGAATACCTCGAGGAGAAGGGGATTCTCAAGCGAGCCGACCGGAAGTTCCACTGGATGAGCGATATTTATCCCGCCAATGAGATTTCTCTGAGAACGGCCGCTCAGGAGAATTTCGTTATTGTTGAGAGCGATGGCGCTGAGCGGGGAGCGGAAACGCACCGCTCCATCGGCTCGGGAAGAAACGCCTCACGGGTCATCGGGGAGATAGACTATTTTGCCGCTCCCGAACTCATTCACGAGGATGCGATATACCTGCATCAGGGAACACAGTATTATATCGATACGCTCGACTGGGATCGGAGAATGGCTTTCTGCCATGAGGTTCACTCGGATTACTACACCGATGCAGAGGCCAAGACGGATATACATGTGCTGGAGAAGTTCAGGGAGCGTCAGCTGAACGGCGCGCTGATGAGCGCCGGCGAGATCAATGTTCGGAACAAGGCCGTCATGTTCAAGAAGATCAAGTTCGAGAGCCACGAGAACCTGGGGTGGGGCAAGATCGATCTGCCCGAGATTGAGATGCATACCTCATCGGTATGGCTCGATTTTGATGAATCGATCCTGCTGCAGCGGGTTGAAAAACCGCATGTCGGCAGAATACTCTATGCGATCGCGTACATCCTCAGAAATATCGCTCCGATATTCACCTTCTCCGACTATTCGGACCTTCGCGTGCTCCATCAGTCGCGTTCGCATTATAGCGGGAAACCGGCTCTCTTCGTGTACGATTCGGTGCCGGGCGGGGTTGGCATCTCCGAGAGAATGTATGATATCATGGATATCATTGTGGAGGAATCCATTAAGGCGATACAGCGGTGTGAGTGTCAGCAGGGATGCCCCGGCTGCATCGGCCCCCTTCCGTCCGGCGATCTGGATCTGAAAGGGATGGTTGTCGAGATTTTACGGGATATGTTCGATGGGAATCAGGGATAGATTGAAGATATACGAAAGCGATTCCGTTCCTGAACGGAATGCTCCGAGTCACGCCGCCCTGGCGGAGACAGGCTTCGAGCATTGTGCCGTCGAGAACGATATATACCGTTCGAGGACCGTCCGCAAGGTGGCCGATCTCCTCGCGGCATTCGGGATTGAGGAGCGTGACGATTTCACCTCGTTCGGGAAGCACAGTGATGTTCCCGATTTTACGCTGGATGAGCTCCTCTTCTTCGATCTCGAGACGACATCCCTGTCAATCGGTACGGGCACCTATCCCTTTCTCATCGGTGTCGGATATCTCCAGAAGGACTCGTTCGTGATCGATCAGTACTTCATGCATCGCTTTGACTGCGAACCGGCAATCCTGAAGGAGGTGCGCTCCTCTTTTCGCGCTGCCGGTATCGTCGTCACCTATAACGGAAAGACCTTTGATATGCCGCTCATCAAAAACAGGTACCGGCTCAACCGGATTCCCGATTTTCCGACGGAAATCCCTGTAGTTGATCTCCTCTATCCCTGCAGGAGAATGTTTAAGAATCTCTATGGGAGCTGCTCGCTCAAGGTGATGGAGGAGCGGGTCCTCGGCGTTTTTCGCAAGGATGATATTCCGGGATGGGAAATCCCCGATGTCTTTTTCTCATATCAGAAATACGGTGAAACCGCGCGACTGGCTCAGGTCGTTGAGCATAACCGCATGGATATTGAATCGATGGTGTTGCTCATGGTTGCCCTGAATCGATTCTATAGAGCGCTTGAGCGGCGGGAGTTCCACTCGTTTGATCGCAGAACGCTGCTGAATGCAGCCTCATCACTGTACCGGAATGATATTTCTCTGTTTATGGATCTCATGGAGTTTATCGGAACCGAAGTTTTTCAGAAGCGCTCCCTTTTTAAGAAATACAGCACCGCCCTGAAAAGGGGAGGGGATCTCGATCGGGCGCTCAGCCTCTGGCAATCGGAGCGTTCGGTCTTCTCCCTTGAAGAGCTGGCAAAGCACTATGAGCATCGGGAAAGAGACTATGCGCAGGCGCTCATATCCTGCCAGGCGGCAATGGATCTCCTTGACCGGGGAGTTTTCTCGTCCGGAGGTGACCCCCTTGACAGAATCACCCTCGATTTTCATCGAAATCGATTTTTCAGGCGAATGAATCGGTTGCATCGCAAAAGGGATGCCGTTACATTGCAGAGAGCTTGAGGTTCCCTTTCCTTCATCGATGTGGTATCGGTAATCCGTGAGGCGTATCCGCATATATGTTTTTCCATTGATATCAATCGGTTGTGTGATATCCTTATTGCAGGCTGTGCGATCACAGTATCAGGCGTGTGAGCGCTTTCGTTTTCAATAATTATACGCTCCCTGCCTGTCATGTTACCGCGAGCTCTGCTCAGGAGCACTGCATTCAGAGGAAAGGGAGGAGTTATGAGAGTAAAAATCGACTATGATCTGTGCATGGGTGATAGAAATTGTAATAAGGTATGTCCGGAGGTTTTTCAGTATGATGAGGACCAGCTGATTTCGCGCGTTCTGGTCGATGAAGTCCCGAAACACCTTGAGGAGTCGGTAAGAAAGGCTGCGCGCGAATGTGTGCCTGGCGCCATCAGTATCGAGGAGTAGGGTCCGCTTCCTTCACTGTCGGAGAGCAGGGTGCTTCGATTCCTTTTCGGGTATTGTTCGGCCGGGCCCCTGCGTAATGACTGCACGGCACCATCCCGGCATAATGCGCTCTTTTTTGCTCTTGTTGTTCATTCAGAGAGTATAATTATCGTGCTATAACTTAAAACGGAATTATCCGTGCTTTGATCTCTGCGGCTGTTCCTGGTGAAGGGCATGTCGTGGGCGATGAGTGCAGCGCTCAACTCGCACGGTGTGCGGGAAAGGTTTCAAGACCGGCGCATGCCGGATATCAGGGGGGTAAAGGAATGGCAAAGTTCAAGGGAAGCAAAACCGAGAAGAACCTCATCACCGCCTTTGCCGGCGAATCGCAGGCGAGAAATCGCTATACCTATTTTGCTGCACGGGCACGGGATGATGGTTTTATGCAGATTGCTGCTCTATTCGAGGAAACGGCGCAGCATGAAAAGGAGCACGCAAAGCGATTCTTCAAGTTTCTCAATGGCGGCGAAGTGGAAGTGAGGTGGAGTTTCCCGGCAGGTGTTGTCGGGAACACCTACGATAATCTCATGGCTGCTGCTGCCGGTGAGCGATATGAGCACTCCGAGATGTATCCGGCTTTTGCACGGGTTGCCCGGGAGGAGGGTTTCGGCCGTATTGCGGATGCTTTCGATGCGATTTGCGTCTCGGAGAGGCAGCACGAAAAGAGATATCGTGCGCTTGCCGAAAATATTAACAGTGAGAGAGTTTTCAAAAGAGAAGGAGAAGTGGTGTGGAGATGCCTGAACTGCGGCTATCTGCACGAGGGGCAGGGGGCGCCGGATGTATGTCCCGCCTGCATATCTCCGCAGGCTTTTTTTGAGCTCCACGGCGAAAACTGGTAGAGGCGAATGCGAAAGGGGGCGTTGTGAGAATTTCTATTACAATTGCTCTTGTCGGCGTGCTGTTATCCGCAATTCCGCTCCTTCGCGTTGAGGGGAAGGGGGTGGAGGCGAAAGAAATTCTTGCACGGGTGGACAGCGTTATCGATTATCCGAAAGGGATAGTCAAGGGGAAAATAATTCACTCGCATCTCGATGGGAAGTCGTTTTTCATCGATATTGTGGGGTACATATCCGATTCGGAATATCTCTTCAGCCTGAGCAGCAGAACGAGAGGCGATCTCATGCGCGTGCTCTACACGCACGGGGGTGAGGATATCTGGGTATATGATATCAGCGAGCGGAAGCTCTCACAAAATATCGGGGCGGATAAGTTCAATACGATTCTGAATACGAATTTCAATTTCGCCGACCTTTCGAATGCCGATCTTCAGCGCAATTATTCGGCGATCAGCATGAAGTCCGTCACCTTCGAAAATGATGAAATTTACAAGCTCCAACTTGAGCCCGTATTCAGAGGCGGTAATTATGGAATGCTGACGCTCTACGTCAGGAAGAGGGATCTCGTTCCTCTGCGAATAGACTACTTTAACAATGAGAAGATCTTTTTTAAGAGCATATCATTCACGAAAACGGTCATGAGAGGCGATCGGGTTTTCCCGGTGAGGTATAAGATGATAGACATAGAACGGGAAACCGTATCGATTCTCTTTTTCACCGGTTTTGAGGAGAACGTGCATTTCGATAAGCGCCTCTTCAGGCATCAGAATCTCCATGAAAAACTGTGAGATTCGCTTCGGCATTTCACCGCCCGCTCCCCCTTTCAATCCGGATTCCCGAACACTCTTTTGTGTTGCTTTTATAATACAGATACACTATACTTTTCGTCGCCACGGAAAAGGTGCTTCGTATGCATCGGGTCGATTTTTTTGCGCTCGATGAACGGCGAGACTATACAATAGATTCATTCGAAGAAAAGATTTCTGGGAGGTGAAGATGGGAGGCAATCTCGGCTGGGAGGTTATACTGGATGGCGCGCTTCTGAGCGTTTTCTTGCTCATCGCCGCTTTTTTGCGGGCCAGGGTGAAGTTTTTACAGAATTTTCTCGTTCCCGTTTCTCTTATCGGTGGCTTTCTCGCGATGCTCATGAACCAGAGCTTTCTGGGACTGATCGACTTTAATCCCGACAGGCTTGGCGTTTATGTTTACCATCTCCTGGCGATAACCTTTGTCGCTATGGGGCTGCGCAGAGGCAGCGGGGGAACGGGCAGAGATGCTCTCGCGATGGGTCTGAGCGGTTCCACCGGTTATGCACTGCAGGGAGTCGTGGGATTCGGATTGAGCTTTTTGCTCATGTATACCATTTATCCCGATCTCTTTCCCACCTTCGGGGCACTTGCCCCGCTCGGTTTCGGGCAGGGGCCGGGACAGACCTATGCCATTGCGCATGAGTGGGAGGTGGGATACGGTTTTACGCATGGCGGCAATCTGGCGTTAACAATGGCCGCCTACGGTTACTTCTGGGCGTGCTTTATCGGAGTGCCCATCGTTAACTATGGCATCCGGAAGGGGTGGGCTGCTCTCGTCACCGACCGTTCGAAAATAAGCAGGGAGATTTATACCGGATTCTTCGCGAAGGATTCCGAAAAACCGGTTGCGGGGAGGTTAACCACGACCTCGGAAGCGCTCGACAGCGTCGCGCTGCATATTGCGCTCATCGGTATGGTGTATCTCGCCACCTATCTTCTTCTGAGCGGCGTGATGAAGATAGTTGTCCTCCTGGGGGCCGGCGGGTTCGCCGGTGTGCTGCGGGGCTTCTTCTTCATCTTTGCGATGATAATGGCGCTTCTGTTCCGGGAAATAATACGAAAAGCCGGTCTCTCCCATATCGTGGATGATGGCACCATGAGCCGCATTGCCGGCGTTTCGGTGGATTTTCTGGTTATGGCCGCCATAGCGGCAATTTCTCTCTCGGTCGTCATGGAATTCATGGTTCCCATTCTGGTGACCGGGACCGGCGTCGGCCTGGTGACCCTTCTGATTTTTTTCTGGTACGCCAAGCGATCCTTTCGGGACTATCCCTTTGAGCGGGCAATTGCGCTCTACGGGATGCTGACGGGAACCATCAGCACGGGGCTCGTCCTTCTGCGTATCGTTGATCCGGAGTACCGGACTCCCGTTGCCCAGCACCTGCTCTACACCGGAGCGATATCAATTGTGGTCTGCTTTCCGCTCCTCCTGATAATCAATCTCCCGCTGCGCGGTGTCGTTACGGGAGATCATATGTGGTACTGGCTGACGCTTCTTCTGGCGGCGATTATTTATATCGTCATTCTCGTGGTATATCGTCTCAGCGGGCTCATCACCTTCAGGCGCCCCTGGACGAAGATATGGCTTGATGACTGAAAAACCGGCGTTGACTCACTCTCATGTTCTTTCGCGTATCTGAGATGACTGTCAGCGCTCATGCCCGAAAGTGCCGGCAGGAGGTGCCGGGTCTTCAGCTTCGCGCTCGGGAGTAGCCTCATCTGATCAATTCGATTGTTATGAGAGGCTCCGGAGATGTATCTTCGCACCTTTCCGCCGGAGAAACGATCGCTGTCTTTCACGCTTGACAGACCATACACTACCGGTAGTATGACCGGAGATGCCATATGGGGGATAATCAAACGTGACGGAGGGAGGCATGTCAACAATCGAATATGTCATGGATGAACGGGTGGCTGTGGTCACTATGAAGAGCGGGGAGAATCGCTTCAACACCCCCTTCCTCAAAGAGTTTCTGCGAGTGCTCGACGAGATCGAAAAAGGTACCGATGCCAACGCACTGGTTGTGACCTCTGCCCATGAGAAGATTTTCAGCAACGGGATCGACCTCGACTGGCTGGTCCCCTTCATCGAGAAAAATGATATCGCGACGGCAAAGGAATTTGTCGACACCATGATGAAATTATTCAGAACGATTCTCATGTATCCGATGCCAACCATTGCCGCAATGAACGGCCATGCTTTTGCCGGTGGCGCAATTATGGCGTGCTATTTTGACTACCGTTTTATGCGGACCGGTCGGGGGTTCTTCTGCTTTCCCGAGGTCGATCTGGGTATTCCTTTTCTGCCGGGAATGCTCGCCGCCATGAAAAAGGCGATTCCACGGTATAAGCTCGAGGAGATGGTTTACGGGGGCAAGCGGCTCACCGCAGAGGAGTTAGCCGAGCATAATATCGTCACGGCGGCCTGTCCTCTCGAGGAGATCATGGACAAGGCGCTCGCCCTGGCGAAGGGGTTGAACAAGCGGCGCGAGGTAATTGTCGCGATAAAGGATGAGATGAACACGGATGTCGTGCATGCGCTTGACGTTCTCGATCCTGTTGCGCTTGAAAATTTTCGATTTTATGTATAGCGGGGTCTGCTCAAAAAGTTTTGTAGAGGCATGCATACTCCCCCCGAGAGAACTGTCTAGCTGAGATATTCGTGACTGTTTTCCATGAAGTGTTTATAGATGCGGTAATGATCGGTGTTCTCGTATTTTATCAGTTGAACAGGAACCCGATCAAAACTGTAGATGTCAGATCGGGGAATGGCGAGGAGAATCGGTGAATGCGTCGCGATGATGAACTGGGCGTGGCCCGCTTTGCTCATCTCGAGCAGGACTTTCAGCAGCTCAAGCTGTGTTTTCGGAGAGAGCGCGTTTTCCGGCTCGTCGAGAAGATAGAGCCCCCTGATTTTGTAGCGGCTTTTAAAAAAGGCCATATGGCATTGCCCGTGTGATTGTGTCATGAGGGATTTGTTCCCGAAATAAGAAAGCGTGCCGGGATCCGCCGCCGCCCATTCGTCCAGGTTCTGTGCGAAATTTCTGAATATCTCCGCAGCAAAGAATGAGCCCGGGACCACACCCTCTTCCCATTCGACATCGATATACCGGTAGAGATCTTCTTCATAGAGATTGACTTCGTATCGGGTTCTCTCAATCCCCTTCCAGATGTGAATGTTGCACCGGTGGGCAATGGCCTGAAGGAGCGTCGATTTTCCCGAACCGTTTTCCCCGACAAAAAAAGTTATCGGTTTCCTGAAGGCGAGCATTCTCGTTTTCTGAAATATCTCCAGGCTGAAGGGGTAACTCTCATGAGTCGGATACTTTTCCGGGTGGAGAATTATCTTCTTTAAGTGCATAATGTGATCGCCTCATGGTATAAAGTGCTATTAACAAGAACAGGGTGTTTGATTGCAAACATTTTTTATATGCACGCAGGGAGTTATTGGTAAATTGATTTTTTTCATGAAACCGCGGAGGCACAGCGGTATATGGCAAGATACTGAGACCGCCGTTTTTGCAGATAATACGGATTGTTCTTCTGTTTGATTTGTCGTAATCCTTCGAACAGCTTTTCGCAGTGCTTCGCCTCCGCGAGGGAAATCATTATTAAGAACAGAAGTACTGAGTAATAAGCACGCGGTTGATTATACGGTATAGTTGTGGTATAATACTAGAGATACTGTATTGGTGAGAGTAACGAAATATGCAGTTACGTATGGTTTCTGCAGTGTCCGGTAAGACGAAAAGACATCTTCACCTGCAAGCACCGCTGCTTCTTCTGATAGTGATTCATTCACTTCTTTCGGGAGCGAGATTGGTATATCCGGAAGAAGCGGGGAGCTATATAATTATTCCTCATCAAAGCAATTTCATTGTTTACGGGAAAGGAAGCGAGTATTTTGTTCTCCGACAGGAGAAATTTCTGAATGAGAAGATCAGGAGTAATATTAAGAAGCTTTCCTCGGGATTGCGTATTGTTACTGCGGAGGATGATCCGGCCGGGTTTGCCGTTGCCGAAAAAATGGAGGCACTTATTCGTGAGATAGAACGGTTATCGCTCAATGAAGAGGATTTGAAGAGCTATTATGCCTTTGTGGAATCGGCAATAGCTCAGGATGCTGATATACTGAAGAGGATGAGAGTGCTTGTTCTCCGTGCATCGGGGGGTATCCTGTCGCGGGATGATCGAGAGATCATACAGCATGAGATTGAAACGCTCAGGCGTGCGGTAGATATGAATGCCGCCTTCAGCCGGTTTAATACGAAACTGGTCATTCCAACGCTCACCGCTCGGGATCTGAAGCTGGATTCTGTCGACGTGATCGGCAATTCCTCTGGTTCACTTGATGCCATCGATAGCGCTCTTGTGCGGTTGACGAAAATGAGAAGCAGGGCGGGCATCAGATCCAGACTCATGAAGCTGCGGATTCGGGAGAGGAGTGTCTACTATATTGCGCTGCAGAGTGCGGAGAGCAGGATTCGCGATCTGGATATCGCAGCGGAGGTCTCAGAGCTTCTGAAGAACGCCGCGATGCTGAAGGTTCCCTATGGATTGATATTGCAAGGGCGCTAATCCCTCCGAATTGCTGCCGTTGCGAGTCTCATAAGGACACTTCCAAAAACTTCGTTTTTGTCGTGCTCCATGGCCAGCGTTGTTTTTCACATCCTGTGCACGCTGGCATGCGCGACATCGTGTCGCTGTGAGCGAGAATAAGGTTAAAACCCTTTTCATTTCATCAGTTTTATCGGTTGAAAAGAGTTTTTTGGTGCTCATAAGGTGATTGACTTTTTTTGCAGATGGTTTAGTATGATATGTGTGGCACCTGAATGTGCCGATGCATAATGTGCTGGAGAGTGAATCATTTTAATCATCATCTTACCGGGAACCCACATCGAGCTATATTTCGCTGAGGACTGTTCTGTTTAACAGATCCCTTTTTTCCGGGATTCCGTAAAGACAGCAAGGAGGATTGCCGTGAAATTACAGTTGAAGTTCAAAATTCTCATCGCACTGGGGCTTATCATCATTTTAGTCGTTATTCTCAAGCCCTCTGATAATGGCGCACCGTATGATCCCTATTTCAGGAAAGTCAATGAGGAATTGCGGCTGAACGGTCCGGGCAGGCCTGTGCTCGTCCTCGATTGTGATCGGCTTGACCGGAATCTCGAAATTATGATGAATTATCTTAAGCCACCGCTCTCATTCAGGCTGGTCGTCAAATCGCTCCCATCGCTCCCCCTGATGCGGTATATCCTGCAGAAAACAGGTTCGCGCAAGGTGATGGTCTTTCATCAACCTGATATGAACCTTCTCGCCAGGAGTGGTTTGCGGGATGTTGACATGCTGCTCGGAAAGCCGATGCCCATCAATGCCGTTCGGGAATTCTATCGGGAAAAAACACCGGGAGACTTTCACCCGTCACAGCAGGTTCAGTGGCTGATTGATACGCCGGAGCGACTGAACCAGTACCTTCAGTTTGCCCGGGAGCGGGGGGAGGTGTTGCGGATAAACATCGAGATTGACGTCGGGTTGCACCGGGGCGGTGTTGACACGCTCGCAACTCTGGAAAAGATGCTTGCGGTGCTGGCCGCCCGGAAGAGGCATCTTCGGTTCAGCGGTTTTATGGGTTATGAGGCTCATATCGCTGCGGTTCCAGTTGTCTTTGCCGATAAGAGAGAAGCAATACGGAGCGCCTTGAATGATGTTTTGGGAAAATATAGAGCTTTTGTGAACTATGGGAAAGAGCGGTATCCCGAGCTCTTTCAGGGGGAGCTCACTCTTAATGCGGGGGGGAGCACCACATATGTGCTCTATAAAGATCAGGATCTCATTAATGATATTGCGCTCGGCTCTGCCATCGTGAAGCCGATGGGTTTTGACACCGTCCTGCTTGAAGATCACATTCCGGCCCTGTTCATCGCAACGCCGGTATTAAAAAAAATGAAAGGAACAACCATTCCTTTCATAGAAGGAGCTTCTCCCCTGTTCAGTCTCTGGAACCCCAACAAGCAGAACACCTACTTTATCTATGGAGGTGGCTGGCTTGCACAACCGTTTGCACCGGCCGGACTTGAGAGCAACGCCCTCTACGGTTTCAGCACCAATCAGGCTTTTATCAATGGATCTGATAGAACTGATGCGGGTGTGGATGATTATATCTTTTTCAGGCCCACCCAGAGTGAGCGGATAATGCAGGAGTTCGGCGATCTCCTGATACTGCGGAATAAGCGGATTGTTGATTCCTGGCCGGTGTTTCCGACGGAATAAGGGGGGACGCCTCTCTTGTCGCAGAGGGGATGGCGTCTCGTTGAGCTTTAGAGCATCAACGTGCCTGTCGTGCGAGAATCTCCGCAATCTTGTCGAAGTCCTTTGATTTGTCGAGGAAGTATTCAGCGCCCAGTGCTCTGCATTTGTTCTGGTACTGCGGATAGGGGTAGTTGGTCAGGACAAGTACGGCAGTTTCGGGCAGCTCGCTTTTAATGATCTTCAGCAGATCGATTCCGCTTCCTCCCTCGAGCCGAATATCCAGTATAACAAAATCGGGAGAGAGCTCACGTATCAAGCTCATCGCCTCAACGGGTCTGCCGGAGAATCCAGCTATTTCAATTTTCGGATTGTCAGCGATAAGAGATATTATTCTTCCCCGCACGATGGCGGAATCTTCGACGACGAAAACCTTCATATCAATCACTCGATTATCCCAGGCTAAAGACTCAGATATTCTCCGCACTCACCAAACAATGCGCGAGCAGTACATCTCTGTCCGCTTCACATCTGTTCCAATATAAGATCCTTTTATCCGGATTGCAATCAGACAAAACCTGATTTTCAGGGTAACTAATTCCTATTTTTCTGTAGGAATACGGAGTGGGCTCTTGTCGGTTTTTGTCCTACCCCTTTGAGGGTCGACGGGGCGGATAAGTAAACATTTTATTCTGTCTGTTCTTGTATGGGTATCTTCAGGGTAAACGTTGCTCCCTTATCGCGGCGGACTTCAATTTCTCCGTCAAGCTGATCCACGGCAAGCATCCTTATAAGCTGAAGGCCCATTGAATCGCTCTCGGTAAGTGAAATGGTATCCGGAATTCCGATACCGTTGTCGCTCACGGTCATTATCATGGTAGCGTTTTTTTTCTGTAATGAGATTCGTATCTCCCCCTGCTTGTCCCATCCGCCGGGGAAGGCGTATTTGAAGATATTCGTAAGGAGCTCGTTGAGAATCAGGCCGCAGGGGAGCGCCTGCTGAATGTTGAGGAATATGCTCTCGAGTTCCGTGTACAGTCTGATCCGATCCCGGTTGTTTATATGCGTCCGGTAGAGCTCCTCCGCCATCGTTTTTATATACTCGGAGAAGTCGATGCGGGAGAGATCCTTTGACTGATAGAGTTTTTCGTGTATGAGCGCTATCGCCCGTATTCTGTTTTGCGAGTCGCTGAAGAGCCTCTGGAGCTCCTCGTCATGTATTGTTCTCACCTGTAAATTGAGCAGGCTCTTGATGATCTGCAAGTTGTTCTTGACCCGGTGATGTATCTCCTTCAGGAGGATCTCCTTTTCTCTGAGCGACGCTTTGATCTGCTCTTCGGCTCTCTTCCGGTCGGTGATATCCCTGGCGAGTCCCTGGATTGCATAGGGAGTACCATCTTTATATATAATGGAAGAGCTCGTTTCAATCCACACATGGGTTCCATCTGGCCTTTTTAATTTGAACTCGAATGTGGGCAAGTAGTTTTCTGATTCGAGCAGCTTCCTGGCTCTTTCTAAAGCTATAGGGAGCTGTTCTTCGTCAAGGAGTTTTGCGTAATTGATTTTGAGAATGTCAACTCGATTAAAACCGAGTAGTTCGAGCGCCTTGTCGTTTGCGTCGATGAAGTTTCCCTCAAAATCGGCGATGAAGATAGCGTCAAAGGAGCGCTCGAAGAGCGCCCGGTAGCGCTCTTCGGTCTCGCGCAGCTTTTCTTCGGCCTCTCGTACCACCGTTATGTCGCGGACAATGGCGAGGACCCGATCGTCGCCGAACTTGACAAGGCGGGCCTCGAAGGTTCCGAGACCTTTCAGTGTATTGAGTTGATAGTCTATCGTCTGAATGCTTTCCCCGGAGAGCACCTCGTCGAGCTTCTCCAGTATGAGGGCAACATCTTCGTCGACAAATCCGGCATCTCTGATGTTTTTCCCGAGAATTTCCTCTCGCGGAATGGCCAGCTCGTCGTCGGATGTGGCATAGCAGTCGACGTAGGTGCCATTACGGGTGAGAATGAACATCAGATCCGGCATCGCCTTGAGAATCGCCTCGTTTCTCATCACGCTCTCCTGAAGCGCCTCTTCGGTCACCTTTCGCTGGGTGATATCACGGGCGACCGCTTGGAATCCGATAACGGTATCATTCTCCATAACCAGCTGTGTGTTCTGTCCTATCCATGTCACCGAGCCGTCCTTCTTGATGAGAGGAAGTTCGTAGTAGGTGTTCGGAATTTTTTTGACGAACTGGATGCCGTAGAATCGCTCTGCTTCATGGCGGTAGTCGGGATGAATCAGCTCGAGATAGTGTTTACCGCATATCTCATCTTCGGCATATCCGAGATTTCTTGTGGCAACAGGATTGATAATAGTTACATGACCGGTGTTGTCTGTTCCGTAGATCATGTCGGTGGCGTTTTCGACGAGCTCCCGGTAGCGTTTTTCGCTTTCACGGAGCGCCTCTTCGGCAAGCTTTTTCCCGGTTATGTCGGTCATGACCGCTGTCAGCCCGATAATTTTTCCGTTTTGCCTGATAATATGGCTCGAGGTTCGAACATGTCGAATCGAGCCGTCCCTGTCGAGAATCCTGAACTCGGAGGGTTCGATATTCCCGTCGATGGTACGGCTGAAACTCTCTAACAGGTCGGGGAGATCCTGGGGATGGATGAATTCGGTAAAATTCCTGCCGAGGACATCGCTGACCCGGTATGTGCTCAACCGCTCGATGACCGGGCTGATATAGGTGACAGTGCCGTTCGCGTCGAGCGTGTAGAGTACGTCATTGACATTCTCAACGAGGAGCTGATACAGCTCCTTCGACTTCCTGAGCTCACGTTCACTGTGAAGCCGTTGCAGCGCTGTCTCTATCGCGATGATTAGATTTTTTTCGTTAATCGGTTTGAGGATAGAGCCGAAGGAATCGGTTTGCTGTACCCTCGGCATGGCGGAGAAAGCACTGTCCGGGATGAGATAGATGACAGGAGTGCCGGTTTTCTCCTTTATGTCCCGAGAGAGGGTAATGGCATCATTATCTCCAAGGGGCAGATCCATTAAGATGAGGTCAGGGTTCTCATCCCGGACGTCTTGGATTGATATTTTTTTGGTGGTATGTGATGAGAGCACGCGATATCCGAGACGGTGGAGAATCTCTTTGAGCTCATCTGATTCGAGGGAATCATCGGAGATAATCACAATTCCTGGCTGAACCGGTGTATCGCTGTTCATGATCTGCTCTCTCTTGCCTGAACGGTTCCCTCTCGTCGAGATTACCGTATTATACGTATCAGGATTTCTTTGACAATACAAAAATATAATTTGATAAAGACAGCGACGAGTCGTCTCCTTTCACGGGGAATCTTTAAATCAATTGACGATATGTCGATCCCGGATTACATTATGTTAACCGTTAAGAATTTTTCTCCCGAGGGATATATGCCGTTCAAAAGATTCTGGTATTGGTACGGATTCACACGGATAGGGCCGGAAGGAATGCAGTTCCCAATTCAATACTATCGCAAGAGGGATATTCGTGCTTATGAATGACATTTATACCGATTTTGCCCCCCTCTACGACTATCTTCTTCGCCACGTGGACTACGATAAGTGGTACTCCTATTTGCGAACGTTGATGCTGCGATATATTGATAATCCGGGTCTCATTCTCGAACTGGGATGTGGAACCGGGAGGTTCGGGGCGAAGTTTTCACGGGACAATTATACCATCTTCGGCATGGATCGATCGCTGGCGATGCTGAACGTTGCCAAGGTGCGAGCGCATAACAATTTCAGCATTTTCTGCGGTGACATGATGCATTTTCATTGTGCCCAAAAATTCGATTTTATTTTTTCCGTTCACGATACCATGAATTATTTACTCACCTATTCCGCTCTGAAAAAAGTGTTTCGGTCTGTTCGACAGATAATGGATCGGCAGAGCGTTTTCATGTTTGATATAACCACGGAGCATAATATTGTGAGGTATTTCGAAAACAAGCAGATGAACCATCAGCTTGGCGAGGTCTCCGTTGAATGGAGTAACAGGTATAATCGGAGCAAAAAACTCGTCTATTCGGTGCTGAAGTTCCAGAGAGCGGGTGGAGCATCTTCCGTCGAGAAACATGTTCAGAGGATTTATTCGGTTGAAGAGATTGAACGCATATTGCGGAGAGAGGGATTCGATATCATCGGTGTTTTCGGCGATTACACTTTTCTTCCTGTCAGGGGTGACACCGTTATGATTAATTTTGTGACAAGAAAAGGGTAATCATACGTTCTGACGCGAAAGCCGTTGAGAAGCGTAATGGAAAGAGGGCGGTGAGAATGGAGTATATTTTTTTTGTCATCGGTTTGATAATCGGTCTTGTTCTTTTTCTCTATGGTCTCTCATTCTATGATTCGAGCAGAAAAAAGCGCACGCGCGTGACACCTCAACAGAGGAGCACTTCGGAACCCCTTGCCGTGAATCCGCAGAGCGTATTGTACGAGGAAGATGAACAGTATCCTCGAAAACGGATCTGTCCCCTCTGCGGTGCGGTCCTGACGAAATATGAAGCGCTCTATGCGGCCCAGATTGAGGGACCGTCAGGGAGAAAAATATTAATTTATGGGTGTCGATACTGTTACCGGGAGGTACCGGTGAGCGGAGAGGAACCGGAGGAATAGAAGAGCGGGGGAGGGGACAATCAGGGCTCATAGGATCTCAGGAGCTCGATTCCATAGATGCCGCGAATGGGCTGGAATGTACAGAAGTCGTGAAAATGTGTTCGGTAGACCCCGGCGCTGTCATCTTCAATGCCAAGGACGGTAATCTGCTGTTGATGTGGTGGCCCCATGGGGAAGATTATCATCCCATCACTTTTGAGATAACGCATAAGCGCCAGTGGTCTCTTGTGGCATGCAGCAAATATGAGGATCGCGTCAAAGGGATCGAATGCCGCTTCGAGAGCGGTCCCGTCACCGGCAAAGATTTTGACATTGGGAATCGACAGCTTTAACAGATGCTCTTTTGCCGCAACTCCGAGGTTCTCATGGTATTCAATAGTAACGACTTGACTGGCGATCTGAGAGAGGAGCGCTGTTGAGTACCCGGAACCGGTTCCGATCTCAAGGACGCGCACATCTTTTCGTGAGGGGAGGAGGTGAAGCATGCGGGCGAGCGCAATCGGCGGATCGCTCGTTTCACCGTATCCGATTGGTATGGGATCCTCGGTATAAAAGCTCTTTTTAAATATAGGATCAAAAAAATCGTCCTGATCGATCCGTTCGCACGAATCGATCACTTTTTTTCTGATCTTGTTGTTCCGTAGTAACTTGATGAACTGCTTCTTGCTGCTCATGATTTTCCGGTATTTCGGGTGAAACGGTATCGAGTGCTCTCCGCGCGCTCTCCTGTTTTGATTCGTTTGCAATCTGCTGAAACGGTCATTCGATTATTTTCAACACGTAAGTCAGGAAGTAATCCGATATGAGAATCGCCATTGATGATTTCACCACCGCTTGTATTGTTGATTTACCGACACCTTCCGCACCTCCGGTTGTGCTGAATCCCTGATAGCACGATATGATAGCAATCTCAATTCCGAAAAAGAATGACTTGAACAGACCTGTCAGGAAGTCCATCAGTCCCAGGTATTGAAGGACATTGTCGGTGTATTTGCCGAGCGTGATGCCGAGGGCGAGGAACGAGACAAAAGCGCCACCGAGCACACCGACGAAATCGGTAATGACGGTCAGTACCGGGGTCATTATGAGGCAGGCCAGAAATCTCGGGACCGACAGGTACTGTATGGGATTGGCGGAGAGGGTGATGAGAGCGTCGATCTGTTCGGTGACCTTCATCGTGCCAATCTCAGCCGCAATTGCGGAACCGACTCTTCCCGCAAGGAGAAGTGCGGTCAGTACGGGGCAGAGCTCTCTGAACATGGAGATGGCGACCGCACTGCCTATGAAAATTGAAGAGCCGGACATGAGCTTGTCCATCGCGGTTCCAATCTGCAACGCCATTACCATTCCCGTAAAGAAGAGGGTTATCGTTGTTACCGGCAGTGATTTATATCCTATTTCAAGCATCTGAACGATGATGTTTTTGAAATCGAAAGGGGGTTTGAACGACCATTTAACCGTTTCTTTTAGGAAGATGACATGACCTCCGATTTCCTCGAGAAAGGTAATGAGGTATCTTGAATTCGTCTGGCTCATGTCAGGGGGATTGCCTCGTCGTGTTTGTGTATTCTGTCGTAATTGCCGAACTTGGTGTACTGTTCCCAGAAGAAGAGCTCGAAGGAGCCGATGGGGCCATTTCTCTGCTTTGAGATTATTATCTCGGCGATTCCTTTCTTTTCGGTTTCTTTCTTAACGCGCTCTTCCCGGTAGAGAAACATCACCACATCCGCATCCTGCTCAATTGCGCCCGACTCCCTGAGATCGGAGAGTTGCGGGCGCTGGTCGGTTCTTGTTTCGACAGCGCGGGAAAGCTGCGAGAGCGCGACCACCGGAACGGCGAGCTCCCGGGCAATCTGTTTCAGCGACATGGATATCTCGGCTATCTGCTGATGCCGTTCGGTTTTCGACAGGCTGGTTATGAGCTGCAGGTAGTCTACAATGACCAGGCCGAGTTTTTCCCGCTGTGCCATTCGCCGCGCCTTTGCCCGGAGTTGCAGGATATTGATCGACGGCGAGTCGTCGATGAAGAGGAGTGATTTCCCCAATTTTCCCGATGCCTGAAAGAGCTTGTTAAGCTCTTCGGATTTAATGTGCCCGGTCCGCACCCGCTGAGAATCAACTTCAGCTTCGATGCAGAGCAGCCGCATGCCCAGTTGCGTTGCGGGCATCTCGAGTGAGAAGAAGAGAACGGGCATCTTTTCCCTGAGCGCAACGTGATTTGCGATATTCAGGGCGAACGATGTTTTGCCCATCGATGGTCGTGATGCGATGATGATGAGCTCGGAGTCGTGAAGACCGGTCAGGGTCTCGTCGAGATCGGTGAAGCCGGTGGCAATTCCGGTAATGGCCTTCTTGCTCTCATAGACCCGTCCGATATCATTCATGGTATCCTGGAGGACATCGGAGATCTTGGCAAAATTCGAGGTAATTCGTCGCTCCGTAACGGTGAAAATATCCTTTTCGACTTCGTCCATGAGATCTTCTGTATCGCGGGACATGTCGAAGCATTTCTGAACGGCTTCGCTCGAGATATCGATGAGCCTCCTCCTCAGGCTCATCGCCTTTATTCTGTGGGCATAGTATTCGGCATTGACCGATGTTGAGGTTGTCTGATAGATTTCTACCAGTGCCGTATCGCCACCGACTCTGTCAAAACGGTTGCGGTCCACCAGGCGCTGTTTCAGTGTGATAAGATCGATGGGGAGATTCTTCCTCTCCAGTTCCAGGATGGCCTCATAGATGAGTCTGTTTCGTTCAAGATAAAAATCCTCCGGTTGGAGGATTTCCGTGATTCTCAGCAATGCTTCTTTGCTCATCAGGATTGAGGCGAGACAGGAAGATTCAGCCTCAAGATCCTGCGGAGGAAGTTTCTCGACGAGCATCGATTATTCCTTTTCAACATGAACCTTGATAGATATCTGGAGCCCTTCATCGAGCTTTATCGGGATATCGTATTCCCCCATCTTTTTAATGGGCTCATCAAGGTGAATTTTTCTCTTGTCAATTTCATAGCCGAGCTCTTTGAGTTTTTTCGCAATATCGATTGCGGTAACGGAGCCGAAGAGCTTTTCCTCCTCGCCGACATGAGCGCCGATTCTGAGCTCCACATTCGATAATGCTTCGGAGATCTTCTCGGTGTACCTTTTCCGTTTTTCCTTTTTGAGCCTGATAAGCCGATCCTGATGCGCGATCGCCTTCTGGCTGGATTCGTTGGCGACGATAACCAGTTTCTTGGGAAGGAGATAATTCCGGGCATAGCCATCGGCAACTTCCCGTATGTCACCGGCCTCTCCGAGATTGGGGATATCCTTTTGAAGAATGATTTTCATGGTTTACTCCTCGTTGTCGTAATTACTCCTCTCGTTTTCATCGTGAAGAAACAGCCGTGCACAAAGCCCCGCTCGCCCCTTGTTCAGGGGACCGGGTTCGATGATGGTGCTCCTTTACGTCGATTTATTATAGACACTTCCCAGTTTTCTGAAATCTGCCCAGAAATCAATCGCTCCGACGCTGGACAGTATTATTGAGATGAACAGTGTAACTTTCAGCCCGAGAAAAAGTATTGTTATCAGCGTTACGGGAATTATGAACAGGGGAAGCCCCTTTTGTATCAGGAAATACTTAACGATTCCCAGTGACTGAATCAAATACAGGATTGAAAAGATCAGGGCGATATTCAGACCTGTAATATAGATAATAGCGTACTCGCTTTTGTCAACCAGTAAAACTGCAAGCCACCCAAGAATAAGCGCATAAATGAAATAATCGTGAAGCTGAAAAAATTCGAGGCCGGGTGATTTCTCCTGACCGGGGATATATTGTTTCATGAAGAGCCGTATAAGGAAAAAGCTGATAATCGAAAAGAAGAGCGAGTTGATAAAATAGGCGAAGGGAATGATGTCCCTCACTATTTCGAGAGAATCATCGAGGCGCTCCAGAAAGGCCTCCTGTTCGCTTTTCTGAATATTTGAAGCATTGACGATTGCAACAATGCTCTCTTTCGATTTATCGAGGATATCCGTGTTTTTGTATGCCTTGAGATAATAGTAATTCCCTGCGAAGAGGAACGTGATGATGAAAGTGGAGATGAGGATAAAAAACTGGAGTGATTTTTTCTCTCGAAACGTATAGCCGGCAGTGATGCCCACAATAAAAAGGGAGAGCAGGAGTGGATGCAGCTCGTCGAAGGGGGGAGGGGACAAAAGAATAACCGCGACGACCGGAATGAGGAAGAACAGAGTGCTCTTCCATCCCCATCGGTAAAAGATAAATGTGGAGCCGAGTATAAGAACCAGCCCCAGGAGGAGGATGGCAATAAGTTGAATCACGCTTCCTATTTTACAACAAAGGGTAATAGAGCAAGGATTCGCGCCCTTTTGATCGCATTGGCGAGGGATCTTTGATGTCTCGAACAGGTTCCCGTAATCCTGCGGGGGAGTATCTTGCCCCGGTCGGTGACGAATTTTTCCAGGACCTCAATATTTTTATAATCGATTACCAGATTCTTGTTTGCACAGAATCTGCAGATTTTTCTCTTGAACATGGGACCACGAGAAACGACCCGCGTATATGAGCTACGCGAAGAATCTGATCGACGCCGCGGTCTCTCTCTTGCTTCCGCTTCTGAAGGCCGGTTGGAGGCTTCATCATCCTTATTATCCTTATTTTCCACATCGTCGGATGCGGTTGTATCCACTGTCTCTTTATCTTTAAATTCATTATTGTTTTCTTCAACCATGATTTTTCTCCTGAACTGCTAATATGATGTTATTTAAAAAGGTATATCGTCATCGGAAAAGGGATTGTCGTCGAGTGATGATGGCTCAGGTACATCTGTTGGGGTATCATCACCACTATAGCGTATATCATCAGTCTGGCGTGGCGTGAGAAACTGGAAATTTTCGACGACCACTTCTACCGTGTAACGCTTGTTCCCGTTCTGATCATCCCATGATCGCTGTTGCAGTCTTCCCTCGATCGCTATCCGCTGACCCTTTTTGCAGTGCTGAACAATTACCTCGCCTAATTTCCCCCAGGCGATGCAGTTGAAAAACGACGTATACTCCTTCTTCTCTCCGGCGGTGGTATAGCTTCTGTTGTTTGCAATTGAGAAATTGGCGACTGCCGAGCCGTTCTGGGTATATCTCAACTCAGGGTCTTTCACAAATCTGCCAATAAGAATTGCCCTGTTCAGATCACTCGCCATGGTACATTTCCTCGTCGTGTTATTTTTTTTGCGTCTCTTTTATTTTGATGAAGAGGTACCGCAAAATGTCGCTGTTGAGCCGGAATTCGCTTGTGATTTTCTCAAGAGCTTGAGGCGTGACTTCCAGAATTAATATGAGATAGTATCCTTCACGCTCGTTGTCTATTTCGTAGGCTAATTTTCTGGTGCCCCAGACATCTTCAGCTTCAATTTGCGCACCGTGTTTTTGAAGGATGGCTTTAACGCTTTCTTTGACAGGCTCAATATCTTCCCCTGCCCTGAGGACAAGAGGGAGCTCGTACTTTTTCATCATTGGTCTTCTTCCTCTGGAAAATAGATTGCTAAAATGCTCGCCGCTTTTAGCAGAAAGGTTCTACAATAGTTACAAACTGCCTTTTTTTTTCAAGAAATATTTTTGACAGAGTTGAAAAAATGCCGGTACGTAATGATATCCGATAAACGGCGTGATACCGCCTTCCTTTCAGGCGATAAAGCAGGGTGTTACCGCAGCACGAGTGAGCCCCGGTGTAAGACAATATCGAAAATATACGAATCCCTTTTCGAATTGAGTGGAGTATATATGATGAATTGCCCGGCAAACTCGAAGAGTTCGCTTTTCTTCAGGATCGTACGATATTCCTCGTTGTTGGTGTAAATGTTATATCGAATGCGAAGATTGAGCGCTTCGCTGTCCTTCACGATGATCCGGTATTTCATATTATATCGTTTGTCGGCTTCAACCGACTCGACATACCCTCTTCCCCGGAGCACGATGTTGAGCCGTTCGTCGAGATAGAGATCTCGTTTGATCGGT
>Ga0180432_10001857_pt1 | contig 32600 bp, 21 predicted proteins | sample SS_ome_10_FD_132414 | JGI IMG/M metagenome (GOLD analysis project Ga0180432, IMG submission 132414) | Hypersaline lake sediment archaeal communities from the Salton Sea, California, USA - SS_1_MS_2 metaG | ecosystem: Environmental > Aquatic > Non-marine Saline and Alkaline > Hypersaline >...
AACCACCGGCCAAAACCAAACAGCCGTGGGGAACATCCACAAGCGGCACTATATCAAGGCCTTATAACTTCACCACAAAAACCGCCTGAAGACAAAAAGATTGGCTACCCGACTGTTGGGGGAGGGGCCGGGTAGCCAAACTTTTGTGTAGGCAACCAGGCTGTCCCAGAGGGACCCTTGGCTTTGCGTCCCCGCCTCGCGACGGGTTTGCCCCTTTCTACACCGAACTTGTTGCCGATCAAAGGAGATAAGGGGGATTCTTTTTTGGTATGCGGCAACGCCCTTTCCCTGCGCACGTTTCGTGCCAGAGCCACTCATCGGCCCGCCGCATTCCTCTCACACCTGAAAAATCACCCCATTCAATCGCTTACAGAAATGTCACACCTCACGAATCTCCAGAGAAAAACCACAAATCCGTCTACTCGCGTTTACTAACTTCTCAAAAATGAGAATCGGCCCCAAAAGCCACTTCCCCTTCGAGGCTGCACACTTATGGACCCACACGCGCGCTCACCCGCCCAGCCCAAAGCAAACCCCACTTCGCCGTCCCCCGCCGGCTGAATGGGTGCCACCGTGCACGGCAACGCACGAAAGCTCGGCCGATGACGCGTGCCGTTCATTGTCCGCCGGACACTCAGCGGTCGAACTCTCGGGCCAGCGCCCGCGCCTGGCGGGAGAGGGGGAACTTTTCGCGCAGCTCCTCGTAGCGCCGGGCAGCTTTTTCCCTCTCCCCCTCCTTGAGCAGCAGCCCGATCAGCGCCGCGTAGGCCTCGGGCTTGTAAGCGCTCTCCTCGAGCCTGTCTATGATGAGACGGCACTGCTTCTTCGCCTCATCCGCGCGGCCCTGGCCGAGCGCCACCCTCACGCGCAGCAGCGACGAGTACCCGGCCAGCTTCACCTCGGGCAGGCGCCACTCCCACGTCCCGATCGTCTCGAGCGCGTCCCCGTACTTGCCCTCCGCCAGCGCCCGCTCGACCGACAGCCCGTACGCCTCCGAGAGCGTCGCCGCATTCCGGCCGTCGGCGGCGCTCACCGGCACCGCCCGATACGCCTCGCGCGCCGCCGCCGCGTCGCCAAGCTCGAGGTGCGCGTCCCCGATGCGGATCATCGCCAGCCGCCCCAGGCCGCCATCCCCGGCGAGGGCCCGCGCGCGCCGGAAGCGCTCGATCGCCCCGGCCCGATCGCGGTCGTAGAACAGAGCGATCTCCCCGAGCTCAAGATGTGCCCGGGCCTTCAGCGCGTCGCTCTGCGCGAGCTCCAGCACCGAGCCGAAGATCTCCTTGCGCACCTGGACCGTCCGCCCGCCCCCAAGCGTCTCGTACAGCTCCGCCAGCTCGAGCGAGTACTCCAGCGCCCTGGGCAGGTCGGTCGCCTTGAGCCGCGTCACCAGCTCCCGGCACACGGGCATCCGCCGCGAATCCATCGCCCCGTTCGGCCGGTAGAACGCCGCGAGCGTCTCCAGCGCCGACGTCGGCTGCCCGGCAAGCGAGTACGACGCCAGTATCTGCTCAAACGCCGCCCGCGTCTTCTCCGGCTCGTTGGTGTTTCGCTCCTCGAGGTGCCACGCCCCCACCCAGTGGCGCACCGTGTGCCGCCGGCCATGCTTGTCGAGCACCTCGAGCGTGACGGGCACGACGCCCTGCGCAAGATAGACGTGCTCGACCGACTTGCCCCCGGCCGCGGCCCCGGCGTCCCCCGCCGCGCCCTCACCGTCGCCGAACGACCACCGGTACGCCTGCGGCCCGTCCACGCCCGAGGGAACAGCCGTGAACGCAACGCCCACAAGCGCCATCGTGCCGGACTCGTTCGCATACACCCGCGCGACCTGGTGATGGAAGTCCGGCGCCGACCCGCTCCTCTCCTCGTAGTGGATCCCCCGGGCGCGCACGATCGGCACGAAGGCCTCGGCCGGGATGAGCGAGAAGTACTTGTCGCCCGGCTTCTTCCAGCCCGCCACGCACGCCTGCCACCCGGCGTCCTCGGCGTGATAATAGTCGAGCCGATGCACGCCCGCCTTCAGCTCGATGGCGCCGTTGCGCTGCCCATAGGTGGCGCCCGCGCCGTGACGGCCCAGGTACTCGGCCACGAGCGTGCCATTGACGTACAGCACCGACGCGTCGTCGGAGTTGGTCGCGAACTCGTACCGGGCCGCCTGCTCGACCCGCAGGTACGCGGTGAAAATCGAGACGTACCGGTCCGACGGCCCGTACGGATTCGGGCCCTGGAAGATCGCCTCCCGGTAGCCGCCCCCGTACCCCGCCCTCGAGGCCCGCACCAGCGCGCGGAAGCCCTCGAGCGTGCCGATGTCCGGCCGATCAACCCCCCACTTGAACGTCCGCAGCAGCACCCCGCTGCGCGGCTCCCACTCCGCCTCCGGCGACGCCCCCGCGGCCGAGCCGGTCGCCGGATTGAAATAAATGTGGTAGCCCACAAGCTGCGTCATGCGGAACGCCACGACGACGCGATCGCCCGGCCCGGTCGCCACGATCTTGAACGGCACGCGCGTGCCCGCCGCGTCCGTCACCATCAAGCCCGGCGCCCCCTTGGCCGGATCGCTCCGCGTGAAGATCTCCGCATAGGCGTCGCGCGCGCCGGATACCTTCTCCACGCTCAGCAAGGCCCGCGTCCTGCACAACGGGTTGTGCCAGAACTGCGTCCCGACACCCGGCGCAGGCCGGGCCGCCAGACAAACCGCCAGACAGACAGCCGCCAACAGCAGGCCGCGCCCGGCCCGATCAGATAACGTTCCTCCCGTGCTCCCCGCAAACACTCGCCCGGTCTCGTCCGCTCCTTGACACGCCGGCGACCGTCTCCTAGAGTCTGCCCCGAAGAGCTGATCCGCCGGCCCCGGCACCGCGACTCTAACAGCACGGCCGCCCAGGAGGCAAGCCGCGGCCCCGTGGACGGCCCAGGCAGTCACAACACGGTAACGATCCCCGTGTACCTCACGCTGACGTTCCTTCGCCGCTTCACGTGCCTGCTGCCACGCCGCCTCGTGTTTATCCTCGGCGCCTGCCTTGGGTCGCTCTGGTACGCCCTCGACGCGACACAGCGGCGCGTCGCCAAGTCGAACCTCGTCAACGCATTCCCGGCGTGGCCCCACCGCCGCGTCTGCCGCACCGCCCGGGCGGTGTTCCGGCACCTGGCGCAGATGGCGCTCGAGTTCCTGCGCATTCCCCGCTACACCGACGCCGCCTACCGCCGCCGCTGGGTCCGCATCGTCCATGAAGAGCACCTTCGGGCCGCGAGCCAGCCGGGCCGCGGCGTCATCATCCTCACCGCCCACATCGGCAACTGGGAGCTGGGCGGACTGCTCTGCACCGCGCTCGGCTACCCGGCCATCGCCATCGCGGAGCGCATCGGCCCAAAAGGCCTGATGAAGTTCGTCAACGAGACGCGAGAGCTCATGGGCATGCGCGTCGTCGAGAAACGCGCCGTGGTCCGGCCCATCCTTGCCGCGCTGCGCGCCGGCGAGTATGCCACCAACCTTATAGACCAGAACGCCGGCAGGAACGGGCTCGAGGCGAGCTTCTTCGGCCGCATCTGCTCGACGCCCCGGGGCCCGGCGTCGTTCGCCCTCAAGACCGGCGCCCCCATTGCCCCCGCCGTCTGCGTGCTCCAGCCCGACGGCCGCTACGAGCTGCGGTTCTACGAACCCATCGTCCTGCGCCCAACGGCCGACCCGAAGCGCGACGTCGCCGACATGACCCAGCGGCTCACCTCGTTCGTCGAGGCGCGCGTGCGCGAGCACCCCGATCAGTGGCACTGGGAATACAAGCGCTGGAAGCCCTTCAACCTCGGTCAGTTCCACCGGGGCTTCCGCTACGTCGAGACCATTCTCGTCCACGCGCCCGAGGCGCCCGATGACCTCGCGGCCGTCCTGCCCGCCTGCGAGCACCTCAAGGCCGCCTACCCGCACTCGCGCCTTGCCGTGCTGGTCAAGGCGCCGCTGGCCGCCAGGCTGCCCGCAAGCCCGCACGTGAACGAAGTGGTCGAGTACCGCCACCGCCCGGGCGTGCGCGGCCTCGTGGACGCGCTGCGCACCGTCCGCCGCGTGCGCCGGCGCTACTTCCACGTCGCCGTGCTGCTCACGGACTCCCCGGGCCCGGCCCTCCGCATGGCGCTGGCGGGCATTCCCCTGCGCGTCGGCACGCGCGGGCCGCTGCTGAGCCACCGGCTGCCGCCGCGCTCGCCCGGCACGTCCGCGCGTGACCACTTCCTGCGGATCGCCGCCCGGCTTGCCAGGCGGCCGCAGGCCGCCCCGAAAACGACGTCTCGCACGCAGGCAGCCGCCACGCCGAGTGCTCCTTGACACGCCCCGATCCATCACCTACAGTAGCCGCTGAGTAGCCTGCCCCGGCATACCGAGTCCGCGAGCGTTGTGCTGACGCTGCAGGCCGGGCGGCAGCCCAGGTGGTCACGACACGGTAATGATCCCGGTGTACCTCGCGCTGACGTTCCTTCGCCGCCTCATCTGCCTCCTTCCTCACCGCCTCGCCGTCGGGCTCGGCGAGTGGGCGGGACGCGTGTGGTATGCCCTGGACGCCCGCCACCGGCGCGTCGCAAAGGCCAACCTCGTCAACGCTTTCCCAGAATGGTCGCACAGGCGTGTGTGCCGCACCGCGCGGGCCGTCTTCCGCCACTTCGCCCGCGTCCTCATAGACGTCCTGCGCCTGCCTCGATATGCCGACCCCGCCTACCGCGCCAGGTGGCTCACCCTCACCGGCGAAGAGCATTTGCGCAGGGCGCATGAGCAAGGCCGCGGCGTGATCCTGCTCTCCGCCCACTGGGGCAACTGGGAGCTCATGGGCCTGACGTGTGCCGCGCTCGGATACCGCGTCTCGGCCATCGCCCGCCAGGTCGGGTCCCCCGGCCTCACCCGTTTCATCAACGAGACCCGGGGCGTGACCGGCATGTGTGTCCTCGACAAGATGCAAGCGGCCCGGCCCACGCTGGCCGCCCTGCGCGCCGGCGAGTGCGTCGGCATACTCACCGACCAGAACGACGCGGTCACCGGCATCCCCTCGACGTTCTTCGGCCGGAACTGCGCCACAACCCCCGCCCTGGCCGCCTTCGCGCTCAAGACGGGCGCGCCCGTCGTCCCCGCGATGTGCCCGCTCGGACCCGACGGCCGCTATCAGGCGCGGTTCTCCGAGCCGATAGCGCAGCCGATCCCACCCCCTCGAACGGGCGATCCGCAGCGCGACGTGGCCGAGATGACCCAGCGGCTCACCTCGTTCGTCGAGCAGCGCGTCCGCGAAAGACCCCGGCAGTGGTTCTGGGTGCACCGGCGGTGGAAGCCCTTCGACCGCGGCCACATGCGCCGCGGCTTCCGCTACGTGGAGACCATCCTCGTCAAGGCCCCCAACTGGATGGGCGACGTCGTGATGTCCCTGCCCGTATTCGACTACCTCAAAGCCGCCTACCCCGACGCACGCGTGGCCGTGCTCGTCAAGGCGCCGCTGGGCGACGTGCTGCGGGGCAATCCGCACGTGGACGAAGTGATCGAGTACTCGCACCGCACCGGCCTCAAGGGATTGCTCGACGCGGCCCGGACGATTCGCCGCGTCCGGCGCCGCTACTTCCACGCCGCCGTCCTGCTGCCCAACTCGTTCAGCTCGGCGTGCCTGGTCGCGTGCGCGGGCGTCCCCCTGCGCGTCGGCACGCGGGGCCAGTGGCGGCGCGCGCTGCTGACCCACCCGGTGCCGCCGCGGCCCGAAGACCTGCACCAGGCCACGCACTACGTGCAGATCGCCGCCACGCTCGCCGCAGCCCCGCCGCCCGGCCCGCCCCGCGTCGACGTGCGCGACGAGCACGCCGCCTGGGCGACGCAGTTCCTCGTCGAGCAGGGAGTCAACTCCGAAGCGCCGATCGTAGGCCTCGGCCCCGGCGCCGCCTACGGGCCCGCCAAGCGCTGGCTGCCCGAGCGCTTCGCCGAGGTCGGCCGGCGCCTCCGCGACTCGTTCGGCGCGCAGGTGCTCGTATTCGGCACCCGCGACGACGCGCCCGTGACCGGCCCGATCGCCGAGCAGATCGGCCCCGGCGCACACGACCTCGCGGGCCGCACGACCATCGGCCAACTCGCCGCCCTCATGGCCCGATGCCGCGTCGTGATCACCAACGACAGCGGCGCCATGCACCTCGCCGGCGCGGTCGGCACGAACGTCGTGGCCGTCTTCGGCTCGACGAGCCCGGAGCGAACCTCGCCGGGCGGCGCCGTCACCATCGTAAAGAAAGACTGCGACTGCTCCCCCTGCCTGCTGCGCGAATGCCCGACCGACTTCCGCTGCATGACGAGCATCACCGCCGACGACGTGCTCCGGCCCGCCGCCGCCTACCTGGAGCAGCCACGATGAGCGCGCACAAGTACCCCATCAGCGCCTTTGTCGCCTGCCAGAACGAGGAACGCAACATCGAAGGCTGCCTCCGAAGCGTCGCCTGGTGCGACGACATCGTCGTCGTGGACAGCTTCAGCACGGACCGCACCGTCGAGATCGCGCGCCGCTACACCGACCGGATCTTCTTCCGCCAATGGGACGGCTACCGCAGCCAGAAAAACTTCGCCCTCGAGCAGACGGCCAACGACTGGGCCCTGCTCATAGACAGCGACGAGCGCCTCTCGCCCGAGCTCATCGCCGCCATCCAGCGCGAGTTCGACGCCGGCCCCGACCGCGTCGCCGGCTACCTCATGCCGCGCCGCGTCTGGTTTCTCGGCAAGTGGATCAACCACTGCGGCTGGTATCCCGACCTCAAGCCCCGGCTGTTTCACAAGCGCCGCGGCCGCTTCGGCGGCATTGACCCGCACGAGACCATCATCCTCGACGGGCCGGCCAAGCGGCTCCACGGCGACCTGATTCACTACACGGTCCGCTCCATCAGCGAGTACCTGCGTGTGACCCACCGCTACGCCGAGATCTGGGCCTCGACACGACGCTGGAAACCCACCGACGCACTCAAAATGCTCCTCCGGCCCGTGGCGAAGTTCCTCGAGATCACCGTCGCCAAGGCCGGCGTGCTCGACGGGTTCCACGGCCTCGTCATCGCCGCCATGACCTCGTACCAGGTGTTCCTGCGCTACGCCAAACTCTACGAGGACCGGCGCAATGGATGACGCGCTCGAACTCTTCCGCCAGACGCTCTTGGCCACCCGCGGCGCCGCCCTCCACACAATGGAGTGCTACGTAGGCGACGTGCGCCGATTCCTCGACTACGCCGCCGCCACACGCCGCCGCGCATTGACCGCCCTGAGCCGCGAGGACGTGCTCGACTTCCTGATCGCCGAGAAAAAGCGCGGCTTGTCGTCGAGCTCGCTCGCCCGGCGCCTGGCATCGCTCCGGGCCTTCTTCCGCTGCCTGAACGACGAGGGCGTCCTGGAGCAGAACCCGGCCGAGGACATCGAATCGCCCAAGACCTGGCGCCTGCTCCCCGAGGTGCTCACCATCGAGGAGGTCGAGGCCATGCTCGCGCAGCCGGATGTGACGACGCCGCTGGGACTGCGTGACCGCGCAATCCTCGAGCTGATGTACGCCTCCGGCCTGCGGCTCGCCGAGACCGCCGCCTGTCGGCTCGCCGACCTCGACCCCGCCGCCGGGACCGTCCGCGTCGTCGGCAAGCGCTCGAAGGAGCGCACGGTCCCCGTCGGCTCGGTCGCGCTCGAATGGCTCAAGCGCTACACGGCCGAGGTGCGGCCCAAGCTGCTCCGCGGGCGAGCGAGCGTGTTCCTGTTCGTCTCGCGGCTCGGCAAGCGGCTGACCACGGCCGGCCTGTGGAAGCGCGTGCACGGCTACGTCGAGAAACTCGCGTGGCGCAAGCACGTGACGCCCCACACCCTGCGCCACTCGTTCGCCACGCACCTGATGGCCAACGGCGCCGACATCCGCATCATCCAGGCCTTGCTCGGCCACACGAGCATCAGCACCACGCAAATCTACGCACACGTTGACACCGACCGGCTCAAGTCGGTCCACAAGCGCTACCACCCCAGAGGATAAGAACGGCCTGTTGAAAAGGTTCGCCTTTGTTCTTCGCAGCTTTGTCCCGAAGGGGCTGCATAGAATAGCCCAGGGTCAGCTTTGCCCCGAGCGTGCCCTGAGCCTGTCGAAGGGCTCGTCGAGGGGCTCGTCGAGGGGCAAAGCGCAACCCTGGGTACAGAAGCCGCAACAAACCAAACTATAGCCTGAAGGGCTTACATAAAGGGAGTGTTTCAACAGGCCCAAGAAGCCCCCGAGAACCGAGGAGACACGCATCCGATGAAAACGAAACCCATCGCCGCGGCAGCCGCCCTGCTCATCGTCCTGCTGGTCCCGACAGCCGGGCACAGCGCCGACGCCCTCAAGCTCGACGTCCAGGAGTTCACACTCTACAACGGCCTCACCATCCTGCTCGTCGAGCGCCACCAGGTCCCCACCGTCTCGGTGTGCCTCACCTACCGCGTCGGCTCCGCCGACGAGCCCTCCGGCATCACGGGCATCGCCCACTTCATCGAGCACCTCTACGACAAGGGCACGCCCATGCTCGGCACGACCGACCCGGCCCTCGAACAGACGCTTATCCGCCAAAAGGACGAGGTGGTCGCCGCGCTCCGCGCCGAGCGCCGCAGACAGGCGCCCGACCCCGAAACGATCAAGACGCTCGAGGCCCGCTACGCCGCGCTCAAGACCCAACACGACTCGATCATCGTCTCGGGCGAGATAGACAAGCTCTTCGCCGAGGCGGGCGAGGCAGGCAAGAACGCCACGACGTTCTTCGACCGCACCAACTACTTCATAAGCCTGCCCGTCAACCGCTTCGAGCTCTGGTGCGCCGTCTTCTCGCAGATCATGCGCGGCCCCGTGTTCCGCGAGTTCTACGAGGAGCAACAAGTCATCATCGAAGAACGGCGCATGCGGGTAGACAACTCGCCCGGCGGCGCCCTGTGGGAAGCGCTCCTGACCGCCGCCTACACCGGCCACCCGTACCACCACCCCGTGCTCGGCTGGGCCGACGACATGGCCAACTACACCCGCGAACAGGTCATGGCCTTCTACACCCGCTACTACGCGCCCAACCGCGCCGTGCTCACCATCGTCGGCGACCTCGGCGCCAAAGACGCGCTTGCCCTCATCGAACAATACTTCGGCGACATCCCCCGCCAGCCCCCGCCCGACGCCCGCCGCACCGCCGAGCCCGCGCCGCGCGGCGAGAAAACGGTCACCGTCGAGTTCGACGCCCAGCCGCGCGTGTACTCGTCCTGGCTCACCGTGCCGCTCGCCCACCCCGACTTCGTCGTGTTCGACGTCCTGAGCGAGATCATGAGCGGCGGCCGCACCACGCGCCTCTACAAACGCCTCGTCGAGAAAGACCAGATCGCCGTGGGCGTCTGGTGCTGGATCATGCACCTGCGCGACACGAACATGTTCATGTACGCCGCCACCCCCAAGGCGCCCCACACCGTGCAGGAAGTCGATGCCGCCGTCCTCGAGGAGTTCGAGCGGCTCAAGACCGAGCCCGTCGGCGCGCGCGAGCTCGAACGCGCCAAGAACCAGCTCGCCGCCGGCTTCGTCCGCGCGATGGAGTCAAACCTCGACCTCGCCAAGGTCCTCGGCGAGTACGAGGTCATGGTCGGCTGGGAGTTCCTGCGCGACTACGTCGCGAAGACCGAGGCCGTCACCGCCGACGACATCCAGCGCGTCGCACGCGAGTACCTCAACCGGACCAACCGCACGCTCGCATACATCGTGCCCAAAAAGCCCGCTCCGCCCGAGCAGCCCGGGGAAGCAGCCGGCGACACGCCCACGGAGGAGAACGCACCGTGAACGCCCCCCGCGACGAGCCCGAAGCCCTGGCCGAGCGCTGGCAGCGGCTCGACCGCCAGACCCTGGCCGAGGCCCGCGCGGCCGTCGAGCGCGGGCGCCGCTTTCACTGCCTCGATTTCGTGCGCGCGCCGCTGGCGTTCCTCGACACGCTCGTCGTCCGGCGCTCGTTTCTCGACGGAACACCCGGCCTTATCCGCGCGTGGATGAAAGCCATCCACTCGTTCGTCATGCACCTGCGCATCTGGTCGCTCCAGCACGACGCGGAGCGCGAGGGCGAACCGCATGAGAACCGTCCACGTTAACCCCGCACGCCGATTCCACGGCGGCGAAGGCCAGACGCTGGCCCTCTGCACCGGGCTCATCGAGCGCGGCCACGACACCGTTCTCGTCGCGCAGCCGGGCTCGCCCCTCGCCGCGCGCGCCCGCGCCGCCGGCGTCCCGCTCCACGAGCTGCACATGCGCACCGAGTTCGACCTCCGGGCCGCCTCGCGCATCCGGCTCTTGCTGCGCGAGACGCGGGCCGCCATCCTGCACTGCCACACCGGCATGGCCCACGGCCTCGGCTGGCTCGCCGGCGGCCGGCGCCAACCGTGGAAGCTCGTCGTGACCCGCCGCGTCCTGCGGCCCATCCGCCGCGGCCCGTTCTCGCGCGCCAAGTACCGGCGCGGCGTGGACGCCTTCGTCGCCGTGAGCCACGCCGTGCGCCGCCAGCTCCTGAACTACGGCGTCGCGCCCGACCGCGTCCATGTCGTCCACGACGCCTGCGTCGAGGCCGAGGCGGGCGAGCCCCTCGACACCGTCACGCCCAAAGAACTCGGCCTCGGCCCCGACGAGCTCGTCATCGGCACGATCGGCCAGCTCGAGGCGTACAAGGACCAGCGCACGCTCGTCGCCGCCGCCGGACTCCTGCACCGGCGGGGCCGGGCCTTCAAGCTCCTCATCGTCGGCGACGGCCGGCTGCGCCGCGCGCTCGAGGCGCAGGCCCGGCGCGAGGGCGTCGCCGCCATCACAGCCTTCGCCGGGTACGTCGAGGACATCCGACCGCTGCTCGCACGAATGAACGTCTTCGTCATGCCGTCCGTGCGCGAGGCGCTCGGCAGCGTCGTCCTTCGCGCCTTCGAGGCCCGCGTTCCAGTCGTGGCCGCCGACGCGGGCGGCCTGCCGGAAATCGTCCGCCCGGGCCGGACCGGCCGCCTCTTCCCCGCCGGCAACGCCGCGGCGCTTGCGGCCGAGCTCGAACGCCTCTTCGACGCGCCGCCCCCACCGGCGACGATCGAGAACGCCCGCCGCCTTCTCGACGAGCAATTCCGGCCGGCCCACATGATCGAGGCCCACCTCGCCCTGTACGAACGCCTGTTGCACGAGCTTGGGCCCCAGCCCGCCGCGCCCATCGTCCAGCGCGACGGCGCGCGCACCGTCCTCGTCCAACCGAACTGGCAGCAGCGGCTCGCCGGCACCGACCTCCACGAGGCGGCCGCCCACGCGCCGCCTGCGCCCGGCCGCGCCGGACGTGGCCACCTCGGCCTCGTCGAGGTGAACGGCGCCCGGCTCCTGTGCAAGCGCATGGAGCACGGCGGCCTCCTGGCCGGACTGCTCGGCGGCCTGTACCTCGATCCGCGCAAGCCCCTGAACGAGATGCGCGTCGTGGGCCATGCCCGCGCGTGCGGCGTGCCCGTCGCCGAGGTGCCCGCCGTCGCCGTGAAACGCCTCGTGCCGCCGCTGTACCGTTACTGGGTGTTCTCGAGCGAGCTCGCCGGCACCGTTGACCTCCTCGCCTATCTACGAACGCGCCCGCCACGCGAGGAGCGCATCCCGGCCATCGCCGCCGCCGCCTGCGCCGTCCGGGCAATGCATGACGCAGGGCTCTTTCACGCCGACCTCAACTTGAAAAACATCCTCGTCCGTCCCGGCGCGCCCGAACGGTCCCAGGCGTTCATCATCGACTTCGACAAGGCCGTGCTCGCGCCGCACATGAGCGTCCACCGACGATTCCGCAACCTGCGCCGCCTCTGGAAGTCGGCCGAGAAAGCGCGCAGCGCCGGCTTCCCCATCACCCGCAGCGACATGCTGCGCTTCCTCGTCGAATACGCCGGGCCCGACTGGCCCTGCTACCGCGCCCTCGTCGAGCGCGCCTCGGGCATGCGCTGGCACCGCTGGCGCTACCGCCACGAGGTGCTCACCACCAGACCGACGTAACACGATGGAAACCGCGCGTACACATGTCCGGCTCGACGAGCTCGGGCGCATCCTCGTCATCCGGCTCGGCGCGCTCGGCGACGTCGTACGCACCATCCCCGGCGTCCAGGCACTCCGCGCCGCCGCGCCGCAGGCCAAGATCGCCTGGCTCGTGGACGACCGCTGCGCCGCCATCCTCGAAGGGCTCCCCTACGTCGACGAGTGCCTCGTCCTGCCGCGCCGCGAGCTGCGCGCCGCCTCGCGCAACCCGCTCGCCTGGGGCCGGTGGCTGCACCTGTGGCGATCGTTCCGGCGCCGGATCCGGGCGTGGCGCGCCGACGCCGTCTTCGACTTCCACGGCCTGTTCAAGACAGGCGTGCTCACCCGCTGCGCGAGGGCGCCGCTGCGGATCGGCTACGTCCGCGGCCACAGCAAGGAAGGAAGCTGGCGAGCGTACAACGTACTGGTGGACCCCGGCCCCGTCCGCATCCCGCGCCTCGAGCGCAACCTCGCCCTCGTCGAGAAATTCGGGGCAAAGCGACCGGCCGGCCCGCCCGAGCTCACCTTCACCCAAGCGCACCGCGCCCGCGTCGAAGACATTCTCGCCCGGCTCGACGCCTCGCGAGTCGTCGCGCTCGTTCCCGGCTCGAGCCGCGCGCGAAAGCACAAGCGCTGGCCGCCCGGCCACTTTGCGGCCCTCGCCGACCTCCTCGCCGCCAAGGCGGGCCTCATACCCCTCGTCGTCTCGGGTCCCGGCGAGCAAGAGCTTGCCGCCCGGATCCGCGCTGCCGCCCGGTGCGACGTGCGCCTCGCGCCGCCCGTCTCACTCAAGGAGCTTGCCCTTCTGCTCGGCCGCTCGTGCTGCGCCGTCGGCGCCGACACCGGCCCGATGCACATCGCCTCGATCATGCGCACGCCGGTCGTGACGATCCTCGGCCCGACCGACCCCGTCCAGAACCGCCCCCTCCCCTACAGCCCGTCGCGCCTCCTCGAACCGGATGCCGACGTGCCCCACGCCCAACGCCGCGCCGCCGACGTGCCGCCCGAGCGCGTCTTCGAGGCGGTTACAGAGCTCCTTAGGCAAGCGAACGACGCGAAAGGCCGAAAGCAGCCCGGCACCTAGATCGCTGTGCCGCTCGGAATCACCGCATTCTTCTCGACCACGACGATGCCGTCTCGAATGCAGTAGCCGTCGGCGTCGAGGCGCCGGAGTTTCTTCCTGTTCGCGATGACCACGTTGTCGCCGATGCGCGCATTCTTGTCGATGATCGCGCCCTCGATCCGGCAATTCCGCCCCAGGCCCAGGCCGGGCCGGCCGCGCGGCCGCCTCTCCTCGTAATAGTCGGCCCCCATCATCACCGTCCGGCTCACCGTGGTGCCCGGGCGAACGATGCTCCGAATGCCGATGACCGAGCGAGCAAAGTGCGCCCCCTCGGCGATGACGCCGTCGCTCACCACCGCGTCCGAGATGCTGCAGCGGCGAAGCTTCGACGCCGGCAGGAAGCGCGGATGGCTGTAGATCGGCGCGGCCGGTGAATAGAAATCGAACCGGGGCCGGGCGGCCGTCAGCTCGATGTTGGCCCCGTAAAACGCGCGGATCGTCCCGATGTCGCGCCAGTAGCCGCTGAACGGATAGGCGTAGACCCGCTGGTGTTTGACGGCCTCGGGGAGGACGTCCCGGCCGAAGTCGGTCTTCGACTCGTCCTGCAGCAGCTCCACGAGCGCCCCGGCCCTGAACACATAGATGCCCATCGAGGCGACCCAATACCGTCTGCGCACACCCTCGAACCCGCATGCCTGCAGAAAGTCCTCGTCGTGCCGAAGCGCCTCCACGACCTCCGGCTCTTTCGGCTTCTCCGCAAAACCCACCACCCGCTTGCGGCTGTTGAGCCGCATCACACCCACGCCCCCGACGCTGCCCCCGGGCACCAACACCGTCGAGACGGTCACATCCGCCCCGGTCTCGTCGTGCTGCGCGAGCAGCGGTCGAAAGTCCATCCGGTAGAGCTGATCGCCCGAGAGCACCAGGTAGGTGCGCGGCGCATAGCGCTCGAAGTGGCGCAGGCACTGGCGCACGGCGTCCGCCGTGCCTTTGAACCACTCGACGCTGCCCGGTGTGAGCTCGGCCGCGAGCACCTCAACAAAGCCTTCGGAAAAATGATCGAAGCGGAAGGCGTTGATGAGATGCCGGTTCAGAGAAGCCGAGTTGAACTGGGTCAGCACGAAAATCCGGCTCAGGCCGGAATTGATGCAGTTGCTCACCGGCACGTCCACGAGGCGGTACTTGCCGCCGAGCGGCACGGCGGGCTTCGACCGCGTCCGCGTCAGCGGAAAGAGCCGCTCGCCCCTGCCGCCGCCGAGAATGATACTCAGGGTCTGTCCGCGTCGGGCTTCCGGCACGCGTCGCCATCCTCCAAAAACACACTTGCCCTTGCCTAGATAAAACTCACTATACGGTCCCTCACGTTCCGGCAAAAGAACGGAATTGCCTCCTCCAGGGCGCATGGGCAGGCGTGCGCGGTCGCGGCGGGCTTGCGGCGGACCCGCCCGGTGGGCTACAGTCCCCGCGACGGAGCCGGCCATGGGCATCATTACCTTGCTGACAGATTTCGGCCACGACAACTGGTTCGTCGCCACCATGAAGGGCGTCATCAAAACGATCAGCCCCTCGGCCGACATCGTGGACATCTCCCATGAAATCCCCAACCACAGCGTGACCGACGCCGCCTTCGTCCTCCGCAACGCGTGCCCGTATTTCCCGCCCGGAACCGTCCACTGCGCCGTCGTGGATCCCGGCGTCGGCAGCGACCGGGCCGCCCTCGCCGTCGAGACCGACCGCGCCCGCTTCGTCGCGCCCGACAACGGCCTCATCAGCTACGCGCTCGAAGGCCGGGAGCTCCGGCACGCCGTCCGCATCGAGAACGAGCGCTACATGCGCTCGCCCGTAAGCCGCACCTTTCACGGGCGCGACGTCTTTGCCCCCGCCGCCGCGCACCTCGACGCCGGCGTCGCCGTCACGGCCCTCGGGCCCGCCGCCGAGACGTTCGTCCGGCTCGCCGCCTCGACGCCCCAACGCCTGAGCGACGCCGAGATCGTCGGCCACGTCCTGCACGTGGACCGCTTCGGCAACCTGATCACCGACCTGCATGAAACCTTTGTCGCCGAGCTGCTCGCCGCCGCGCCCGGCCAGTACTTCCGTCTCCTCGTCCGGGACCACGAAGTCCGCCGGCTCGTCGGCTCGTACGCCGAGGGCCGCGCCGGCGAGCTCGTCGCCCTCATCGGCAGCTCGGGCTACCTCGAGATCGCCGTCAACCGAGGCAGCGCACGCGAAACCGTGGACATCCAGGAAGGGGGGGAGTTCATCCTCAAAGTGCTATGAAACTCTCGATCAGCTACGACACCATGATGGCCGGCGCCATCGGCCCCGAGCACGGCCTGACCGACGAGGACCTCGCGTCAATCCAGCCCGAGATCGAGCGCGCCCTCGACCAGGTCGAGGCACTCCGCGCGGGCAAAGACGTCACCTTCTTCCACCTCCCGTACAAGACGGACGAGGCGCGCCGAATCAAGCGCACGGCCGCGCCGGTCGCCGCCCGCTGCGACAACTTCGTCGTCCTCGGCATCGGCGGCTCGGCGCTCGGCACCATCGCCGTGCACTCGGCCCTACGCCACCCCTTCTGGAACCTGCTGAGCAAGCAGGACCGCGGAGGAAAGCCGCGCCTCTTCGTTCTCGACAACGTGGACCCCGACTGGCTCCGCGCCTTCAAGCAGACGGTCAACCTCAAGCGCACGGTCTTCAACGTCATCACCAAGTCCGGCTCGACGACCGAGACGCTCGCCCAGTTCCTGCACTTCCGCCACGCCCTCGCAAAGCTGCTCGGGCCGAAGCACGTCAAAAACATCATCATCACGACCGGCCCGGAGCACGGCCTCCTGCGCGACATGCTCAACGCCATGCCGCCGGACGCGCGCTACGAGTCCTTCGAGGTCCCGCCCGGCGTCGGCGGCCGCTTCAGCGTCCTGAGCCCCGTCGGCCTGCTGCCCCTCGCCGTCGTGGGCATCAACATCGACATGCTGCTCGCCGGCGCGCGCGACATGGACGCCGCCTGCAAGGGCCGCACCCTCGACGAGAACCCCGCCCTGCTCGGCGCCGCGCTGCTCTACCTCGCCCATACCCGGCGGGCCAAGGGCCTCACCGTCATGATGCCCTACTCCCAGCGGCTGCGCGACGTCGCCGACTGGTTCCGTCAGCTCTGGGCCGAAAGCCTCGGCAAGAAGTTCAACCGCGCCGGCGAGACGGTCCACGCCGGCCTCACGCCCATCAAGGCCCTCGGCGTCACCGACCAGCACTCCCAGGTCCAGCTCTACGCCGAGGGCCCGAACGACAAGGTCATCGTCTTTATCCGCGTCGAGCAGTGCGGCAAGACGCTGCCCATCCAGAAGGGCCGCCCGCCGATCGAGGACCTCGACTACCTCGCGGGCCACACGTTCAACGAGCTGATGGACGTCGAGCAGCGCGCCACCCAGGCTGCCCTCACGAAAGCCGGCCGCCCGAGCGTCACCATCACGCTGCCCAACGTCACGCCCGAGACCGTCGGCGAGCTCCTCTACCTGCTCGAAATGCAGACCGCCTACATCGCCGCCCTCTACGGCATCAACGCCTTCGACCAGCCCGGCGTCGAGGAGGGCAAGCAGTTCACTCACGCCCTCATGGGCCGCAAGGGCTTCGAGCACAAAGCCGAGGAGTTCAACACAATCGCCGGCGGCGGGAGACGCCGCCCGGCCTGAAATGGCCGAGCCCGGCCCACGCCAGGCAACGGGGGAATGCAGCCCATGCCATCCGGCTCAAGATCGCTCGAGGATTTTGCCACCATCGAAGCATCCTGCGACGGCGTGCCCGTCTATGCATTCGGCTACACCTACGTCTACGGCGTCAGCCCCGACTTCATCCCCGGCCTGTCGTGGCAGGCCGGCAGCAACGCCCCAAAGAAGCTCGTGCCCAAGAAGTCCTGGGAGATACGCGGCAACCTGCTCGGCTCTACGCCGGCGCGCGAGCCGAAGTCGCTTCATATTGACGATCAGCCCCTGCTGCCCGTCCACCTCATAGATGGCGACCCGGAGACATGCTGGTGCAGCCGCGGCCTGATCGAGGCCGACGTCGAACCCGTCTGGATCCGCATTGACCTGCCGGCGGAAGCCGAAGTCAAGGCCGTGCGGATCGTGCCGTCCAAACAGGGCATGCGCGGCTTCGCCCCGTGGCCCGAGTGCTGGCACACGGAGAACAACTCCGTCGGCCAGGCCCTGCCCAGAGCGCTCACGGTAAAGGTGAGCCGGGACGACTATCACTGGGACACGGTCTTCGAGACAACCGAACTGCAGGCGCCCCAGGCGATGGATCCCGTCGAGACCGCCTTCGACCCGCGCCCCGTCAAGCAGGTCTGGATCACCGGACGCGTGTTCCCCGAAGTGCTGACCTTCGGCCACTGCTTCTCCATTGCCGGCGTGCAAGTCCTCTCCACGAGCGGCGAGAACCTCGCGCTGCATTCGCGCGGGGCCGGCGTCACCGTCTCCTCGACGCACCTGGGCTACGGCATGGACCGCTTCACCCAGGACATGCTCTGGCCGATCCAGTACGACCTCGGCTTCAAGTGGGCCCGCGTCGGATACGACATGAGCGCCTTCCAGTGGGCCTACGTCGAGCGGCAAAAGGGGAAGCTCGAGGTGGACCCACGCGCGGACGCCGCCATCACCGAGGCCGTCGAGCACGGCGTCCGGATCGTCATGGTCCTCGACAAGGGCAACTGGCTCCACGCCCCCGAGCCGCGCACGCCGCAGCGCAACCGCGAGCTCATAGAGACCTACTTCAACCACCCGCCCAAGCCCGACCCCGCCCGGGACGCGCGGTATTTCGAGGCCTGGCTCGACTACGTGCGCTACATGGTCCGCCATTTCAAGGACCGCGTGCGTGACTTCGAGATCTGGAATGAATGGAACCAGCCGCCCGACGCCGAGCTCCTTCGGGAGCACGTGGACACCTACTGCCGCCTCGCCGGCCCCACGGCGCAGGCCATCCGCCAGGAAGACCCGGAGGCGCGCATCATTCTCGCCTCCCCCGGCGGCCTCACCCCCACGCATGTCGCGTTCATCGAGGGCTGCATCAAGAAGCTCAACGGCCTCGTGGACGTGGTCGGCTACCACCCCTACTACAACTGCGACCCCGCAAAGATACGCGAGTACCCTGACCTCATGCGTTCACTCAAGCAGCGCCTGCAAGCCTGTGGCTTTCATGGCCAGTTTATGGCGACCGAATGGAGTTGGTTCGCCTCCTATCCCCGGGCAGCCCGAGACGCAGATCACTTCACCGAAATGCAGAAAGCCAAGATCGCCGCGCGCTTCATGACCACCAATGCTGCGCTGGGCATCCCTTCGTTCTGGAACGAAACCTTTCAGACGCAGATGACCAGCCGCGACGTGAGCCTGCTGCGCAACACGTTCTCCGCCGATCCGATCAACCCGACGCAGCCGCAGGCCGTGTACTACGTCCTCCGAACGCTCTCGACGGCGCTCGAAGACGTCAATGCAGCGTCGTACCGCGTGGATTTCAGGCCGTCCCACCCCGACATCGAATGCTACGCGCTCGAACGGAGCACCGGCGAGCGTGTCATCGCCGTCTGGCTTGCCGGCGAGGCCACCGACGACGCGGCACGCGAGCACGTCGCCGATATCCTCGTCGCCGACGTCCTCGTCGCCGACGTCCTCGTCGCCGACGCCGCAGGCGCCGCGGCGTACGGCATAGACTCGCTCAACGGCACGCGGCACGAGCTCCGCATGTCGCCTGACGGCACCTCGCTGCCGGGCGTGACCATCCGCGACTGGCCCTTCATCATCGTGATCGGGCACAACGACCGGCCCGCCGGCCGGTGAGGGCGCGAACCGGGTCGGTCGAAGCAAGAACACCATCATGATCAGGAGATACAGCACATGGGAGTGATCGCTTCGCTGCTCGTCGTGTTCTGGATCGCACAGGCCGCCGTGGCGACCCTGTTCAAGTACGGCGGCACCGCCCCCGCGCGATGGATACCGTGCTTCATCGTCGGCAACGTCATCGGCGTCGCCAGCACGTGGCTCTGGATGCTGCTCATGAAGCAGATGAACCCCAACGTCGCCGCCGGCCTCGCCATCGGCGGCGCCTTCCTCGCCGGCCAGATCGCCCTCGCCCTCGTGTTCCGGAGCCATCTCTCGCCCGTGCAGATCGCCGGCATCGTCGCCATCGTCGCCGGCATGCTCTGCCTCTGCATGGGCGGCAGACCTTGACAGGCCAACCCGCTGCATCCGGGGACGGTGGAAAAAATAGGGACAGGCACCTATTTTTCTGCGCCAGGGTGCATCAAATGTGTTCAGCACCCACAGAAAAATAGGTGCCTGTCCCTATTTTTCCCCGTACCGGGTCGCCGCCTCGAGGAACGCGGCGACGTTCTCCCACGGCGTGGCGTCCTCGTCAATGTCGTACGCCGGGCAAACGACCAGCCGCGTCGGCCCCAGCGTCTCGATGCGATGGCGCACCTCGGCCCGTATCTCCTCGGGCGTCGCACGGGCGAACGTCGTGTGCGTGCCCACCGTGCCCCACAGCGTCAGGCGATCTCCGTAGCGGCGCTTGATAGCCCGCGGGTCCATCCGGTCGGGCTGCACCGGGTTCAGCGCATCCACGCCCATCTCTATCAGATCGCCGATGATCGGCTCAATCACCCCGTCGGAATGATAGAGCACGCGCAGCTCGGGCCGCACCGCACGCGCGGCCTCGATGATCGACGCCATCCGCGGCCGCAGGAACGTACGCCACATCTCCGGACTCAGGATCATCGTCCCGGGCATGCCCACGTCGTCGTCCAGCACCAGGATGTCCACGCCGGCCCGCGCCAGAAGCACGGCGTTCTCGCGGCACGCCTGCGTCAGCCGGTCCAGCAGCGCGTGCGCGAGCGCAGGATTGTCCCGGAGATCGAGCAGGAACCGCGCCAGGCCCCGGAGTCGCCACGCCGTCTCGAACAGCTCCCCGCCCAGATGCGGCGGACTGCCCCCCACGGCGTAGCCGGCCCGGCGGAACGCCGCCACCTGCCCGCGCACCTCGGCGCCCCGAACCGCAGCCGTCGTATCGGGCCATGGGAAAGCGTCCAGGTCGGCGGGCGTGGTGGCAGCGGCCAGCGGGTTCGGATCGGCCTGGCCCGGCCGGTAACGCCATTCGGCGTACGTCCGGAGCAGTTCAGACTCGCCCAGGTTCGTGTCGAACGGGATCCCCTCGACGAAGCGCTCGAACCGCTCTTCGGAGACCAAGGACTGGAAGCGCACAAAGCGCACGTCCACGTCACCCGGCGCCACGGCCCCCGACGGCGTCCTCGCCTCCAGATCGATCGGGTAAAAGCTCAGCGCCACCGGCGGGCGGTCCACCTCCGCCCCCGCCAGCGCCGCAAGCACCCGCTCTCTGGACGCTCCGGATATCGTCATTGCCACGTCATCACGACAAGCCTTGGCGCGGTGGGAGCGGCTGCGGCGGGGCCAGGCCGCCCCTACAGCCCTCGCCGGCAAACGGCCAAGCCCTGTGCAAGCATTTCGTTTACCACCATAAGAGCACTCGAACAAGCGACAGGAAATCGGGGGAACAGGCGCCTGCCTCAATGCCTAATCATCACTGCCTGGCGGCTCGCTTAGGCTTCCGATTCAGAAAACACGAAGGCAGCTTGGTAACAAAGAACAGGAGAACGGCTAAAGGCGCCAGATACCAGTATGTTCGACGATAATAATGGTGCTCAAGCCGTCGTTTCCACTTTTCCGCCAGGTCTTCTCTCTCTGTGTGGCTCGGTGCCAGCGTCTTATGGATGTGATGTCCGAGCTCGTGAAAGAGAACTTCTGAAAAGACGATGTCTCGAAAAAGAGGCACGAAAAGCAACCACGTGGGTTGGCCCTCGAGAAGATTGTCCACGAAGATCTCTATCCAGGCCGGCTCGCCCTTCCATTTCTCATGGTACAATGCGCGACACTCGGCCATGCGGAGCTTGCGTCCACGCCACCACGTCTTGCCCCGCCTTCTATCATGGCTAAGCCCTCCGGAATTTCTAAGAATGACGGCACTCAGGCCTGCAAGATACTTGTTTGGCACCTTCGAGAGAAGGCGTTCGACAACCCGGCGGGCTGACACAGGAGGTACGTAGTTCTTGTAGGCCTCCTTGACGCTGACTTGGCGTTCGCCATCGGTCATTGCAGACACACGTAACATGCCGCTTTGGCCACGGCAGGGCTCGAAGATAAAAGTTGTCGCCTGTTTCTACGCGACGCCACCCGTCTTGTCGACCACGGTGACGGAACAATACGGCTCGAGCACGGGACGAAGCTCGTCGGCACCGCCGACGAGCACCGGGGAACGCCTACTCCGTGGCCGATGCTCCCTCGCCCGAGCCGGCGCCGTCCTTCGGCTCCCACCTGTTCCAGATGTCCCACTCGTCGGGGTCGGGCTCGTCCTTCTCGCGCAGGGTGATCATCCGGCGAAAGACGCACTCGTCCGTGTGGCCCGTGTTGTAAGCGATGTTCGGGTCCGTGCACTCCTCGAACGTGAAGTAGTGCTTCCCGTCACAGGTGACCCGGACGATGACGACGCCCTCAGAACAGCCGTAGGTGTGCGTGATCCTGCCGTCGGCCGAGAACAGCGTCCCGTCGAACACCGCGTGCCCCTCGGCATTCGTCGTCGTCTTGATATCGGGCGTGTCGTCGAAGACCTTGCCGTACCAGCTTGTGCCGTCGCCCTCGGCCCGGTAGACCCATACCTCGGCGCCGGCGAGCCGGCGGCCGTTCTGGTCCTCGTACTGGTACACCATCTTCGTCGGCAAATCGTTGAGGAACTCGCCGATCACGGGCGGCGCGTTGCAGTTGCCGCCGCGCGCGCGCCATCCCTTGACGCGCTCCCAGCACATGGCGTCGTACGTGCTGAAGTACCAGTAGGCGCTCGACATGATGCCGGGGTACTTGCTCGCGTGCACGCGCTCGAGGTCCCACGGCCAGTAGCGGCCCACGATCGGGCCCGTCTCGTCGGTGATCCGGATGCCGCGCTTCGAGACGTCCTTGCCGTGACCCGTGTGGACGTTGAACCCGTACCCGTCCACAAGGTAGCGGGCGTGGCACATCTCGTGCATGTAGCCGCGAGCGATCCCGAACGGAGGGTCCGCCTCGTGCCGCTGGATCCGGCCCGACTCCCACCCCCGAACGACGCGCTTCCATGACCAGTAGTCGTCGTCGGGCAGAACGGTCACCGGCCTCCCCTCGGCTTCGAAGCCCCAGGTAATGTCCACCGTCTTGTCGCGCACGTCGGGATTGTTCGACGGCAGGCCCCCCGCGAGCGGCAGCGCGAAGTCCGGCACGATCACCACCCGGTCGAGCCGCACGCGCTCGGTGACGCCGTTCGGGGTCACGCCCGGATAGACGGCCTCGGCGAACATCGTGTTCCAGTCGCGCATCATCCGCTGGCCCCAATCGGCGAAGCCGTTTGCCTTATCCGGCAGCGGCAAGCGGTGCTGGTAGTCGTGGTAGTAGTCCCACAGCCCCTGCTCGACCCAGAAGCCGACGGTGACGGCGTCGGTCTGGATCGTCAACGTGTTGTTCGTCCTCACCACCTCGTCGAGCTCGCCCTTCGGCCACACCTCGAAGGTCAGGTGGTGGCGCACCCGCTCCCACCTCCACGGCAGGTCGAAAGTCATCGCCTCCTTGGACGGCGGCCCGACCGGGACCACGGCCTCGCCGTGCTTGACGACCAGGCGGTCAAGCGACCATAGGTACGAGACCGGCACCGGCTCACGGCCCCAGTTATACACGTGCGCGCGCCAGGTCACCGTGCTCCCCGCCTTCGGCCACCCCGCCTCGGGGTCTGTGTTATCAGCCGAAGGGTAATCAAGGCGCGGGAGCCGTTCGATATACCACACGTCCAGGTCGGGCTCGCGGTTCTCGAGCGGCGGCCGCGGCGTGCCGACGATGGTGACCGACTCCTCGAACGTATCGGCGCACCGGGCGGTGACCGTGGACTCCCCCGCCGCCTTGACGAGAAACATCCCCTTCTCCGCGCCGAACGGCTCGATGCCGTCGCCCGCAGCAGCGTCCGCGCCGCCCGCACGCCAGACGATGCGGTCGCCGATGTCGGCCGGCTTGCCGCCGGCAGAACCCGTCGCCGTCAGCCAGACGACCGTCTGCGCCATCACCTCGACCCTGCCGTCCCGGACCTCCTGCTGTTCCGCCGCGTTGCGCCGGTTCGTAGCGCGCCGGATCGTCATTGTCTCGTCGAGCCGGCCCGGCACGCAGAACTGCCACTGCCAGACGTGCACGTAGTCGTCGCCGCCCTGGCGTTTGAGGTCGAGCGCCATCGCCTTCGCGGTCACCTTCCGGTCGAGCAGGACCTCGACGTCGCCGCGCGGCGTCACCACGTCCTTGAGGACCACCTTGTACGAACCCGACTTCGCGCGCAGCTCCTCGATCGAGTCGGCCACGGCGAACGTCCACGTGTGCTGCGTGTCGCAGACGCGCAGTCGCAGCCCCTCGAACGTGATCGGCTCAGTCAGCTCGACCCGGATGAACATCGGGTTGACCGACGGGGTGCGAATCAGCGTGTCCACCCCCGGCTTCGGCATCCGGAAAATGCGCCGCCCTTCGCCCGCGCCGATATCGAGCTTGGTCGTTTCGACGCTCTTGACCTTGTCCTCGACCGGGATGGCCACGAGGGTGCGCATCCCCGCCTTCGACGTCAGCTCCAGCGGCCGCGCCGCGCCGCGCGGACCGGCCCCCCACGCCGTCGCCGCCGCCGCCAGCAACGCCACACACAGCAGCACAGACTTGCCGCTCGCCGTCGTCATCCCATCCTCCCATCTATGCAGTGGCCGGGTCGGCCTCACCGCCCACCCGGGCCACATATGGGTGCTCAGACATCAGGGAGATCGCGCGTACCGCAGTGCCTGACATGATTCTAGGAGGCCGACGATGCTCCAGGCTATTCCCGCCGCGCCCGGCATCTGATCTTGAGGCCCTTCGTGGCGAGAGAGAAACGTGCCTGGTTCTACCCTTCCATCAGCCAGGAACGGATCGCGTCCCAAGGTTCCTCCCCGTAGTCAGAGCCCCCGCCATCCACCTTGAAATCGGGTGTACCGGGTTTTTCGCCCTCGAACGTTCGAACGGCCTCAACCCGGCGCCGCCCCCAATCAATCACGGTTACCCTGAAGACCCATTGATAGGATGCGCTATGGGTGTATCTGCCAACGACCCGCTCAGTCCGTTCCACGACCACAACCCACTCGATCTGCTCTCTGTGCCTCGGTATGTCTCCCAACGCGGAGGACGCGAACATGCCCCCAGCCTCAGCAACGAACGCGCGATCACCTAGCAGCTTCCGGTCCTCAGGAGGAGCGGAAATATCGACTGTTAGCAGACACGCAGCACGTGGGATTCTCGGCGAAGCAGCACTGTCGGGCACAGGAGAGGTATATGCTAATGTGACTGCCTCCGTAATCGTGCTCTTCAGATGCTCTTGTTGTCTGCGAACCGCAAAGACACTGCATGAGACGTAGACAGATCCCACAATGAGCGCAACAGGACCTAAGAGGCCGATGATTTGGTCCTTACGAAACATGTTCCGGATGCCACGCTTCAGCGGCGGCAACAGGACGGAAGTCCAGGCAAACACACCGATCCAGGAAATGTAGAGCAGCCAGTTGGGGATCCTTGCCGCTACCCTCTCCCATCCAAGTCGAAAGACGCCAAAAACCAGGATCAGAACCCACACACCCGCCACAATGGCGGCGCACCATTCCAGGATGCCATCGACAGCCCGTCTGGCGACAGCGCGTCTCCTGGACTCCGGGCACATTCAGTATTCCTCTCTGGTCGAAATCCGGAAAGCTAGCCTCGCTTCACTGGTTCGCCGCTTCTGTCCAGGACGACTACAGGGCCGTACGGCTCGAGCACGGGACGAAGCTCATCGGCGCGGCCGACCACCACCACCACCGACTCGTCGGGCCGCACGTACCGCTGCGCCATCTCCTGCACCTTCTCGGGCGTGGCGGCGTTGATCACGTCGCGGTACGTGTCCCAGTGCCCGTCGGGCAGGCCGTAGAGCTTGAGCGACACGATGTGCGCGGCGACCTCCTCGATCCGCTCGAGCGCGATCGGGAACACCCCGGTCAGAAAGGCCTTGGCGTTCCGCAACTCGTCCTCGCCCACGCGCTCGTCCCGGATGCGGTTCAGCTCGTGGAAAAACTCCTTGAGCGCGCCCGCGGTCACGTCGTTGCGCACCGCCGCGGACGCGATCAGGCCGCCGGCCTCGACGCGCGCGTCGGGCCGCGAGTACGCGCCGTACGTATAGCCCTTCTCCTCGCGCAGGTTCATGAAGAGCCGGCTGGCGAAGCTGCCGCCGAGCACCTGGTTCATCACCTTGAACGGCACGAAGTCGGCGTGCCCGAACGGCAGCGCGTGATTGGCGATGAAGATGTTGGACTGCACCGCGTTCGGAAAATCCACAACGAGCACGCGCCGCTCGGTAATCGGCGCAACCTCCGCGGTCGGCGGCGCCGCCCGCTTCGCCCTGGCCCAGTCGCCGAAGACGGCCTCCGCCGTCCGCAGCGCGCCCGCGCGCGAGACGCTGCCCGCGAGCACGAGCCACGCGTTCGACGGGTCGAAATGCGCCGCGCGAAACGCGGCGAGGTCCGCACGCGCAATCGCCGTGAGCGACTCCTCCGTCGCGTCGAACACCGCGTACGGGTGCTCCCCGTACAGCGCCCGGTAGCACGCCTTCCGGCCGAGGTAGCCGGGCTGGGCGTGCTTGTTGGCGAGCGACGCGAGCTCCCGGCGGCGCAGGCGTTCGAGCTCGTCCTCGGGCAGCGCCGGCTCGAGCGCGATCTCGCCGAGCAGCGCGAGCCCGTCGGCGAAATACTCGTCGAGCATCGAGATCGTCGCCTGCACCATGTCCTGGCTGCCCGCGGTCTCGAGCTCGGCACCCATGAAGTCCACCGCCTCGGCGATCTCGTCGGCGCTGCGCCCGGCGGTGCCCTCCTTGAGCATCTCGGCCAGGAACGCCGACAGCTTGGGCAGGCGCTGCTCGTCGCGCGTCAGCCCCGTGCCGATCAGCAGCGTCGCCGCCACCCGCGCCACGCGGCGGTCTTCGCACACCACCACACGCAGCCCGTTCGCGAGCCGGTCCTCGGTAAACGCAGGGAAATGAAACTCGCCCGCCGGGCCCGCCGGCGGCGGGGTCGTCGGGAACGGCGTCGCGACCGGCTCGTTCATGACGTGGCTCCTCCCGCCGCCGCGTGAGCTGGCATCACCTCGACGAGCGTCCGGTTCTGCTCGCCGAAGTACTGCCGCGCCACGCGCTGCACGTCGGCGGCGGTCACCGCCAGGTACCGATCCAGCTCCGTGTTCGCCAGGCCGGGATCGCCGTCGTAAAGCATGAACTCCGACAGCACCATCGCCCGGCCCAGGCCGCTCTGCAGCCGGTCGAAGTACTGCGCCTTGACCAGGTTCTTCGCCTTCTGCACTTCGTGCTCGCTGATGCCCTCGTCGGCGAGGCGCCTCAGCTCCTCGGCGATGAGCCCCTTGCACACCTCGTTGTCCGTGCCCTTCGACACCGTCCAGATGAGAAACAGGCTCGGCCCGCGCACGAACTCGGTGAACCCGACGCATTCGATCGCCGCCTCGTGCTGCTTGATGAGCGACTTGTACAGCCGCGAGCTCCGCCCGTGAAGCATGACGCGCTGCAGCAAGAGCAGCGGATACGTATCCGGCGTGCGCCTCGGCGGCACGTGGTACGCGAGCCAGAAGCCCGGCATCACGGCGAGCGGGTCGGTCAGCACCTCGCGCTTCTCGTCGGCCTGCGGCGGCTCCGTGGTGTCGGGCTCGGGCGGCGGCTCGTTGCGCGGGATCGCGCCGAAATATCGCCGCACCTCGTCGAGCGCGGCGCCGTACTCGATGTCCCCGGCCACCGTCAGCACCGCATTGTTCGGCGCGTAGTACAGCTTGAAAAAAGCCTGGACGTCCTCGACGCCCGCCGCGTCGAGGTCCGCCATGTCGCCGATGACCGAGTGGCCGAACGCCCAGTTCTCGAGCGCCAGCTCCTTGATGCGCAGGCTGGCCGGGCCGTACGGCTGGTTATCGATCATCTGGCGCCGCTCTTCCTTGACCGTCGCCCGCTGGTTCTCGAAATTCTCCTGCGTCACCTTGAGCGAGCGCATCCGGTCCGCCTCGAGCCACAGCGCCAGCCCGAGCCGGTTCGACGGCAGCGCCTCGAAGTAGTTCGTCCGCTCCTCGCTCGTCGAGCCGTTCATGCTCCCGCCGGCGTTCGCGACGTACTTCATGTGCTCCGTCTTGCCCACGTGCTCCGAGCCCTCGAACATCATGTGCTCGAACAGGTGGGCAAAACCCGAGCGCCCCCGCGTCTCGTTGCGCGAGCCCACGTCGTAGTACACGGCCACCGCCACGCACGGCGACCCCGGCTTGCGCGAGAGCACCACGCGCAACCCGTTCTCGAGCACGTGCTGTTGGAACTCAAGCTTCATCAGCGATCCTCTACGCCGCAACGGCCCTCTATACCGCAACGACCCTCTATACCGCACGCGCCGCCGCTTGTATAGCGGTTTCTCCGGCCCGGACCGCTCCCGCTCGACGAGCGCAACCCCCACACACCAGTCCACCTCGAACGGCACGAGCTTGGTCGGCCCCCCCGCCGGCCGCAGCATGCAGGCGAACTCAAACGCCTAGCCGTCCCGCGCCCCAAGACCCATGCGCAGGTTGCGCGACCCCGCAATCACCGCACAGCGCGCACGGCGCGGGAGAAAATGGGGACTGGCACCTATTTTTCATAGATGCCGGACACATTCGACACACCGTGGCGCAGAAAAATAGGTGCCTGTCCCCATTTTCTCACAACAACCCGCCTGCTCCTGGCCTGTCGCCCCGTACGGTGAGGCTCGTTGCGCATCGCAAACGGCCTCGCGCCAGCTCTTCGTGAGAAATGCGGGCTACCCGTCCCGCGGCCCGAGGCTTATGCACAGGTTGGGCGGCACCGCGATCTCGAGCGCCCGCTAAAGCGCATCGTCGTCCCAGTTCATGGAGAGCCAGCCGACTGCTCCGGACGCCTCGCACGCCAGATGACGCCGACCCCGTTTCGCGCGAGGCGATGCTTGATTCTCGGCACGGAGAGATTCCTGGCGGTGCTCGGTCAGTGCGAACCAGGTACGGTGTCCCCCAAATTGCCCTATTGCGAGGGTCCCGGCGGCAAAGGGAGCTTTTTCGTGTACTTGTGAAACTCGGGCGGCAGTTCGTCCGTCACGTGCCACTCGTCCTCAGGGCCGTCCTCGCCAAGTGCGCGGAACCAGTGGTACTTGCCATCCGGCGTTCGCTTGGCGATAATCCCCCTATAGGTCCGGTCTCCGGATGCATCCTTGAAGTAGAGTATGGCCCGTGTCTCGAGCTCGCCCTGCTCGACCTCGACGAAGGCGGGCCCTTCCTCCTTGTCGTAATACCACTCCTGTGAGATGAATGGGAACGTGTCTGGCATCTGGTTCTTCATCGCCTCAAGACGCGTCAGACGGCCCCGTTTGTCATAGGTACAACGGAACGTCGACAAGAATCCCCCTTCCCGCGTCTCACGAGTTACCTCGTAGTAGGTAATCCGGCCTTTCTTGTCAATGGCCGCGCGATACCGGAGATCCTCATCTCCTGTCGGGAAGTTGCACCCGTAACGTGGCTCGTCCAGCGACGGACCGATGACGAAAGGCCCCATCCCGTACGGGGATCTCATCGGCTCGATGACAACGGCTCTCGCCCACACGATCACTTCTTCACACGGCGTGCCCCACACTATCGAGGAAACCGAGTACAACTCACCGCCGCGGTATACGAACTTGTAGACGGAAGCGAGGTCCCTTCCAAGCTTCTCCGGCGGGACCGGCTCGATCCCGACCGGCTTCCAGCCATACCGCAGGTCCATGACCCGGTAGTACTTGACGCTTTCCTCATTTCCCGACGTCGCCGTCTCGCAACTGGGCAAGACAATCAGCGCGGCAAGAATGAGCAAATAGACCCATAATCTCACACGCATTGCTGTTTCACCTCCGCGAGTACACAGTCAACTCTGGCCTGAAATCGGGGCAAATCGGGGCACACCATACCTACTTCATCCCATACATGGGCTTTCGGCCGGGTCTGCGAGGGAACAAGAGGCGTTGGAGCTGCGTCACGTGATGCGGAAACCCAGGCGCCACGATACGCGCCAACCTCGGCATGACGAAAGCATACCACCGATCATCCTGCCTGGCGAACAGAGAATTGCGCCTGATCTTCCCGGCCTGGCTCAGACCGGACGTCGCACCCCACCCAATACGTATGCTGTCCCCTGATTCAGGCTGCCCCGGTCTCGCCGTCTACTCCGCGCCCGGCAGTCCATGCTTCTTGAGAAACGCACAAAACTCTAGGACATCTATGCCCGCGCAGGCGGGGGTGTTCCAGCCATTGCCATAGTCATCGGGAGTCACCACCGTGTTCGCCAACGCAAGGGCCTTGGCCAGGTACAGCGGCTTTCCGGTCGCCTCGAACGCCCTCCAGAACGCTTCCAACACGCCTCCGCCGCTGACTCCCACGTACTTCATGAAGCGATACTGCTCCGAGACGTACCCCCTTCCGTCCTTCCAGAAGACGAACTGGTCCTCGACGAACCGGACGATCTCCTCCCCCATGGCCACGTACTGCGGATCCTCCTCGGCTCGGTTGAAAAGGCAAATGGCCACGTGCGCCGCAGCCAGCGACCCCTGGGCCAGGTGCGGCGTCTTGGACATGGCGCCAGCCGTATCCTCCCAGAACTTCGCCGGGAAGTTGAAAGGCCTGATTCGGTTCTGCAAGAGCCAGCGGAACGCGCGATCGGCCGTCTCCTGATAGTCGAGGATGCCGTACTGGCTCGCCAGACGATCGAGGAACAGGATGATCAACGCCGGCGGGTGCAGGGCCTCGTTCGCCGGCTCGCCGGTCTTGGGATTGACGCCATCGTACCAGGTGCCGCTCGGAAGTTGAGTAGTACGATAGGTCTGGGCGAGGCGTTTGGCCGCACGCAGGTATTTCTCCTCCTTGGTCACATCGTACATGTCGAGGTACATCTGCCCCGGGTCGTTGGCCCGCGCCTCCCACTCCATGCGATGGTTGCTCACGGCATTGCAGGCATCCTCGAAAAACCGCTCGTACGTGATCTCCCCGGTCAGATACTTCCGCCAGTTCGACCCAAGGTTCTTCAGCGTGCTGGGGCAGAACGCATACTTCCAGTCCGCCGGAAAGCAGGTGTTGATGACGGTTTCGGCCCCGTTTGTCGCCGTTGTGATGGCCAGTGCGGCCTCATCCCGGTCCTTGGTCTCCCTGGCCAAAGAGGCCATGGACCGGGCAACCAGCCACCCGTGGGCAAACAGCCATTCCCCACCGAGGTTCGCGTATTGCGCGTATTCCGGCCCGCGCTCGCCTTTTATCGGCAACCCGTGCTCCTTGTAGAACGCCCACATTGGCTTTTCAAGCGTTCGCCTCAAGGAACCCAGGCTGCCTTCGTGCAGGCTGAACTCGTTCGTGTAGAACGGCCCCGCGAACGGTTGGCCCTTCCTGAAGTCACGGTATTGCTCGCCCAGATACCCGCTCGGCACGCGCCACGCCATTGCCTCGTCAACCGCTCTGCATGTGGACGCGCCAATGGCTTTGCCGCCTTTCTTGTCGAGACCCTCGACGGTGAGTCGCAAGCGCGTATCGTCCGTACTGACCGGGAGCGCCGTCCACACCGGCGTGAGCGGCGCCCAGGGCTCAGCGGCCTCGAAGGACCACGCCTTATCACCGATCCGGTTCGTCCCGTCGCTGTCCCACTGCGTGATCGTGAAGCGGTAGGACTTGGCCCCTTCCACCGGCAGGAAATCAAACGCCTGCGCGTACTTGAATGACCGACGAACTTTGCCCCAGAACGCGCTTTTGCCCGGACTCCCCGGCCGAATGGCCTGGGCATACTCCTCGAGCGCCTGGGCGTCCAGTTTCTCCCAGTCGAACTTCACCTTCAGCTCGACGGCCTCTTCCACGCCGGGCGGTCCATCCCCTTCCTGCGCCATCGCTGTGACAGCCCCCAGCCAGCCCATTGCCAGGCTCAGACATCCCAGAGCCGCGATCATCGCTCTTTCCCACCGTTTCATCCTCAGCCCCCTCATGTGTCTGTTCCCTTCTGTTTCGAGTCAGGACGATACCGCAACCGGAACGGCCGCCTGCGACTCGTTCAGTACTTGACCTCCACGCTGACGCTCCCCGTCACGTCATGCAGCGCCACGGCTTCCTCGTCCCGGTTGAAGTCTATCCAATCCTTGCCATTGACCGTGACGCTCGTGATCGGCAGGCCCTTGGGGTGGCGCAGCCGCAGGAGCACGGCCTTGGGCCGATTGCGGGAAGGCATCTCCACCGTCGCGGTGATCCTGCCGTGCTGCACGTCGGACACGATTTCATAAGCCACCGTCCCGAAGAAGCTCGGCGCGTTCCGGACCGCGACCCTCTTGCCCTGCTCCAGCCACGCCCGCGGCGTCGCCCGCGCCAGCCAGAGCGAATCACCCTCTTCCGTCAACAGCATCATGCGCACCCGTTCCAGGAAAGCTGCCTCTTCGAATGGCTTGTCGGGAGCGCCGCCGCGGAAGGGATGCTCCGCAAAAACGTACCCGTCGGCCGGGAGCATATCGACCGCGTACTGATTGTACATGGCCCGCAGAAACAGCGGCACATCGTCGGCGGCGAAATAGATGTTCGTATGCGGCTCATAGCCACACTGCCCGGGCGCATGTCCGCCATTGCCGCCGGTATTGAACCATCGGTCATCACTCGCGACTTCAGCCCGTGTGGGGCCCGCACTCCGGGGCATTGGATTGGTGTCACCAAAATCATTCAGTGCCGACAGCCGCTCCTCCATGACGTCGAGCATTTCCTGCGCAAGCGGCTCATGCACATCATAGATTCCTTCTTTGATAAACCTCAGGCCGCCGCCGGTGACTTCAAAATAGTCTCCGCCCGTTGTTCGTGTCGAAATCCCATGCCGGAAATCCCATGCGGGCGCGCGAAGATAAGGCAGAAAAGGAATGAAGCGCCGATACGTGCCGTCACTGACCTGAACGACGCGCGAAAGCGCCGCGGACCGGTCTCCCACGGCCCGGAGGTCCCGGCGCCACCTCTCGACCTCGGTCAACATCTCGGCCGCGCCGTCCACGCCATTCTCCGCAAGGACTTCCACCGCGGCTTTCAGTCCGGCGTAATAAGTCAAACACGTTATATAGAACACCTGGCTCTCCGTGCTGAGATCGCCCGTGCTGAGCGGGGGCACGAGACCATAGAACCAGCTCCCCGTCGGCACCTGGCTATTCCAGAATTGCCTCTGGCGTATGGTCCACCGGCAGGCATTCTTCAACACGGGCGCGGCCTCGTCGAGCCAGGCCTTGTTCCGCGTCAGACGGTAGTGAAATGCCGCGGTCTCCAGAATGTTGCCGTGCCCGACCGTGTGGCGCATATCGGCGCGGTCGTCACGAGGCAGATACCCGTCGTTGTCGGAGAAATTCGGGTTGGAAC
>Ga0180432_10001858_pt1 | contig 32599 bp, 24 predicted proteins | sample SS_ome_10_FD_132414 | JGI IMG/M metagenome (GOLD analysis project Ga0180432, IMG submission 132414) | Hypersaline lake sediment archaeal communities from the Salton Sea, California, USA - SS_1_MS_2 metaG | ecosystem: Environmental > Aquatic > Non-marine Saline and Alkaline > Hypersaline >...
GTATTTCTTTTTATTTCTTCGTTGTTAAATTCTTCTTTTAAATAATATTTATTTATATATTCCGTAACATCAGTTCTAAGCTGTGTTTTAAACTCAATATATCGAGGGACCATAAAATAGGCTAAATTCTCTCGCAAATAATTGAATATTGTTTCATGATTAATTATTCCCTCTTCTCTGAGAACGATACATATTTTTACTTCGTTACGTTTTTTGTTTTCATTAAACACTCCGAAAGCTGCACTTTCAAATATAAAAGGATGCTTATTTGCAACTTTTTCAATTTCGAAAACATTGATTATTCTACTATCTATTTCTATTAAATCCTCACGTTGTCCAGAGTAATATAGAAATCCATCATTATCCATATATCCAAGACCTCCAGTGTAAACCCAACCATCCTTTGTAAATTTGTTTTCTTGATCTTTAGTAGGTTTAAAAAATTTCAAGACTACAGGAAGTTCAAATTGAGCCACGATTTCACCAACATTATGAGATCCAGGTGGAAGAGGTTTTCCTTTTTGATCAACAGTTTTTATTTTAAACAAATCAAATGGTGTTCCAGCAGAACCGATTTTATCACCAAAAGAACCTTCTCTATTAAATGTTAGGGGAATGCATTCTTCCCGACTCCATAAATTATATAACTTAACGCCGAATCTGTTCTCAAATACATCCCATGTATCAGTCGGAATATCTGGTCCAAATGCCCATTTCAATGGATGATTTCTATCATTTTCAGAGGGAGGTTGATTTATTAGTAAGGGTATTAGAACGCCAAGGAAATAAAAGCAGGAAGCATTATACTTTTTTATGTCATCCCAAAATGTAGTAATATTAAATTGTTCTACAATAGTTATTGATAAATCTAAAAACATGGCTGATAACACCACTAATAACCGGACTTCCGCGTGATATAACGGTAGAGGTGCAAAATACGTGCCAGATTTCTGTGGTTCTATTTCCTTCATGACTTCTGCAGCCAATAGACCAGCTAAAACAAAGAACTCTTGTAATATGATTCCTTTCGGTACTTGTGTGAACCTTGAAGGATAAAAGATTTCCATGTTGTGGTAATACCTTAATTTGATCTTTGGATTACTTTCTATTTTAGAATAAATCTCTTGAAAGCTAATGAGATTTTCATTAAATTTAAAGTCTTTTGGAGCGTTAAATACTACAATCTTTTTTAATTTAATCAAGTCTGCTTTGAAATTATCTATATCTTTCAAATATTTATAGTCTATAATAAGAATTTTACTATCACTATGATCTAATATGTATTTTAATAGGGATTCTTTAGAATACAAGTCTATTGGAACAAAGGTGCATCCCGCCTTTAATATACCAAACCAACTAAAAATATAAACTGGATGATTAGGAAGCATCACTGCGATTTGACATTTCTTTACTCTAAGCTCCTTTAATAAATTTAATAATCCGTGAGCTACACGGTTAGAACACAAGTTCACATCAGAATAGGAGTAGGTTGTGTCATTGTATTGTATAAATGTTTTGTTTGTATTTTCTTTTGTTTTTAGTTCTAATAATCTTGGAACCGTAGCATTGTCTAATCCATAATCTAATATTGTATCTTTAAAAGCTTCTTTTTTTCGAATAAGTAACTTATCATCTACTATTTCGATTTTTAACTGATCATTTTCTTCGAATGGAAAGGAACTATCTTTTACTAATTTGCTCGGGATATAGATCCAGGTGCTCCCATAACCCTTGCCTCCTGATTTTCTTACCGTTACCTTACTCTCTGCCTGTTTTTTTAGCATCTTTTCATAGAAAATATTAAAGTTAGAAAGAAATATGTTTGAAGAATAATAGTATTGACTGTTTTTAAAACTTACTATTTTACGATCGTAAACATTGATCGTAATCTTTTTATTCATTAACATTTAACTATATTTATTCAAAAAATTTCAGCTCAGTAAGTTGATAAAAAATGTTTCAAGAATTTTCTGAATTTAAAGAAACGATAATCGATGATTGTATTTCATGCAATTCTTGTCTAAAAAAGTGCTATGCATTTCAAAGGACGAAATTTCCTCTATTTAAACATCTTGGTGAGTTTTTTATAAATCATACTTATGTTGAAGAGATAAAAGAATTTCTTGACACTTGTATATATTGCAAGGCTCATGAACACAATTGTATTAATTCAACTGATCTTACATTGTTGCTTCCAGCAATAAAGTCAGATCTACGAAGAATAGATCCTAATTATAATTGGAGTCCAGCGTTTATTCCTTCAATTGTCTCACGATTCTTAAGATCTACGAGATTTTATTATTTCTGGAGAAATCTTAACTATAATCTCATTCCTCAAGATTTTCGCTCAGAATATGACGAATATAGGAAACCACAGAAAAGAGAAATTGTATTTTTTTCTGGATGTGGAATCCAGTTATTAGAAAATCAATATTATACCTTATGTGAAATATTTAAAAAATTAGATGTTGATTTTGGATTAATTGATGGATCATACATAAAACCAATATGTTGTGGAACGATCTCTGCAATTACTGGAAATTTTAAATTTGGGGCTTACATGTTACAAAACCTGATAAATGAAGTAAAGAGCTATGGTACCAAGAAAGTAATTGTATATTGCGCAACATGTTATTATGGTTTAACAACAATCGCTCCTGAATTAATCGAAGATTACGATTTAGAAATAGTTCATGCTACGGGATATTTAGCCGATAAGCTTAAATCAATTTCAAAAGATGTTTTAAAGTCTCCAAACAAGGACGGTCAAACTTTTACAATTCATGATTCGTGTCACCTTGCTCATGGACCTAAAGGAGATACTATAAGCATTAGAAATTTACTAAATCAATTACCGAACGCTAAAATTAATGAACTGAAGCATAATAAAAGCAATTCAATGTGTGATCTATATTATTTATTGATAGCAATAAGAAATCCCCTAACACTATTTTTTAAAAACAACAATATTCCAATAATAACTGAAGCAATCGAAACTCAAGCAGATACTTTATGCTCGCTTTGCCCTGGTTGTCATGCTATTCTAAATATCTTTGGCTCGAATATTTTTACCACTTTAGGCATGAAAAAAACAAGAATTCCGGTAAAAAATTGGGCAAGCATACTTGGTGAAAATTTAGGGATATTTAATAAAGACATGTTGAATTACCGTTTTCAACATTTAATATCAGTCCCTTTCAAAGAAAGTGGGATATGGTATATTTTACAGGCTATTAGAGCATTAATCAGGGGAGGGATAGGGAAAAAAGAACCAAAACCAATTGAAAAGAAATTAAAAATAATTAGAAAAAGAAAAAAAGGTAGAAAATGAATGCAAGAAAGTAGTAAAATTGAAAGAACTCAGTACATGGACTGTTGTGATTGGGATCAATGCATTAAATGTGGCGAATGTCTTATAAAATGTCCAGTACTGAAAATGGATAAAGAAAAAGCTATATTCGAAATAAATCAGCTTCTAAAAGGGGAAAAAGCACCTACAGTATTTAAGAATTGCACGCTGTGCTTTAATTGTAACCAATATTGCCCCATTGAAGGATTAAGACCACACGAGTTAATATTACAACGAATTATAGAGAATAGGAATGGAAAAGTCAAAAAAGTATTACCATACATGATTAACGGAATGCCTTCTGGAAGTTTCTTTCAAGATCTTTATGCTAAAATGACTTCGGAAGAAAAGGACATATTAAGAAATTGGGAAGAAATCCCTGCTAAATCAAAAGACATTCTATTTATTGGTTGTATTGGTAGGTTAAGTTGTTATGATATTGAAAACTCGAAAGTCCTCGAATCTTTACCAAAATTTAGTCCTTCTGATATATGTTGCGGAGAATTGGCATATAGGTTAGTAGATTGGCAATCTTTTTCTGATGTCATAGAGAGAACAATGAATAGATTTGAGAAATTAAATATTGAAAGAATGGTGTGTTATTGTGCCTCTTGTTTCAACTTCTTTTCTAGCATTCTTCCAAAAGTATATGGAAAGAAATTAAATTTCAAATTGATATCCATGTATGAATGGTTATTAGAGAGAATAGAGAGCGGTAAACTCAAATTGGAAAATCCATTGGATTATAAGGTAGCGATATCGGAATCGTGTTATGTAAGCGAATTAGGACCAATGTTTGCAGAGAATCTAAGGAAGATCTATGAAGAAGCAGGTGCTGAAGTAGTAGAACTGGAAAATCATGGCACTGAAAATATATCTTGTGGATTTTGTAGCTTAGGTCGGAGTAATATAAAAGTCCGAAATAGTATCTTTACAGCACATAAAAAGAAATACAAGCAGCTAAAAAAATCGGAAGCCAAGATGCTAGCCTTAAACTGTCCCGGGTGTCGTATAAGCCTAGGCTTGTCCTTACATAATGCAAGCAAAAAATTACGGTATATGGCAGAAGATCTATTATACGCCTTCGGTGATGACGTGACTAAACCATTGAACAAGAGAATGGGAACATTAGCAGGTATTTTAATTAAAAGAATATTTAAATTATTTAAATACGATAAATATCCGCTTCCTAGAATTCCTGTAGAAGGTCCGATTTATAGCTGGAAGGATAAATAAATATTCTATTTTCAAATTCCTATTAACTTTTATATTTTCAAATATTAAGAAATAATTAACTTCATTTTTTTAAAATAATGAATCAGAAATGAAAAGATATTGATTTTCATGTATAAAGAACACATATTAAATGATTTGGAAAACATTGTAGGGAAGGATTATGTCTCTAATAGCGCTGAAGATCTTTATATTTACTCTCAAGATCCGGGAGCATCCTTACCAAGACCAGTAGATTTTGTTGTAATGCCAAAAAAAGTTGAGGAAATTCAAGAGATTGTTAGATTAGCAAATAAAGAGAATATTCCAATAGTTCCCATGGGAGGAGGACTCACGCTTAGCGGATTAATCATTCCGGTAAAGGGAGGTATTGTTTTAGACATGAAAAGAATGGATCAAATCATTGAGATTAATGAAACGAGTCGTTACGCTCTTTTAGAAGCAGGAGTCACAACTGGAGCGTTATTATCACATCTAAATGATTACCATCCTGGTTTAGAGCCTCCAATTCCTGATGCGCCTCCTTCGGCAACTGTTGCAGGAAATGTGTTAATTCACGGTTCTGGGTATCTTTCTCAACGATATGGTGATCATGGGAGTCTAATAAATGGATTGGAGGTTGTATTGGCAAACGGTGAAGTTTGCAAGTTTGGTTCGTGTGCTCTTTCTGATTATTGGTTTGGTAGAGGTCCAATTCCTGATTTTATTGGATTGTTCACGAGCTCGTTTGGGACGATGGGAATTATAACAAAGCTGTCCATCCAGCTATTTACCAAACCAAAAATGAGAGAAATTGTCTTTGGGCTCTTGAAAGATCCAAAAGATCTTCCAGAATTACTTCTAAAGGTCACGGAAACCAGGTTGGCAGAAGATGTATTACTTGGAATGCAAGACATGCCCGAATGGATGAAGGGATATATTTTTCTAATGGTTTATATTACTGGTGATTCTAAAGAAGACATGGAACGTCAAGTAAAAATTTTAAAACGAATATATAGAAAGGCAAAAGCAAGATTTATGAAAGCACCTCAAAAAATGATCAATATTTACATGGATAAACCAATTTTTGCGGCGGGAGCAGCCGATTATAGAAAAGGAGGAGGATTTGAGTATGTAGGAGCTTTTATACCTCTAGAAAAGGTTCCTGAAGCATACGAGAGAGCCGCAGAGATTTCGAGAAAATATGGAATTCCTCCAACCATAGGATCTCGGTTGATTGGAGGCATTCACACGATCGTCATGTTTTTTTCCTATTCATTCAACAGGGCTGATCCTAAAGACATGGAAAACGCAAGAGAGGCACTGCACGAAACAAACCAATTAGCTCTTGAATTAGGAGGTATTCCATGGAAGGCAGAGTTAGATGGGCAGAAACTAATGCTTCAAAAAATGGATCCAAATTACAAAAAATTTCTCAAGAACATAAAAAATCTTCTTGATCCAAATGGAATCATGAATCCTGGGAACTGGGAGGTGATTTAAATGAGCCTTAAAGACGTTAAGCATATTGTTCATAGATGTTTCAGGTGTGGTTACTGCAAATTTACTCGAGATTTTTCCGATTTAAACTGTCCCGCTTATACCAAGTATCGTAGAGAGAGCTATAGCACGGGTGGTAAGATGTGGTTAATTTATGGTCTCATAAATGATGAAATCAAATGGAGTGAGAATCTAGCTAATATACTCTACACATGTACGACATGTGGCAACTGCATGGAAAACTGTAGGTTTGACAAATTTAATGATTTTCTGGTTGATATCATCGAACTTGCAAGGGCTGAAGCAGTAAAAAATGGATTTTGTCCCGATAGACAAAAAGCGTTAGTAGAGCGCATTAAAAACCAAGAGTTTTATAATCCCTATGGTGAACCAAACTCGAATAACGAAGAATTAAAAAAACAATATGATCTACCGGATGAAGCTGAATGGGTATATTTCATAGGTTGCACATCAAATTATCGTCAACAAAATTTAAGAGACTCTACGTTAAGGTTTTTGAAAAAAATTGGCATTAATTTCACATTAATTGATGAACATTGTTGCACGAGTCCAATAATCCGAACGGGTCAATTGGATCCTGTAAAAGAGTTTATGAATTACAATATTAAGCAAATTAAAAAAACTGGAGCAAAAAAAGTAATCACCTCATGTGCAGGATGTTGTCGAACAATAAAGGTAGATTTCGAAAAACATGGTGTAAATGTTGATCTCGAGGTCATTCACACCTCTGAATTGGTAAAGAAGTTATTAGACGAGGGAAAACTAAAATTCAATTCAGAGTATAATAAAAAAGTCACCTATCACGATCCTTGCCATATCGGTCGTCATTTAGGCTTATATGAGGAGCCTAGAGAAGTAATCGAACATATTCCAGGTATTGAATTCGTAGAAATGAAAAGAATTCGGGAAAACTCATTTTGTTGTGGAGCGGGAGGAGGAGTAAAGATTGGATATCCCGAATGGTCAGTAGAAATATCAAACGAACGATTAAATGAAGCGAAAGAAACGGGAGCATCAGTTATTGTATCAACATGTCCCTTCTGTCGCACTAATTTAAGCGATGCGAATGAAAAGTATAACATGAATCTTGAAGTAATTGACTTAATCGAAATTTTAGATCAATTAGAACTCACGACTACGCAATAATCTGTAAAAAATAAATACTAGGATTTCGATTATATCTTAATATTTTTATTATTGCATGAGAATATATAGCGATGAGCAAGCAAAACGGGTATAAAATAGTTTTAACAGCTTCAGATGTAGAGATGTCAAATTATCGTGATAATCCATTTTTAGCATTTAGTGGAGCATTTTCTTACAGAATCCCCGTATGGACCACTAAAAATGTCATATGGCGTACGGTTCCCTTGAATAATGACGGCATATCGAGTTCGTTAGCGCCCTATGGGCTCCGTAAAGTAGAAGCGGCGCTTTTAAATTATGGCTTCAAGCAAGAAGATGTAATTACCGTTCAAGCTAAACATCTGAAAAAGGTAATTGGCCCAGAGACAAAAATAGTTGCAATTTCTTCGATGGATCCCTTAGGATCGGCCTATGTGAGTTTTACTTATGGAACCTTCAGCGGTTTTGGTGGAATTCCTTGCACTTTTTATTACTTTCAACAATTGACCAATACTCTTCAAAAAATACTCAAGAATTTATCTCCAAAAGTCATCGTTGGAGGAACTGGTTCATGGCAAATAAATAAAGCGGCTCGAGAGATGTATGGAATTGATCACATAATAATCGGAGAAGGAGACGCATTGGCAGGGGAGATTTTTGACAAGATTATCAAGGGTGAAGAGGTACCTGAAGTTATAGATATAAAAATGTCTCCTAAGCTTGAAGAGATTCCAACCATCGTTAAACCCTCCATTCATGGATCTGTTGAGATTTCGCGAGGATGCGGGAGAATGTGTCAATTTTGTACACCAACTATGCATAAAAAGAGGGATATCCCTCTCGAAAATATCCTTAAAGAAGTCGAAGTGAATGTTAAGAATGAACAGAAGCTCATTACCTTGGCAACTGAGGATTGCTTAATATATCGATGTAAAATGGATGGAAAATTCGTTCCTAATGCTCCGGAAGTTTTGAAATTATTTAAGGGATTGATCTCCGTACCTGGTGTAGAAGCAGTACAACCTGCTCATATATCGCTCACTCCTGCAGTTGTGAATCCAAAATTAATCGAAGATCTTTCTGAGCTCATGCATGACTATTGTAGGTATAACTATAACTACAAGCCATCCCTTTCTGCCGAAACGGGAATTGAAACGGGAAGCGTTCGATTGATGAAGAAATATTTAAAGGGAAAGTGCTTACCATATGAACCAGAAGAATGGCCAGACATCATTAGACAATCCGTTGGAATTTTAGAAGATAATAACTGGGGATTAGTTGGTACAATGCTTATTGGATTGCCCGAGGAAACTGAAGATGATTCCATAAAAAATATTGAAGTTGTAGACGATCTCTTCAAGGCCCGTATCTTTTTTGTGCCCCTTCTTTTTGCTAATTTGCATGAATGCATACTACGAAACAAAAAACGCGCATTATTTGACACCCTTAATAACACTCAACTAGAATTTTTCCTGCGATGCTGGGAGCACAACTTATACATGTGGAAAGATATTTGGTTAAAACCATTTGAACACAATCAAGGGATTAATTTTACTCAAACCATGATTACAAAATTCGTTTTCAGTGCAGTATACTTGACATTCTTTAGCTGGAGGAGAGATTCTCTATCAAAAATAAAGCATGAGCTATTTAGGGAAATCGCGGGAGTGCAACCTATTCAAGTAATTCGAAATGGAATCCGGACATTGAAGTCAAATTTGTTAACATAGCCTTTTATTTTTTTATATTATTTAAAGAATAAACTCATTAATTATATTAAATAATCAAATACTCATAGGATTCTGTCATTGTTTCTATTTTATAACATAATTTTTCTCATCATATTTTCGAGCTTTATAGTCTTATTTTATAAAACAATCAAATTAGCTCATTCCAAAGAAAGCTCAGAAGGCGTCAACAATTCAAGAATCCTCATTTTAGTAGTTGTCTTCTTCGTGGTGTTTTATGTAACATATTCTCTTATTCTTGGGTTTCCTTTTTTTCCATACCCTTTTGATGTGTTTATATTGATCTGGATTGGGATGATTAGCTCTTCTCAAATTCTATATAAAAGATATAGAAAAAAGAGAGAATACCCATTAAATAGTTATACAAAGAATGAAGAATTTACGATTAAGCTTGAATCTAAAAGAAAAGCAACGCACATGATAATTCTTCTACTTATTGCTGTTTATTTTGGTTTGGGATATTTAGTTTACGATTTAATTGACCTCGGGATTCAATCAGTTGAAAAGACAAATTCTAATATCTGGGGGATTCCTGCCTTAACATTTCCTAGAGACCATTCAACATGGTTTATAGCAACATTTGGTGCTATTGGAGCAACTTTGCTTTTTCTAATACCAGAAATATTTAGGTTATTTTCTCCAGAAAATTTCATGTTAAAAAAAGCCACAGTATTAATGAGAGGGGGAGAGCAATATAATGTAAGTGCTGCAATTCAATTATCTATTGCAAGTGCATTAGTACTTATAATTCTCCCAGATATCGGAATTAGCATGGCCGCAATAACGATTTCTGTCATTGGAGATGCATTTGCTAGTTTATTCGGAAGAAAATTTCATAACCACAAGATATCTATAAATCCTACGAAGTCTTACGAAGGTACTATAGGTGGAATGTTATGCGGATTTATATCGGGAGTGATAATATTAATATTTTCATATGATGTCTTCTCAACATTAGTGTTAGTTTCGGCTGGTGCTCTCATTTTAGGAGCAATAGATATCCTAGACATAAAAATTTCAGACAACTTATTAAATCCTATCGTAATCGGATTTAGCATGTATCTCATTAGTCTTGGCCTTTTTTTTATAAATTGAACATATAGTAATAAATAAATATTTCATAACCTTACTTCTAACACATTAATAAAATATAATTCATCACATTATCTAAATTTGAGAAAGATGTCGAGTAAGATTATTTTAACCGCTGATGAAACTAATTTTTTAAATCCTAAAGCTGGATTTTTTATTCCTGGTTTTATCCCGAGTCTTCCAAAAAATGGCTTACCGAAAGTAATTAGAGATACTATAGAAAAATTGTTATTTTATAAAATTCCACATAAAAACGGTGAAGTATACCAGGGTGTATACGGTTTGAGAAAAATTGAAGCAATTCTCTTAAACGCGGGATTTGAATGTAAATTGTATTCACCGCAAGTGATTGAAAAATATGCTGATGATGCTGAAGTTTTTGGAGTATATTCCATGGATCCTTTAGGAATTGGCCCAGTCACCGCTACTTTACAAGGAATTTTTGGTCATAGAAGATATAACATCTTAGGAGACACTGATTATTATAATCCTCCCTATACATTTTCCAAATTTAAAGAATTGATTGAAAAATTAAAAAGATTTGATAAACCTATCTTAGTTGGAGGTCCGGGAGCGTGTCAATTTGAGATGCTTCCGAAGGCTCAAGATGAACTTGGTATAGATTATATCGTAGTAGGAGATACTGAAATAGAAGCACCTACTATATTTAATAAAGCTTTAAAGCGTGAAAAGCTTCCAAAGCTTATCAGATGCAAGAGTTTACCAAAAGAAATTGAAATTCCTGTTATTAAAAAACCTGTATGTTGGGGCTTAATTGAAATCTCTCGTGGGTGCGATAGACACTGTAAATTTTGTGATCCCGCAATAAAACGTTTTCGTTGGATTCCTAAATCACGGATTATTGCGGAAGCAAAAATAAATCTTAAGGCTTCTCCAGAAATTTGTTTGATGAGCGAAGATGTCTTCCGATATAACACGGATTCTCGAAATTGGATTCCGGAATGGGGTTTGGTTGACCTCATTCGTGATCTTAAAAAACTGCCAAATTTAAAATCAATCTCTCTTTCTCATGCTTGCTTAGCAAGTGCATTATCTGCGCCTGAACAAATAGAAGCTTTAAGAGATGAATTAAATCTCTCAAAAGAGAATTATAGTGCAGTACAACCTGGCGTGGAAACTGGGGCAATCCATATAATCAAAGAATACATGCCATATAAAGCAGCTCCATTTGATCCCGAACAATGGCACGATGTGGTCGTTGATGGATGGAAATTGCTAGCAAAGAATTATATCTATCCCGCAGCAACTTTAATGATTGGACTGGAAGACTCAGAAGAAGATATACAAGAAACTATTTCCCTGATGAAAAAAGTCACAAAATATCCTGGAATGTTTTGGCCGCTTTTCTTCTCTTCACTTGGAACATTAAGGGAAAAGCATCGGTATTTTGTTGATTGGACTCAAATGAGCCCTAGTGCTCAAGAATTATATATACTTGCTATTAAATACATGTTAAAACAAAGTGAAAAAATGCACCAACATTTATTCGGAACATCTTTCTTCGCAAGGATTTTTAACCATTTTACTGCGATTGCTGGAAGAGCAATAGTAGAAGAAATTGATGTTAACGGATATAATAAGGGACACCATGAAATAGTGAGATTTGCTAAAACATTATTAAAGAATTTTATCCAGTATACCGGCGAGAAATTAAGTAATAATAGTTATAATTCTGAATTTCACGCAGAAATAATCGATTGAACCCATGTTTCCTTTTCTTGTTGAGTCTAAATTTAAATTATCCTCTCTTAAATCAGATAATTTATTAAATCCAATCGTAGTCGGATTCAGCATGTATTTCCTTAGTCTTAGACTTATTTTCATGAAATAAAGCATGAATTATTCAAGGAAATTGCGGGAGTGCAACCTATTCAAGTAATTCGAAATTGAATCCGGACATTGAAGTCCTCTTCATCACTATGGGTGATGTTGTTTTTCTTCTCGAATCTCAAGCAGAATTTTTGTACTTTTTTAAAGAAATTAAATTGCTCTGACGATAAAATCGACATCATGTTGTTATTTAGAAAGCTGTACCTATTTTTAAGACTCATCTTATCTAAGATTTCGTTATTTATCGCTTGCGCATATTTCATCTTCTTTAGCTTGCGTTCTTCCATTTTTATTTTCACTTTTTTTTTAATAATAAGATGATAGAAAAAATTTGTAGAACTAAAAAAATTTTGTATAAATTGCAAAAATGTCTGATCGGAACAGATCAATTAACATATCAATGTTCGCAATCGTTGACTGAACTTTTTCTTGATGATTTTGAATGAAATGGTAATACCTTAGAAATTCATCGATATAATTTTAAATGTTTATAATTGATGCAAGCATTTTTTCTACTCTTTTTGGTTTAGGAATCCTTCCAGGAGGGCATACATTCAAGCACACTGAACAACCGCTGGTAGTTCTCATGGTTTCCATGCATTTTTTATAATCTATATGTGTTAAAATTCCACCAGGTTTTTCGATCGGTTTTTTATAAACGGCCCCACCAAGGCAATCTTCTATGCATAATCCGCAATTATCACAAAATTCTTTTAGTTCGCTTAAATCCCTTTTTCTTGTTTCAGGAATGTCCGCATCGGTTGTAATTATACCCCATCTTTGACGAGGTCCAAATTCAGGAGTGATTGTTATTCCATTTTGACCCTTTATGGCTAAGGTTGATGCTACAATATGTGGAGGGACCAGCAGTTTTCCTCCAAAAGGAACATTTCCCTCTGCTTTATACCCTAGTTCTTGTAAATATTTTGTTAATTCTAGAGTTGTTGTACCCAGCACAGCTTGTGTGCGCATAGATTCCGCTGACGCAAGCAAACTATTTGCAGTTTTGATCCTATCCCACTTCATTTCTTGACCAAGAATGATCGCATTTTTTCCATATAAACCAATCTCGTAAAATACATATTCTTCGATGACCGGAATATAGTTAATAAGATCTACACCCATTTCTTTAGCCTTTTTTTCAAATTGTTCCCAAAATTCGGGAGTTGTTTCTGTTTTTGATTTATCGATATTTCCATATTTTGTTGTCTTAGCTAATTTCCCGGACTTGAAGGAGCCACTAACTGATTTATGGAATTCCTTCCAAACTGAGGGTTCAAGAGTTTCACCCGGTTGGGGTACCATTTCCATAAACGCAGTACTAGTATTAATTTTGCAATGAGGATTTTTTCCTATATAAGTAGGATCAATAATTTTCCTGAACTCTTCATCCTTCAGAAATTCTTTTTTTTTCATGTTAATTATACTTAGTAAGTAAGAATATTAAAAAATTCTCATTAATGGACCAAGATACAAGCAATGTGGGCGTTCTCCAGCATTAAAAAGTTCCCATTAATGGCTTTATTTAACATATCAATTTTCGTAATCGTTGACTAAATTTTTTCCCAATGATTAATCCCGTCTCGAAGGGGCAGTTAGACTTGAATTTCAGAGATAATCGATTAAAACCATATATTCTCTTCTCATTAATTCCAATTTTAAATCTTAATCTCTTACATCATCCTAGTTTAATTAATGTATGTTTATTTAGTCAACTATCCGCTTAAATAAACGATCAAGTTTAAATTATTACTATACCATAATATAAATATCAGTACTAATATTTTAAATAGCGAAAATAGCATGGATATACATATTAAAGTTATTTAGACATGAATGAAACGAGAGATACTTCAGAGGGAGAGAATTCCCAACAAGGAAAGGGTTTAATTCCTTATTTTAAGAACATTGTTACAGATGTAGATTACGAAATTACTTCTGGAATCCAAAAACTAAGAACTAAAATTGGAACTTATTTTTGGAAATCGTGGTCTTTTGTAGGTTTACCTTTTATCTGGTCTGGAGTAATTATTGTTTTCCTCATCCTTGATATTTTTCATGCTTCTTTTGTATTGACTTTTGCGGGATTGAGTCCCCTTATTGTTGTAGTTCCATTAAAAATATATTTTAATAGGAGGCGTCCTTATAGCACTCATTCGGATATAAAACCATTAACTAAAGAGAGAAATTCTTCGTTTCCAAGCGGACATACATATTATGCCACGGTAAGTGCATTTGCACTTGCTTTTTGTTATGGAGGAACGGGCTCAATTCTCCTTGCAATGACCATTGGAATATTAGTTGCTACGTCTCGATTATATCAAGGGGTTCACTATTTATCGGATGTAGTTGCCGCTTTTTTCCTGGGAATGTTAATAGCCTTTGTAATCTCTCTCTTCTTTCCTCAAATCATGATTTTACACGAATGGTCAATATATGTTGACAGTTTGTTTTAATTTAGTCTTAAAACAATATATAAATATATTTTCCACTGATTGATTACTATGACAGAAAAAGAAAAACTGTCAAAAGCAGGAATAAATGCCCTCGTAGCACCTTATCGGTGGTGGATTGCGTGGACATTAATATTCTTCGTTTCAGCGTGGCGTCTTGATATCCCTCGAGCGTGGTTATATATATTTATTGCACTTACAGGAAATATCATAAACTCAATAGTTATCTTAAAATACATGCGAGAGCTTTACAATCTTAGAGGGAGTGGTCAAGAAGGTACAAAAAAATGGGATTATGGGTTTTTATTAATATATTTCTTCACGACTATCGTTATAATCCCTCTGGTTGCTGGTCTTGATGTAGGTAGATTTCATTGGTCATCTCTTGATTTTCCATTCATGATAGTTGGTATAATTCTTTATGTGTTTTCATTTGCTTTAGTTTTATGGGCAATGGTAGTGAATCAACATTTCGAAGGGACTGTTCGCATCCAGGAAGAGAGAGAGCATAAGGTTGTTTCTTCGGGACCATATAAAATTGTACGACATCCCGGATATGTTGGAATGATATTAGGATCCTTTGCACCTTCATTCATTGTAGGATCATTTTTCTCGTTGATTCCAGTAGTAGTTATTATCATAGCAGTAATCATGCGTACCCATTTCGAAGATAAATTGCTCAGATTGGAATTAGAAGGATACGCGGATTATGTTAAGAAAACTAAATATCGATTAATTCCAGGTATATGGTAAATAAAAAAAGTAAAAAAAATTAGTAATCTAGTTTTTCTCCTAAAGCCATTCGTGCTAAATCGCTGATGAAGTAAGATTTTAATCCTTGCGCACTAGCCTTGCGCTCTAATGTGTCTTTACACATTGGGCAATTAAATATTGCTACTTCTGCACCGTGATCGACCATATCTTGGATGTTCTTATTTTGAGTCGACCTTACCAAGTTACCTTTTCCTTTCATTGGAAATGGAGCTGCACAGCATAAGGCTTTTTCTCTATCATATTCTCTTGCTACCCTTTCTACACCAATAAGATCACAGATTTTATCGACCCACTTGTCAGTTTCAGGAATATATCTATTAGAACAATTTCGTTGGTAAGCCGCTTTTATGTTGAGCTTAGTTATCTCAGATTCATGCTCTTTTAGGTAATTATAAACATATTCAAAAATATGAATTGGTTTAAAATCGATTTCAATATTATTCCTTTGACAATATGATGTGTAAAGTCCATAACACTCGTCATGCCAACATATCATCTCTTTAATCCCTTGCTTCTTAATGTTCCCTAAAATAATGTCCAATCTTTCCCTGATTATTGAGGTTTGAGCCAAGTGTTGATATAATAAATTGCAAAAATAATCAAGACCAGAGACATATTGAAGATTCTCAAACATTGGACCTGACATTTCCTTTGCATTGGTTCTTGAAAACGCACATTTGTTTAAAACTGGTTTTGAAGGATCTATCTCTTTAATCCTGACTTCGTCGTGCGGTTTATATGTTTTTATAGAGTTTTTTACCATTTGTTCGGAGACGTTTAACGAGTTGTATCTTTCTTGGAGTTCGAGAATTAAATCGAATGGATGAGAATTATTTGGACAATATTCATCGCAAGCAAAACAACCTAAACATTCCTTTAATACAATAGAATCTTTATCCTCATTAATAACTTTAGTCCATTCAGCTTTCGCCTTTTCCACATTTTCAAAATCAATCCACATGCATTTAGTCAAACAGTCAATTGTTTCACATGTGGCACAATTAGATTTGTCGAAGATTTTTTTCACCACTTTTTTATCTTTTTTTATTTCTATTCATTAAAATTCATTTTTAGAATAAAATAATAAAATCAAGCTCTATTTTAAATTTACCTTTTGTGGTAAAAAATCATTATTTTGAATTTTGATGCTCTTAATTAATTATATTGCTATTTTTCATTTACAAGCGTCGATATAATATAAGGTAAAACTTTTTAAATCTTCACACTAAAATTAGTTATTGAGGAAATTTGACAACTTAAATTATAAAAATCTATTTGAATGTGATATCCATGGTTGAAACTATAGAGAAATTATATGACGTGCGAGAAACCTTTGATTTAGTGTTAGAGAATATTAACGACTTAATTTGCATCGTAAATCAGAAAAAAAACTATAAGATTGAAATGATAAATCAGAGAGTTTTTCAAGAAACTTTAGGGTATTCAAGGAATGAGCTAATTGGACGTTCCTTTTTAGAGTTGATAATGAGAGGAGAGGGGATAAATCCCTCATCTATAATGGAGAATGCCTTGCATGATAATGAAAAACCAAACGAAATTAAAATAAAGAAAAATGATGGCAATTTCGTATGGGCTAAAATTAAAAGTAAGCAAGCTAAGACCATTGATGCTCAAGAGAGGATGCTCATAATTTTAAAAGATATTTCTCAATTTAAAACAAAAGAAAAGGATTTTAACGATGTGAATACTAAATTTGAATTGATTTCTAACTACTCCGATGATTTTTACGCAATCCTCAACAACAAATTCGAATACGAATATATTAATGAAAGAGTATACAAGGAGAGCTTGGGATTTGAGAAAGACGAAATAGTAGGAAAAACATCCTTAAATCTAATTTATCCAGATGATGTTCAAAAAGCAGTGATGGGATTGAGAGAAGGGTTTGATAAGGGCGAGAATTTCGCAGATATAAGAATAAGAAAGAAAAATGGAGGCTATGTCTGGATTGAAACAAAAGGGAGAACATTCATAGATAAGGAGGGCAATAAAAAAGCATTCCTAGTAGGTAGAGACATTACAGCACGAAAAGAAGCAGAACAGAAATTAAAGGAATCCGAAGAAAAGTTCAGGACAATTACAGAACAATCAATGATGGGAATCGTTATTCTTCAAGATGGAAAAGTTAAATATGCTAATGAAAAATTAGCAAGTATCTATGGATATGAAGATGATGATATATTTTATAATTGGCAACCAGGTGAATTTTTAAAAGCAATTCATCCAGATTATAGGAAAATCGTTGCTGAACAAGTAAGAAGAAAGTCATCGGATCAAGAAGATGCCATGACTCGTTATTCTATTAAAGTAATAAAAAAGTCCGGGGAGACTGTATGGATTGAAAATTTTTCCAAACCAATATTTTTTGAGGGGAGACCCGCACTTTTAGGTATTCAAATCGATATTACAGATAAAGTTGAAATAGCGGAACAATTGAAAGAATCTGAAGAAAAGTATCGAAGCTTATTTGAAAATTCTCCTAATGCCATTTTTCTGATAGATACTCAAGGTATAATTCTAGATTGCAATTCAACCTCAGAACAATTTTCAGAATTTAAGAAAAGGGAATTGATTGGAAAAAGCTTCATGAATGTTGCTGGAATACCAGAGGAATATCTTCCTATCGTTTTAGATAATATGAAATTATTACTTAAGGGAGAAAATGTTGAAATACAAGATATACAACTAAACACGAAAAGTAGAGGTAGGAAATGGGTTAGCATCCAGGGTTCTCTCATCAAATTCGGAGATGATAATATCATGCAAGTAATAATACAAGATGTCTCAGAGAAAAAGGAAGCAGAGCTAGAAATTGAAGCTAGTAGGAAGAAACTTGAACTCTATATTAATAGCATGACGGATGGATTCTGTATTAACGACTCAATTGGAACTATCGTACAAATTAACAAATCTTTTGTTCAAATGTTTGGTTATGAGTTTCCAGAACAATTCATTGGAAAGAAGATTTTTGATTTTGTTTTAAAAGAAGAAGTTCCAGGAATGTCAAAAAGATTTCTAGAAACCATAAAACATAAAGAACTTGAGATAAGAAATTATGAAGTAACATGTTTAAAAAAGGATAACTCAGTGTTTACTGGTTCTTTTAATATTCGAAATTTATGGGAAAATGAAAAATATATTGGTAGTATTTCTAATGCTCGTAATATTACAGAAAAGAAATTAGCAGAACAACGATTAAAAGAATCTGAAGAAAGTTATCGCATTCTTTTTAATAAATCTCCATTTGGAATAGCGATTTCAAATAGGGATAATGAAATCTTGTTAGTTAATAATAAAATCGAAGAAATAACAGGATATTCAAAAGAAGAGTTAAACATCATTAACCTTGAATCATTATATATCGATGCCAAACAGCATTCAGAAATTCTCGAGATAGCTGAGAAGTATGGCTTGGTTCATGATTACGAAGTTAAAATAAGACATAAAAGTGGAACAAAAAAGACATGTTTGTTGAATGTAGATAAACATAAAATTAGTGGTGCAAGTATTTTTCAAACTACATTACAGGATATTACGAAAAGCAAGGAATTAGATAGAAGATATAGAGATATATTTGAAAAATCTCCGACTTCATTATGGCAAGAAGACTTTTCAGAGATAAAGACATATTTTGATGATTTGAAAGAGAAAGGAATTTACGATTTCAATGCGTATTTCGAAGAAAATCCTGATGAAGTTAAGAAATGTGCGATGATGGTTAAGGTTATCGACATAAATAAGAAAACCCTTGAAATCTATAAAGCTCAAAGTAAGAAAGTTTTTTTTAACGGTCTAAATCAAGTGTTTACTGAAGACTCGTTTGAGGTATTTAAAAATGAAATAGTGACTTTCATTGGAGGAAAAACTAAATTTGAAAGTGAAGCAATAAATATAGATTTTATGGGTGAGCTTATAAACATCTATATAGTATGTGAAATTGTTTCCGGACATGAAGAAGATTGGTCTGAAGTCTTAATCTCGATAATTGATATAACTAATCTGAAACAAATTGAACAAAATTTAAGGATATCTGAAGAGAGGTTAAGTGCATTTAAAGATGCAGCACCTATGAGCTTTGTTCTTTTTGATTCTGATCTAAATGTTGTTGATGTAAATCAAAACGCCCTTTCTAGGTTTCCTCCAAACACGACAAAGGAAGATGTTATAGGGAAAAACCTAAGAGATTTTGCACCTGATGTTAAAGAACTTGAAAGATTCGATAAATATAAGGAAGTAATAAAAACAGGATTACCTTTCTATTCTGATGACATAACTGTACATCCACAATATGGGAATATAAGTCTAGAATTAAGAGCGTTCAAAGTAGGGGAGGGAATGGGATTCATTACCATTGATAACACGGAACGTAAATTAATTGAACAACAACTAAAAGAATCCGAAGAAAAGTTCAGGACGATTGCGGAACAATCCATGATGGGCATATGCATAGTTCAAGATAACCAAGTTAAGTATTTAAATAAGGTTTTTCCAAAGATTTGGGGATATACAATTGAGGAAATGATTAATTGGACAATCAAAGACATTCAAGAAGCCATTTATCCTGAAGATAGGGAATTTATTATAGATCAATTAAGGAAAAAACAAGAAGGTCAATCAGATATTGAACTAAATTATATGTATCGAGGTATGAAAAAGTCTGGTGAAATAATTTGGATTGAGAACTATTCGAAAACAATTATATATCAAGAAAAACCAGCAGATTTAGTAACGATCATTGATATAACTGAACGTATGAATATGGAGGAGCAATTGAAAGAATCAGAGAAGACCTATCGGGAGCGCGAAAAAAATCTTGTTGATATCATACTTGAAATGAATATTGATGGAAGAATCAACTACATTAGTCATCAGGTTTCTAATGTTCTTGGTTATAAAGAAGTAGAACTTATCGGAACAAATGGATTTGATCTTGCACATCCAGATGACGTTCAACAAATTCAACAATCTACTGAGGAGTCCTATAAACAAAATAAGCCAATCTATTTCGAATTTAGAGCGAAACATAAAGATGGATACTATAAACCCATGTCTGCTCGCGGAAATATAGTTCTTGTAGATAATATCCCTAAAATCGTTGGTACCGTAAAGGATGACTCTGAAAAAAAAGAAGCAGAATCTAAAATAAAAGAATCGGAAGAAAAATATAGAAACTTATTTGATACATCCCCAAATACAATAATATTAATGGATAAAAAAGGATTGATTATTGACTGTAATTCAACAACAGAAATAATGCTTGGTTATACTAAGGAGGATTTGATAGGAGAAAACTATTTGAAATTGCAGGCATTTTCCCCTACAATAAAACCATTGGAAAGAATCAAAGTAATGGATCCAAAAAAGAAAATACATCGACAGTTAGAAATTCAGGTAAAAAAAAAAGATGGAAATACAGCATGGATAACTGCCCAGACATCAAATATAAAAATTAGTGATAAAAAACTCTTGCAAGTAATTATCAAAGACGTTACAGAAAAACGTAACTATGAAGAATTAATTAGCGAGTTAAACATGAATTTCTTGACCTTCACTGCTGATGTAAAAAATAACATGCACTTATTGCTAAATACATGCTGCGGTTTGTTAAATGGAACGCTCGCTTTGTTTGTAAACAAAACAATGCGTGATGAAAAAGAGCAATATGAAGTAATTACAAGCGATAAGAGGATGTTTACTTACGACGCAGGAGATTTTGAAAAATCAATTCATCTGAGCGAATTTTTCAGGGAAGAACACGATTATTCTCAGATCTTACAAAATATAAACGACACAGAATACGCTTCTTCAGATCATTTCATAAAAAATCACGGTATAAAAGGATGTTACGGGAAATTAATTAAATTAAAAGACGATTACGATGGTTTATTATGTGTTCTATTTGATAAAAACCCAGAAATAAGCCAACAAGACGATTTGGTAATGTTCCTAATTTGCGACGCTATTGAAATCGAGCAACGACGATGGGAAGCAAGAGAACAATTGGAAGCTCAAAATGAAGCATTAAGCGAGATAAGCAAATTAAAATCGGATTTATTATCAAGAACATCTCACGAGCTCAAAACGCCATTAATATCAATAAAAGGATTTACCGAATTAATATTAACTCGATATGGATATAAGTTGGACTCTGATGTGATCTCTCTATTAGATGAGATTAAGGACGGAAGCAAGCGCCTTGAAAGAATTATTCATTCTCTCTTACAAAGTTCCAAATTAGAACAAGATAAAGTAATTCTAAACACGTCGCAAGAGGATTTATCATTCTTAATTAGATTTTGCGTGAAAGAAGTAGAATCGTTAGCTGCATTGAGAGGACAAACGATTTCCGTTGATTTAAATGAGAAAATCATTACAAAATTTGATAAAGAGAGACTTTATGATGTAATAATAAATCTTTTATCAAACGCTATTAAAAATACGCCTCCTGAAGGTGAGATAACAATTTTTACTGAGCATAAAAACGATTCTATTGTAGTTTCAGTTAAGGACAGTGGTGTTGGAATAACAGAGGAAGAAAAAAAGAAATTATTCAAGAAGTTTGGAAAAATCGAAAGATATGGTCAGAGTTGGGACATTAACATCGAAGGAACTGGTTTGGGTTTGTATATCGCAAAAAAGATCGTAAGATTACACGGTGGAAGTATATGGGTTGAATCTGAAGGAAGAAATAAGGGAAGCACATTTAGTTTTTTGATTCCTAAGGTTTAAATAATTTATTGGTATTTTTTAAAAACACAAAAATGTAAGTGTTTATGGGTATTTATGAGAAAAATTGGACTCCAATTTATTTAATATTAAAAGATAACATATTTTAATTAGAATACAAAAAAAAAATATTAAACCAAACGAGTTCTAGTGGATTGCTCAACGATGAAAAAAACATGATAAATGGGATGTGAATCAAAAACGTGAATAAAGATGACGATGGAGATTTTGAAAAGATTGGAGTTGTAAAAAAATATTTTTCAAGAATATATACCGTTATAAAACCAGATATTCGCGAGCGAATAGATGATTTGAATATTCCTGATAAAAAAAAGAAAAAATTAAGAAAGGAAATAGCTTTTTTATCTGAAGAAAAACAATACGAGTATTTAGACGAATTATCTAACGATAATGAAGGGATCGAAGAGTTCGAATGATATTTTAATACCTTAAAATTATTACAATCCAATGACAAATTTTTAAATATATATGATTTTACCTACAAAGTATGGAAACTCTATCTGAGGAAGAAAGGTTCATTTATCAAAAGATAAAGGAGAAAGGGAATATTAATTACAAGGAATTACAACAATTATGCGAGGATGAATTCGAAGGCGTGAGATTAATTCTTAAAAAGATGAAAGAAAAAGGTATTGTTTCTTATGAAGGCGTAATTCCAGGATTTTCAGCGGAAATTATTCTTACTAAAGAGTAATAATTTACTTTTTCTTTATTTTAAAAAATATCTGGTCAAATGAGCACGAGTTCCTTGGTTTTCAGAGAGGTCTAAAAGTAAATTTACACAACCATTAGCGAGATTTTTTTCTTGAGTTCTTCTCTGAGTTGTTTAATTAACTTCTCTTTTTCTTCAATAATCCTTTTTTTCCCTTCTATTGCTTTTTGATTAACTTCTTTGACTAAATAGTTGGCTTCCCGAAGAATTTCAATGATTCTATCCTTCTCTTTAATAATCATATCTTTTTCCTCAAGAGCTCTCTCAAGATCCTCAATTTTAAGCTGTTCCATCATTGACATTTTACTTGTAAGCTACATTTTATTTGTAAAATTAACTCGAAATGTTCGATGCTTTATTCATTTCTTTAAAAATGCTCATATCATGAAGAAATGAATGTTATTGATTTCACCTATGTGTAATATCACATATGTAGCTAACTATTATTTGTTCAGATTAACTTTTAAACTTATTGTACAGTTTTGTAAGATTTTTAAAACATAGGTGACTCTTGTTAGTTCCTATAAACCTTATCCTAACTTAATTATTTAGTCCTTATGTGATTCTTATTTATATACTAATACAGCGAATAATATTATTAAGTATTAAATAAAAAATATTCAAAAGAAAGAGTGAAAAAAATTTGTCAAATTTTATAGATGAGATAGTAGAATTAAATGAAGTAAAAGTGATTGAGTTATTAAAAAATAAATTAGCCAAAAACGAAGAAATAATGGTTATAATGGACGAAGTTAAAATAGCGATGAAAGAAATCGGTAGAAAATTTGAAGAAAAAGAATATTTTCTACCAGATTTAATAATGTCAGGCGAAATATTGCGGCAAATTTTTGAAGTAATAGGCCCCAGGATACAAGAATCAGAAACAACTGAAGAAAAGAAAGCAAAAGTCTTGTTAGGAACTGTTGCGGGAGATATTCACGACATTGGAAAGGATGTGGTGAAATTCATGCTAGAATCTAGTGGTTATGATGTGTTAGACTTGGGTGTAGATGTTCCAGGTGATCTTTTTATTGAGAAAATAAAAGAATATAAGCCAGATGTAGTGGCGTTAAGTGGTTTTTTAACATTAGCATTTGACTCAATGAAGGAGACCATTCAAAAAATGAAAGATGCAGGATTGAGAGATTCTGTTAAAATAATGATTGGTGGCGGAACTGTTGATGAAAACATCGTGAGTTACGTTGGTGCAGATGCGTTTGGTGAAAGTGCCGTAAGTGCCGTGAATTTAACAAAGGGATGGACAGGTGATTAAAAAGTGAGCGAAAAAAAACCAAGAGAGTTGTTTAAAGAACGGAACCAAAGAGTTGCTGATGCAATTGCTCTTAAAGAGCCAGATAGAGTCCCCATTACCCCAATGGTCACATTCTGGCCTACAGAAGTGAAAGGAATAAGTAAAAAAGAATCAATGTACGATCCAGCAAAATTATACAATGCTGCTAAAGAAGTATTTATGCCAATGAATTGGGATCAAGTTCCTCCTTTAATTGCAGTATTTTCTGGGGAGTTATTTGATGCTTTGGGAATGCAGGTTTATAAATGGCCCGGTGCTGCTGCTGAAGAACAGCACTTAAAAGATCATCAACCATTTCAGTTTGTTGAGGGCGAATACATGAAAGCTGACGAATATGAAGAAGTTTTTTCTGATCCTACAGGCTTTGCAATGCGTAAAATAATACCTAGACATTTTTCAAATTTCAAAGCTTTTTCGGGATTTCCTCCATTCAGTGGAATAGCGAATGCATCAACTTCTCAGTTTTTGTTACCATTATTTTTTGTCTCTCCTGATGGTCAAAAAATGCTTAAAGCTGCACAAGAAATTACTAACCTATTCTTTAAAATAATTGGCATATCAAATGATTATGAAAAAGAAATGAAAAAGAATGGATATCCATTACAATTTTTCAACGCAGTGCAAGCACCATATGACTCAGTTAGTGAGTTTTTAAGGGGAATGACTGGCACGATGATGGATATGTATCGGAAACCTGAAGAGCTAAAACATTTAATGGACATGATGGTTCAACCATCAATAGATGCTGCAGCTGAATTGGCAAAGCTTTCACCATCAAATAAAGTTGTTTTCATTCCTTTACATCGCGGAGCTGAAGGGTTCATGAATTTCAAGCAATTTGAGACCTTTTATTGGCCTCAATTGACTCAGGTAATGCAAGGGTTAATCGATAACAAATTAATTCCAATGCCCTTTTTTGAGGGCAAGTATACTGATCGTTTCGAATACCTCGCAGAATTTGCAAAGAAGAATAAGGGAAAGCTTATCTATTGGTTTGACCAGTCTGACATCATAAAAGGGAAAGAAATTTTCGGTGATTACGCTTGTATTCGAGGAAACGTACCAGCATCCCTGTTAATCACGGGTACACCCCAGCAAGTAGGGGATTACGTGAAAGATATGATCGAAGGTTGCGCTGAAGGTGGAGGATATCTTGTTGATGGAGGTGTTTCCGGAATACCTGACGAAGCTAAAATGGAAAACGTAAAAGCGATGACAGATGCTGTATTCAAATATGGTGTATATCGTAAATAATAAAGAAAACTAAGAAATCATTTAAGCTATTCTATTTCAATTGACATGTCCACATAGGAATTTTCTTTTTTATCTCTTACATGAATTTCTATAATTTCACATTCTACATTTCTACTTAATTCTTCCGATAGATAGGCTTCAGCGATTCCAGCAACGATATAAAAATAATAAATGTAATCATCATGAGTTTCAAGGAATTCTGAGTTTTTAAATCTATAAATTGCTTTCTTATTATTTTTTTCAAATCTCATTTCAGTAATTTCCATTGTATCTTGAAGGAAATTGAATGAGGGGTATAGTTTTTTAAAAAACTCTAAATGTGGTTTTGGGTCTGAAACTTTTTTAAGAGCGGCAAATTCTTTCATGAGACTCTTTCCAAATTTATATTCAAAATGTTGTAGGAATTTCTTTCCTAATTCCTTATAAATTGATCCTTGATTTGGCAAAGTTTCTTTCAGAGTTTTTATAAACGCTTTAAACACTGAAATTATTGTATTCTTGGGGATAAAACTAGTTTTAACACTAAAATATAAGTTATATCGTCCAATTGATTTGCTATATATCTTATCCTTGAGTTGAAGTATCGCAATATACTTAGAAACGGTATTTCTTGAATAACCCATCTCTTTTGAAATATCAGTAATCGTTATTCCTGATGGATTCTCTCTTATATGATCCAAAATCTCGTTTTCGTAATCGATAATATGAAGTTTTTTAGAAATTACTCAGTTCACCAATGATATGATTTCTATTGTTATTTTAAATATTAATTTGTAAAAGGGACATGTAATACTATGTATTAAATCATCTTCATTTTTAAATGCGCGTGATTGATCATCACTAATTAATAAGATTTATATAGAATTATGTAAAATATTACAAATATAAAAAAAATAATGAGAAGAAAAAATGTCATTAAATATACAAAAATTAAATGATATCGTTGATAAAGACAGTATTATTGCTGATGCAGAACGATTAGATAATGTTTATTGTACACCTATTCTAGATGGTAATTCAATTACTCCTAAGGCTGCATTTTTACCGAAGGATACTGAACAAATCAAAAGCTTGTTGAATTACTTCAAAACAGTTAAGGACATCAATGTTGTAGTATTAAGCAGTACAACATCACCCAAGTTTTTAAACGATACAACTAGCCTTGAAAATACGGTTATCATTGATTTACACAAAATGAAAGATATCATATATATTGATAAAAGAAATCGAGTCTGTGTAGTAGAACCCGGTGTTACATGGGCAGAGTTAATCCCAAGGCTAAAGGAACAAGGAATGCGTCCATTAGCCCCTCTTCTACCAAGACCGGGAAAATCTGCTCTTGCATCTGCTTTAGATCGCGAACCTCATTTAATCCCAAAGAAGCAATACGACATCTCAGATCCATTACTATGCATGGAAGTTGTATTTGGAAACGGAGAAATGTTTAGAACAGGGGAAGCCGCGGGACCACAATCTTTAGAAACAAATAGAAAGTTTGGTGCTGCGTTAACAAATCCGATTGGTCCAGGTCAAACAGATATTTTTAGAATAATTCAAGGAGCAAAAGGTTCTTATGGCATAGTATCGTGGATCTCAATGCAATGCGATGAAATTCCGGAGATAAGGATCGTAAATTTTATCGAATCGGATATCATTAAGCCACTCACGGAATTTCTATACGCTGCATTACGAAAACGATGGATTGACGAAGCTTTTATTATTAACGATTCACTATTCAAGGCTATTTTTCCTGCGGCGAGTGGAGCTATAAAGAAATATATATTAATATATGCAATAAATGGCTACGCAGATTTCTTTCCAGACGATAAAATCAGTTATCAATTTGAAAGTTGCAATGAAATTCTTGAGAATATTGGCATTGAAGCAAATGATAGCGTTGCAGGTATAACGCAAAAAGACATTGAACCCATTCTTGATGGAAACACGGTTGAACCACATCCAAAATTCTCAGAGAAGGTAATTGCTATAGAGGTTTTTTACAATACAACGCTTGATAGACTACAAGAACATCTTTCTAGTGTTGAAGAAATCTTGAAAAAACAAGGATTTCCATTAGAGAGAACAAATATTTATCTACAACCGGTCATTCAGGCTCGATCCGTTAATGTAGAGTTTTCCTTGTTAGCAGATAGACCCGATTCGGGAAATCAAGAGTTTTCGATAGAAAAAGTCAAGGTAATCTGTAAAGAAATCGCGCAAAATGTCGCTTCCAAAGGAGGGTTCTTCTCTCGATCATATAAACTCATTAACGATATTGCTTTTTCAAGAGACGACGCTCTTACGGATGGATTAAAAAAATTGAAGAGGATCTTCGATCCTGATAATATACTCAATAAAGGACAACTAATATTTAAGGAGGGGTAGAAAAATGTCAAAAGGCAAAGAATTGTTAAAAAAGCACGAAGACGACATGTGGAGATGCTCTAGATGTAGTCTATGTAAGTTTCCACCTCTCGCCCAGATTAAATCCGCTAAGTTTTATTCCTCTTGTTGTTCTATCGATTATGGAAATTTTCATCCTTGGTCTGGTGGAGGAAAACTCGTAATGGGATTCTCGCTCTTGTTGGATAGAGTTAAAGACATTTCAGAGAATATGAGAGATGCCATTTTACAATGCACCATGTGTGGAGCTTGCGACGTGAGTTGTAAGTATTCGACTAATATTGAACTCGAAGAAGCGATATTTGATCTTCGCCAATACATGGTAGAAACAATAGGACCGCATCCAGTTCATAAAAAATATGCTGATGCGGCCGAAGAATTTCACAACCCTTATGGTGAACCTCACGAAAAAAGGCAAGAATGGATAAATAACACTAGCGCTAAATCTAATCCAGAAGCAAAAACAATGTTTTTTACTGGTTGTACGGCAGCTTATAGACAGCAAGATATGGTGAAAGCAAGTGTTGAAATTTTAAACATATTAGGTTTTAAATTCCAACTCTCAAAAGATGAACATTGTTGTGGTTCTCCCATATATAGGACGGGACAAGTAGAAACTGCAAAGAAGTACTTTAATCACGCGATCGAATTGTTTAATGATGCAGGCATTGAGGAGGTTATTACTGCGTGTCCGGGTTGTTATGCCATGTTTGTAGCAGAATATCCCAAATACTTAGACGAGGAGCACTTGAAAATGTGGGAATCTATCACATTCGTTCACATGACGAAAGTTATTGAACAGGGGATAAGGCAAAAGAAAATTCAATTTAAAAAGTTAGAAAAGAATCCAATTGTTACCTATCACGATCCTTGTCATTTAGGTCGTGGTGCAGAACCATGGGTACCAGAATGGAAAGGGACCAAAAAAAAGGTCTATAATCAAATAACAATTTTCGATCCACCAAAAGAATACAGGCGAGGTGGAAAAGGCGTGTATGATCTACCTAGGTTTATTCTTGATAAGATGAAAACAGCATTAGATTTTGTTGAAATGTTTCGAATAAAAGAATATGCGTATTGTTGTGGTTCGGGAGGAGGTGTCAAGGCAGCGTATCCTGAAATGGCTTTACAAACGGTAGATAATCGCTTGGAAGAAGCAGATCATGTTTTAGAAGAGGCACTAGAAGGAAAGAATTTAGAAAAAATTCTTGTAAGTGCTTGCCCTTTCTGTAAGACTAATTTCGAAAATGGTCTTGAAGCATCTGGAAGGAATATAAAATATAAGGATATTAACCAATTAGTACTGGAGATGATGGAAAAATGAGCAGAGTAAAAAAAGACGATGTTATTTCCGCAATGGTAGGAATTCTCGGTAAGAAATATGTGAATGGAGATCTTTTCTTAACAGATAATTACGCATACAATTGGAATGCTGATAATTTGACGGGGGGTGAATCTAAATTCGTATATAGACCTCTTTGCGTTGTTTTACCATCAAACACGGAAGAAATCGTTAAAATTGTTAAATATTGCAACGAAAAAGGAGTGCAATTCAAGGCACAAAGCACTGGATGGGGAGTTCATAACTCTGTTGGGAAAGAAGATGGCGTCATTATTCTCGATTGTAGGAGAATGGATAAAATATTAAGCATCGACACAAAAAATATGATTGCAGTTGTTGAACCGTATATCAGTGGAGCGATGCTTCAAGTCGAACTCTTTAAACACGGATTAAACTGTCACATTCAAGGTTGTGGATCAAATGGATCTCAATTAGTCACGGTTACAAGCATGGTCGGGCAAGGGTGGACCGGGATTTCTACGGGTTTTTCCAATAGGAATATTGTTGGAGCTGAATGGGTAATGCCAGAAGGTAAAGTCTGTAAAATGGGCTCGTGGGGCTCGTTTCCATCTGCAGGTTCCATAGACGAAAAAATTGATGCTTCACAATGGTTTTTGGCTGATGGTCCTGGACCTAGCATTAGAGGAGTTTATAGGGGTTATTTTGGCGCTTTTGGTGGATTAGGTGTATTCACAAAAGCAGCTATCAAACTATATGATTGGACGGGCCCAAACAAGTTAGAGTTTCAAGGAACTTCTCCAAATTATGCAACCATAAAATATAGAATGCCAAAAAACTCAAATATTTATCACATTATCTGGGAAGATTGGAATGATTTCAAGGAGGCAGGATATTTACTCGCGCATTCGGAAATATGCTGGGCTCTATGCCGTATTCAAGGATTTGACATGGCATTAGCAGCAGCACCTAGTAACACTGCAATGTATACCGAAAAATTATTCCAAGAATTGGCATCAAGAGGCGGTCACGAACTCATGGTGACTATAATGGGTAGTAATAAGAAAGAATTTGAGTATCGAGAGAAACTTCTTGAAGATATTGTTCAAAAAACGAATGGAGAGCATAATCCGATCTCGGCTATGAAACCATTAAAGGCATTAATGTTCATGGCTATTGTTAAACAATGTAATACTATGAGGGGAGTTTTTAGAGCAGGAGGAGGATTTTTTACGTCATTAGGAGCATTGGGAAGCTGGGATTGGTGCGTTGAGGGCGCAAAAATAGGAGAAGAATTAAAAAGGAAGTTTATAGATAGTGGAGGTTTAGTTGACGATGGCGCAGACAATGTTTGGGGTAATCCTTACGAACAAGGCACTTTTAGTCATTTAGAGGAGCTTTACATGTATGACATCACGGATCCTGAATCTCGAAAAGCGTCGGTAGATTACTTAAACTCGGTTGTAGAGGCTTCTAAAAAACACCCTTTAGGACTAGGACTCGGTACTGTAGACGGTGAAGGAAGTGAGATGCATAATATCTTTGGACCAATTGCCTCAAATTACCATAAATGGCTAAAAGCTATAAAGTTGGAGTTTGATCCCAATACGGCATCAGATCCTGGATTTTACATCGATCCTGCTTCAGTAAAGGAATAAAATAGTAAAATAACATAAAGGAAATAAAAATGGGCAAATTAGACATAAGCGATCCAATTTTTTCAGAGGATTTTAAGGGAAAAATCAGTTTTGTCGGTCCAATGGCAATTTATTGTTTTTTGAAAATGAATTGGCTTAGTTGTGTTTTCGTTCTGATTTTACCAATATCGCTTCTATTTTTAACTGATTGGCTATTTAGTATTATTTCATCGACCAATTATCAGAGCGGAATATTATTTGGCTATGGATTTTGGTGGATATACGTTATTTTTTTTGTGATAGGATTCAGTATCGCTTTTAGAATAGATTCAAAGATGTTCTATCGTAAAAGGAAATTTAATAAAGAAGGAGATAAAGAAATATTAGGTGATGTTGAGATAACTCATCGATTTATCAGAGCCAAATTGATAAAATGGCATTATATTGAAACTGGACCTCAAGATGCAGAAACGCTTATTTTCTTACATGGTCTACCCGAGTCTTGGTGGTGCTGGAACAATCAAATTAGAGATCTAGCCAAAGATTTTCATATATATGCTTTTGATCTTAAGGGTTATGGGCAATCAGACAAAAAAATTGGAGATTATAGATGGGAAGGAGTAATGGAAGAGTTTGTTGCGGTTCTAGATAAATTAGAAATAGAAAAAGCTAATTTCGTTTGTCACGATCGAGGGTCAGTTTTAGTGGACTTTCTAGGTGGAACTCATCCAGAGCGAGTACTAAGATTCGTACGTGGACAACAAGTCCTACATAAATGGACAATTCTTAGATCACCTCAAGAAAATATGTTTATTCGCCCAATTATAGGGACATTGGCTTGTGGATTACCTCGTATCACTATTCCAGGAGCATTTGCGAGGTGGTATTCATATACGAGAAATAAAATTCCTAGAAAAGAAATAAAACGCGCAATTTTTGAATATAGCTATCCTAAAATTCGTTGGGCTGTGCCCCGATATTTTCGATCAAATGGATTTGCAAAAGAAGTCGCTGATAGGAAGAACCGACTATTAAAAAACATGAGTTTTCCTGTGTTACTTCTTGAAGCAGAATTGGATCCATTCCAACCTAAATACTACTTTGAGGGATATGAAGAACTGTTTCCTGACGCTCAACTTAAATTTATTGAAGGTGCAGCTCATTTTTGGCCGCTTGAAAAGCCGAAAGAAGTGACTAAAATTATAAAAGCTTTCTTAAAAGATGAAAAAATTAAATAAATCGATCATTTTATTTTTTTTATTTGAACAAGAATCCTAAGGTTAAGATATTGTAGATCCAATGTTTTTTCATAATATTTAGTCAATTATTGAACTTAATAAAAAAAAATATTATGTAAAGAATGATTACTTACTTCGATGATACCAATGTTTACAAAAACTATTGCGAAAATTAGTTATCGTGTAATGGAAAGAATCGCTCGAAAATCAGAATCCAAGACTATAGATATAGTTAATAACCATGAATTAGCTGGTGTTACTCCAGAAATGATAGACTGGTGGTGGGATAATATCGATACCACAGAGCGCTACAAAAAATGGCATCCAAAAGCTCATAAATCATTTGTATGGGAAATTTCACCTAAAGGGGGGCATGTTGGAGCTGTTCAACGTGTTATCGAAACCATAAAAGTTACTACTCTTCTACGTATTCGATGGGAAAATATAAAATCAATACCAATAGCACCAGAATATAAACACACTTTGGCGGCCAGCATCCTTGATAACAACAACAAGGCAGTTAGCTGGTTATTACATGAATACGAACCCACTCAAAATGGCACTAAATTGCGTTCTACATATCGGTTGCCAGTAAAAGTTCCAAAATGGTTTATTAAGGCTGTAAAAAAGCATGATATGGAGGAGATGGGTGAATTTCCTAACTTTTTACCCAATTTATATGAAGAAAATAGATGAATTGTACAATATTAATTACACTTCATCGAAATAAAAACCTTAAAACACAAATCTTTAATTTTAAAAGATTAAGTTAATAATTATTTTATTTTATTTTTACAGAAATTCCCAAGGTAAATTATCATGAGTAACAAGATGAATGTATTATTCATAA
>Ga0180432_10001859_pt1 | contig 32597 bp, 23 predicted proteins | sample SS_ome_10_FD_132414 | JGI IMG/M metagenome (GOLD analysis project Ga0180432, IMG submission 132414) | Hypersaline lake sediment archaeal communities from the Salton Sea, California, USA - SS_1_MS_2 metaG | ecosystem: Environmental > Aquatic > Non-marine Saline and Alkaline > Hypersaline >...
CAACGTACCGGGGGATTGCCGATTTTGACGGGGGCAGTCATGGGGCGTGTTGGGCGGATTTGGATAATGACGGCGATTACGATCTCGTCAATGGCACGACGTGGGACGATCCCAAGTATCCGAATCACAATAACATCTTCAGAAATAATGGACATGGCAAATTTACAGAAGTCACCCCTCCAGTTATGAAAGAACGCAGACAACAAACGCGCGGTGTTATCTGCTTCGATGCCGACAGAGACGGCGATCTGGATATCTTTTGCGTTTCAGGCTGGAAAGGCTCAGGCGACGCTCCCGATGAACGCAATGAGATCTACGAAAACAAGGGGGGATTCCATTTCACTGCGATCCAGTCCGGTCCATTGTATGATTGTCCCGCCGGACAGGGCGCCACGGACACGGATTATGACGGCGACGGCGATATCGACGTCATCGCCTGTAATCGAGACGGCGATCTGAATATCCTCCGCAATGACGGCGGCTTGACACGTTTCACTCAGATTTCTCCCTCCTCGATCGGCATCCGGCATCGCGCCTATAGCGGCGTCACAACGACGGATATTGATAATGACGGGGACCTGGATATGATCCTGGTGGACGCCAATGATGCAGGCCATCTGTACAGGAATATCGGTGACGGCACGTTTGCCTTCGATCGGAGCTTTTCCAAAGTTGACGGATACATGGCGGGACCGGCCGATCTGGACAATGACGGCGATCTGGACCTGGTCTTCGCAGGTGATAAAAAGGTTTACCTCAATGACGGATCGGGCATTTTTTCGGCTGGTCCGGCCGTGCCGGTCTCCGGTATTAATGATCCACGCGCGGTTGCGTTCGCCGACATTGACAACGATGGCGACCTTGACTTTGCCGTTGGAGTCAAACGCTCACGGAACTGGCTCGTCCGCAATGATTATCGTGGAGATAACCACTGGCTGAAAGTCAAGCTCGTTTCACCCCATGGGCAGGCCGGGGCATTCGGCGCCAAAGTGAAAATCTACCCGGCCGGCAAAGTCAGAAAAGGTTTTCTGTTAGGTCTCCGCGAAGCTAAGAGCAACTACGGCTATTTAGGTCAGGACGATCCCATATTGCATTTTGGACTCGGTCCCCATGAGTTCATTGACATTGCGATAGCTTTTATCGATGGCTCAGAAGCTGCGGCAAGCGGTGTTCGAGCAAATCAGACCATAATCGTAGAGGGCGTTTCGATAACGTATAAAAAAGTCAAATAATGATGGCTGTCCAATGCTTTGCACGTTGCATTTTACTTATCTTTCGCTATAATGCATTCAGTGTTCGTGCTATTGCGTTTTGATAACGAAACCTGAGATAAATGGAGGTAGCCGCTATGACTGACCTGAATAGAAGAGTTTTTCTACAACAAGTGGCGCTGGCCGGCGCCGGTCTTCAGGCGGGTCTGCTCAGCACGGGACTCGCGAAAGCCTCAACGCCCCCTAAGATGAGCATTGCGAAATACCGCACCTCCCCGACGGAGACCGAGGGGGTTGCCGAAGAAGCCACTCGATTGACACGCCGGGTCATTGACAATCTGGGAGGCATGTCGCGATTCGTCTCGAAGGGCGACGTGGTCTGGGTCAAACCGAACATCGCCTGGGACCGCACGCCGGAACAGGCGGGCAACACCAATCCGGACGTCGTGGCGACGGTCGTCAAGATGTGCTTCGAAGCAGGGGCTAAAGACGTGTTCGTGGGCGATAATCCCTGCAATGAAGGCAAACGAACCTATCCCAATTCCCGTATTCAACCGGCCGCGGAGAAAGTGGGGGGGCGCGTCGTTCTGCTCGACCAGCGGAAATTCAAGAAGACGGCTCTCAACGGCAAAGCCCTCACCGAGTGGGAAATCTACACCGACATGATGGAGGTCGATACCTTTATCAACATTCCGATTGCCAAACATCATCGGTTGTCCGGAGCGACGTTGGGAATGAAAAATCTGATGGGTATTTGTGGCGGCTCCCGGAGCCGGTTTCATCAGGATCTCACAAACGTTCTTCCCGACCTGGCTGCGTTCATGAAGCCTAAGCTGACAATTATGGATACCATTCGAGTGCTCCCGGTCAACGGCCCGCGCGGCGGCAACCTGGAGGATGTCAAACGCAAGGATACGCTGGCGGCTGGCGTGGACCAGGTTGCTATCGACGCCTTCGGCGCGATGCAACTGGATATGGAGCCGAAAGACATCGCCCATATCGTGGAAGGGGCAAACCGCGGCCTGGGTACGATGGATTATAAATCACTCTCCCCGGTAGAATCTATAGTGTGAGGTTTCGGTGGCGCGAGGCACTCGGAAAGTCAGTGGAATCGTCTGGTTGCGTCGTTGTATCCAGATACTTTGTTTGCTGCTGTTTTGTTATCTGTTCCTGCAGACGGCGTATCACCCGATCAATCAGCCGGGCGGGCCTGTGACATTTTTTTTCGATTTGGATCCGCTCCTACTGGTCGCGACGTGGCTGGCCGGTGCGACTATTCCATTGGCTTTGTTTTTGTCTTTGGGTACGTTGGTCGTTTCGGTGCTTTTTGGGCGTTGGTTTTGCGGTTGGGTATGTCCCTTTGGGACGCTGCATCAGATGATGGCCCGATTGCGGGGCGGTTCGATGGCATCACGATTGAAAAGAGCGACCTACAGCCCCCGCCAACGATGGAAATACCTGATTCTGATCGGCCTTCTGGCCGGAACGCTCACGGGACTCAATCTCGTCGGATGGTTCGATCCTTTCTCGCTTCTCTACCGGTCCCTGGCGACGGCTGTTTTCCCGGCTTTTAATTCGGGATCGCACGCCTTGTTTGCCTGGCTGTATGAGAACGATCCCGGCCTCGGAAGTGCGAAGGTCACGAAAGTCTCGGAGCCGGTGTACGAGGTGTTGCGCAACCACCTGCTCGACGAAGGACGCCCTCAATACTTCTGGGGCATTTTGATCGGTATCATTTTCGTCGGTATCCTGGCCCTTAATCTTTGGAGACACCGCTTCTGGTGCCGCTACATTTGCCCTCTGGGGGCGTTGCTCGGTTTGGCAGGCAAAAATCCTCTCGTCCGACTCAAGAAAGATGAGACGGCCTGCACGCATTGCCGAGCCTGCGTGGCGGTCTGTCCGTCAGGGGCGAACCCGGATGGTCCTTCGGATAAGTCCGAAGCGTGGAAACCGGCGGAATGCCTCTTCTGCTGGAACTGTGAGGCGGTTTGTCCGAAGCAGGCGATCTCGTTTGAATTTACAGTGCCGTCAAAGGAATCTCCATGAGAAAATGGTCAGATAAAACCCTATGGCGATGGTTATCAAACTTTTTTAAACCCGGCAAAGGTCCGGGGATTAACCTTGGACGTCGGAATATGGTCGCCGCCGGGACCTTGGGCGTGGGTGCGGCCTGTTTGTCTCGAATTCATCCTCAAGCTTCCGGACAGGTTTTTAATCCGGCCCTGATCCGCCCGCCCGGGGCTGTGGCTGAACGGGAGTTCCTGAGCCGCTGTATTCGCTGCGGCGAGTGCATGAAAGTCTGCCCCACAAATGCGATCCAACCGGCCGGACTGGAAGCGGGGATCGAAGGGCTGTGGTCGCCCGTGCTGAATATGGATGTCGGCTACTGTGAGTTTGATTGCACACTCTGCGGCCAGGTCTGCCCGACGGATGCGATCCGGGGATTATCTTTGGAAGAAAAACAAAAGATCAAGATCGGTCAGTCCTTCGTGGATAAGAACCGTTGTCTTCCTTATGCCTCCGCTCGACCCTGCATCGTATGCGAGGAGCACTGTCCGACACCGGAAAAGGCGATTTGGGTGGAGGATGTCGAGGTGACAAATGCGTCGGGACAGAAAGTTCTCGTGCAACAGCCCCACGTCGCTCCCGAACTGTGCGTGGGCTGCGGGATTTGCCAAAATAAATGCCCCATCAAAGACCGGTCCGGCATCTATGTCACCAGTGTGGGAGAGACGCGCAATTCCGACAACCAAATGTTGTTATGAAATGCGATGAGACGCACCATCGGTTCGTTGACTCTGATCCGTATCGCCCGGCCCGGTTCCCGATCGCAGGCCAATAGACATCCGGGAAGCCCGTTCCATCCTGATCCTTCCGGATCGTTCGCATCTGGCCCGTGAGTATTCCATATTTTTCCAAGCGTGCAATCAACTACGTTGGAAAATGCACAACAACTGGTCATCATGTTCAATTTGATTGGCCAGTAGAAGGTATAACTGACTAAGGATAAGAGTTTTGCAAAAGTTCAGTAAGGAGATAATTTGGCAATGATGGCGTCCCCGGGACCTTTGCATACGTCTTGCAAGGCGTTTTTCGTCGGCCAATTCTCTCCCGAAGACGATCCCGCTACAATCAGGCTGCCCTCGACACTCACGCAACCGGCTCTGCCGGCGTCGTTGCCGCTACCGCCCAGAAGCGTGCTATAGATAAGCCGGTCGAGATTGGGACTCAGCTTGACGATAATCGCATCGTCTTTTGCGCCTTTCATTGCCTGATAGGCATCGATTGACGTGGGGAAATCGGCAGAGTTGGTTTGCCCGAACAAAACAAGGTTTCCCTGGGGGTCGATACGGATGCCGTCCGAATTATCGCCGCCACTTCCCCCAAGCAGCGTCCCGGCCAGAAGGGCGCCCGTGGGTGATAGCTTTACGATTCCCCAATCGACATGGCCCCCGCCGTATGTTCTTTGGACAGCCCCTCGCGTTGTGGGAAAAGCTGAGCTGAAAGCACAGGTCGATGAATAGCAATTTCCTTCGTTGTCCACAACCAGATTGTGGGTGTTCAGCCAGTTATTGCCCTCATCGCCAATATACGTTCCGTACACGATGTCCGACCCATCCGGCTGAAGCTTCGCCACATACCAATCCACGCCCCCATTATGCGTCCGGTCATGGGCACCGGGCGTCGTCGGAATATCCCCGGACCTCGTTTGCAGTCCCACATAGACAAATCCCTCGGCATCCACATCAATGGACGCTTCGATTGAATCATAATCGGAACCTCCGAGATAGGTGGTCCAGATGACCCGGCTGCCGTCGGAAGTGATTTTGGCCACGCCGCAATCCGTTCCCCCCAGGGGATTGGGCTGAAAGGCATTGGCGTTCCAGGAAGGATCCATCCAGGAATTCCAATGGGTCGGATCGTTCTCTGTCGGACGAACACCCCAGGTCACGTAAATGTCGTCATTCTTATCCAGTGCCAAGTCGCGGTGCAAATGGTCAATACCGAAGAAACTCGCCCATACGAGCGAGGAACCGTCGGGAGAGAGTTTGCAGATATAGGCATTTTGGGCCGTATTATGGGGATTGCCCGGGTCGCCGCCGCCACAACCTTTGAATTGTTCCTGATAGACACCTGATGTAATCGGTGAGCCGGGGGCGCCCCGTCCGTGGACGACGACATAACCTTGGCTATCGATTTCGAGACCGTACGCCTCTTCCGAATTCGGGCCGCCGATGACGGTTGACCAGATCAGATGTCCCGTGGGGCCGAACCGGGCGACGAAGATTTCAGAATTGTATCCCCATCGCGTGGTTCCCAGGCTTACGTCCACGTGCCGGTCATAAGCGTCGCGCGTCGTAGGGAAATCCGGCGAGCGGGTTGTCCCGGCTACATAGATATTGCCAGAGTCATCAACTTCCACATCACGAATGCCATCGCCGGCACGACCGCCGAAGAAGGTCGAAAAGGCCAGGTGATAAGACTGGGCCACGGCACCGCTGGTGAACAGAGATATGACTATTATGACCACGACATTCGGGATGAAAGGCTTGTGCATTGTGCATTCTCCAATTAACCGATCAATCTTGCCTTGAGCCGAAATCCACTCTATCGGATGTCAGTGCATTCTGTCCAGAGAATGTTCTCGATGCGACGGAATCAGAGGTTTGCCAAGATATATCCTGCACGACTGAGCTTAACAGCGTTTCCACGTACCGAGCACGAGCGATAAGACCATCGTGGTCACATCAGAGAAGAAATCACTTTCTGGTTTCGATCTACGACTTGAACGGTATCGATGCCATAAAAAGACTGCCCCGTTTTCAGTTGACCTGCGATGGCCGCTTCTGCGGAGCCGTCCGGAGAGATGTGTTTCAACATATCCTTGTGAAAGAAAACAAAGATATTCGCACGTGATGTTTTTTGCCGTCGCCACTGGATATCATATTGGTGCTTCACCTCGGCTCCGCCGGGATAGAGACGGAGTGGCTCGTCTGTACTAATTTGGTCCGTTGTCATCCCCGGAGGCAAATAAAGGGTCGCCATAATCTCCGGATCGTTCATAAAGAAGTTCTTGCTCGGTGGATGTATCTTGCACTCCACTTCCAAAGGCTCCTTGACGGTAACAACGACGTGGCTCGGCTCGGATTCTTGCCGTGCATTACTGACGACTAATGAGATCGTGTGCTCTCCCGAAATGAGCTTGAGGGTGGGATGCATCCCCATCGCAATGGGCGAGCCCCCCAGATACCACGTGTACGTGAGTCGATGCGCTTTGGAGCCGTTCGAGCCCGAGCCATCGAGCGTTACGGTAGCCGTTCCGTTATAGCGCGCATAAACGAGCTGGTCTTGTCCGGCGTAGGCGATGAGCGGGCGCGCGGTCTTGGTTTTTCTTCTTGCCATGTTTCTGCTCCTCCATTAACAGGTGAACATAGTAAAGTCCGCGGGAATTCGGGATGAGCAAGAAAGAGATAGCTTGGGGGACGCATACTTGCATGCAAATACCCCATGTACCCTTGGCTGGAATACCGGTTTCGTTTTCCAGCGTGGCTCTCTTCCCTGAAAGCGACCATACAATTCCCTTTGTACAAACAAAACGTTAGGTACGTCCTTTGCGGGTGGGAAGATACGCGATACGTTGGCGACTCTTCACACCTCCATCCATACACAACGAATATCATGCTCATGGAATATGTGCAAGGTTTTTCTGAATTTCTCAAGAGAATAAATTTAACGAGGTGAACCTCGATATATAAATGATCTGATGATCTGGATATGAGGTTATGGACTGGATTTCAGGCGAGTTCGGGCATTTGACAATCCTGTCGGCCTAGTTCTGCTGTGCCGAGATTCCGAAATTCTACGCCCTAATCTTCTCATTTGACCCTATAAGGCTTACTGATATCGTCAAATGCGACTTCCAACTGCTTGCCTTCCACTAATAGCACGACCCTACGACGTTTTCGGCGGATGCGATGAACAATCGCCTCACGTTTGAAGGATATCACATGCACGCTATCTCCGGATTGAAGTGCTTCCACAAATCTGGCCTGTCGAACAGCCAGCGGTGTACGAGCCGATAAAGCAGAGACCTTCTCGGCAAGCTCATCCGCATGACCTTTCCATGTTGTTGGGGCGTTTTGCATCCGGGCGGTAAACTCATTCAGCACCTGGCGGATTTGACGCATGGAGTTTTCAATTTCTTCATCCGCCTGGTTCTTCAGTCGCCGTCCTTCCTCCTGGACGCGGTCCAGTTCTTCCGACGCCCGTTGCTTTTCGTGTTTCGCCTCTTCAAGTGCCTGTTGGGTTTCCAGCCGATTGCGCTCCGCTGCTTCTCGGGTCATTTGCACCTGGTTAATTAATTCCGTGCTGCCGTCGGATTGTTGTTCTAATAATAATTTCGCCTTACCGACAACAGCCTTCGGGATACCCAGACGCCCGGCGATCGCCAATGCATTACTGCTGCCCGGGGTTCCCAATAACAGCCGATACGTCGGAGCGAGTGTCTCAAGATCAAACTGAACCGAAGCATTCTGGGTGCGGGGCGTCGAATAAGCATAAACTTTCAATTGGCCCAGATGGCTCGTGGCGATGATTTGTCCTCCTTTGGCCAGCATCTTGTCCAGCAGGGCGACGGCCAGCGCCGCGCCTTCCGTGGGATCGGTGCCGGCGCCGAGCTCGTCCAACAGAATCAACGTCCCCTTGCTCGTCCTGTTCAGAATCCGTACGATTTGCTGCATATGGGCGGAAAACGTGCTGAGACTTTGCTGGATGCTCTGTTCGTCGCCGATATCGGCAAACACCTGCCGATAGACGGGGATTGTGGAATCCGCCCTTGCCGGAATATGCATGCCGCTTTGTGCCATAAGAACCAGCAGCCCCGTCGTCTTGAGCATCACGGTTTTGCCCCCGGCATTTGGGCCTGTTACAAGCAACAAGTCGAAATCATCCCCGAGCCGAACATCAATCGGCACGATGTCCTCGATGATCTCGGTAACGTTACTATTTTCTTGTTGGCTGATCCACCACAGAAGAAGCGGATGTCTCGCCCGTTGAAGGTTCAGGTAACCTTCGAATATCAACGTGGGCGCCGCCATGTGATAGTCCAGGCTGAATCGAGCTTTTGCGTACGTCAGGTCGATCAGGCTGAGTGTTTTTACATTTGCCAAAATGTCTTTTCGTTCCCGGACAATCGCCTTCGTCAGCTCACGCAATAGTCGGTTTACTTCTTTTCTCTCGTCGTAAACCGCTTCTTCAAGCTCGTTGCTGGACTCAACCAGCTCATCCGGCTCGATAAACAGTGTGGCCCCGCTATTCGAGCGATCCAGCACGGTCCCGTGAAGGCAATGGCGATAGTTCGCCTTGATCGCGATGACCGGCCGGCCATGGCGCATCATGAGCCTGTCGTTCTCAACGGCCCTTCGCATCTCTGTCCTGGCGACGATGCCGGCGAATCCCTTTTGGATTCGCTTGTTGAGTTGAGCGATTTGATGCCTGATTTCCCTAAGCTTTTCCGATGCGTCATCCCGGACGTTCCCGTCGCCGTCAATACATCGATTGACCTCATCGACGATATGATCGAAATTTTTCAGCTTGTCGGCCATCCGGCGAAGATGGCCAAAATCCGACGGCGTCAACTCGCCAAGGAATAATTTCAGGTGTCCTCCCGCTCTGAGCGTGTCGCTGATTTCCAGCAATTGACCGGGCTCGAAGACCGTTTGCTTCTTGCCATAGTGTTCAAGGACGGTACGAATATCTCTCAGGCCGGCCAGGGGCATCCGAGTCCCGTGCTCCAGCAGACGTTTGAGTTCCGTGGTTTCGGCGAGTCTCCTGGTGATCCAATCGGCGTCCAAAGAAGGATACACCGCCTCGGCGGCGTCTCGACCCAATGGACTGCTGGCAAAGGAGGCCAGGATACTCCGTACCTGCCCGAATTCAAGGACATCCAGCGTATGATCATCGATTTTCTTCTTTCGAGCCATAAAACTATACTCCACTGGCTTGGGACGCATTTGTGTCGAGGGCGCCCCACCCTCGAGTCGCGTGCAAGATGCCCGCGACACTTAGCATACTTGAAGAGTCTCCATTAGTACATAGCGAAACATGCTCAGACTATCCGTATAGGCTTGACTTTTTCGGAATTCTTTCCTAACATATCGACATCTGAGATTTTCACTTTGGACAGGATGGAATCCAGTATTTGAAAGGTGGATGTAATGCAACGAAGGCAATTCTTAAAAGCAACCGGATTGGTAGCGGCGGGAATACTATTCGATCAATCGGGGTCACTGGCCGGATCAAGTACCCGGTTGCCGAATCTTATTGTTATCATGGCCGACGACCTTGGCGGGAAGGAATTGAGCTGTTACGGCAACAAAGAACACCATACGCCGCATCTGGATCGCCTGGCGGAAACAGGTATGCAATTCAAGACATGCTACTCAACGCCTATCTGTCATCCGACGCGCTTTGAGATCATGACAGGCCAATACGGCCATCACAATAAGGTCTATCAATTTCCGGGCCGTCGGGGCGGGCCGGTGGCCGGCTCGCCGGAGGATGATATCGCCAGACATCTCACATTCGCCCAGGTACTCAAGAAAAGGGGCTACGCAACCGCTCATTCAGGAAAATGGCAGCTTACGGGCGAAATTCCGACGCTTGTCCGTGAATGTGGATTCGACGAATATTGCATGTGGGCCTATAAACACAATCTTCCGCCGGGCGTTAAGCATACCGGGGGCTGGGAGGGTAAAAGAGGTAATAAAACTTCACGCTATTGGCATCCGTCAATCGTAAAGAATGGTAAATATTTGCCGACGAAACCGGATGATTACGGTCCCGATATATTTACCGATTTCATCATTGATTTTATCAAGCGGCATCAAAAGAAACCGTTTTTCGTATATTATCCGATGTGTCTGACGCACGGCCCGTTTTATGTAACGCCGGATACAGTGAAATCGGAGGATGAAAAATTCAAAAATGAGCGCAATAAAAATTTCAAAGCGAACGTCGAATATATGGATAAACTCGTTGGGCGGATCGTAGAGGTGCTGGATACGCACAGCCTTCGTAAGAACACGGTCATATTATTTACGGGAGATAATGGAACCGGTGGACAGGGCAAGGGGCGGCCAACCGAACTTGGAGCGCGCGTGCCGATGATCGCCAATTGTCCGGGTATTGTTAAACCGTCGGAACCAAGCGACGAATTGGTGGATTTGTCGGATATAATGCCGACGTTGGTGGACTTCGCCGGGGCAAGGTTACCCAGGGGACATATTATCGACGGGCAAAGCTTTGCGCCTTTGCTTAGAGGAGAGAAAGGCCCGACGCGGGAATGGATTTACAGCTATCTCGGCGACCGGCAAATCTTGCGAACGAGACGATGGCTGCTCGAAGACAACGGCCCGGGACATCCGGGGCGCTTCTACGACTGTGGCGAGAGCCGGGATGGCACGGGATATAAAGATGTAAGCAATTCGACCGACCCGGAAGTGCTTGCGGCCAAGAAGCGTTTCAAAGAGATTTTAAATGACAAACCGCTGCCGATTGTAAAGGAAACGAAAGGGAAATGAAATGACAATCAAACATACAATTTATCCGATCGCTTTAGCGGTGGTATTGGCTTTGTTCTATTCTTCAGGCTGTGGCATCGTATATGGCAATGACGCTAATGTTTCTGAAGGATGGGAATTAGTCTGGGCGGATGAATTCGATAAGGAGGGATTGCCGGACGAGAGTAAATGGAGCTATGAAGTCGGTTTTATTCGCAATCGTGAGAGGCAATACTATACAAAAGCGCGTTCGGACAACGCGCGCGTCGGAAACGGCGTGCTGATTATCGAGTCACGGAAGGAGAAGTACGAGAAAGGGGACTATACATCGGCAAGTTTGCATACAAAGGGCAAAGCGGAATGGCTGTATGGCCGGGTCGAGGTGCGTGCAAAGCTTCCAACCGGAAAGGGAATGTGGCCAGCTATCTGGATGTTAGGAACGAACATACGTGAAGTGGGCTGGCCCACCTGTGGCGAGATCGATATTATGGAAAACGTCGGTTTCGATCCTGGCACAATCCACGCGAACGTGCATACCAAAGCGTATAATCATATGAAAGGAACCAATAAAGGCTCCAAGATTAAAGCCAGGAAGCCCTACGAACACTATCATGTCTATGCGATCGAATGGTATGAGGACCGGATCGACTTTTTCCTGGATGATCGACAGTATTTCACCTTCAAAAATGAAGGAACGGGCAATGATGTCTGGCCCTACGATAAACCGCATTATCTGATATTGAACGCGGCCATCGGCGGCACCTGGGGCGGACAAAAAGGGATCGACGACACGATCTTCCCACAAAAGTATTACATCGACTACGTCAGGATCTATAAGAAAAGCAGACCTTAAAAACGAATTGTGCCATAGAAAGAACGCTTGTCAATTCCGTTATTCCAGAGATAATGGAGTGGCTATGAAACTTAAGAACCACACTAAATCATTAGGAGAAGACTCATTATGAGCGAAACCATCCGAAACACATCACGTCGTGAATTTTTGCAGAATACCGGGCGGATCGCCGCTTCATCGGTGGTCGCCGCCGGGATTGCCCCGAGCCTCTACGCAGGAAGCAGCAGTACGATCAATCTGGCGTTTGTCGGTTGCGGAGGCCGGGGGACCGGTGCGGCCTCAAACGCCATGTCCGTCAAGAGGGGACCTACGAAACTCGTCGCGATGGCCGACGTCTTTGAAAATCGCCTCGCCAATAGTTACCGGAGTCTAAAACAAAGACATGGCGATCAGGTGCAGGTGCCCGAAGATCAACGGTTCATCGGCTTCGACGGCTATAAGAAGGCGATGGATTGCCTCAAGCCGGGAGACATCGTGATCCTGACTACGCCACCGGCGTTTCGCTGGGTCCATTACACATACGCGGTCGAAAAGGGGCTGAATGTCTTCATGGAAAAACCCGTCACCGTGGACGGACCGGGCAGCCGGCGCATGTTTAAAATCAACGAAAAAGCCAAAGCCAAAAACCTCAAGGTGGGCGTGGGCCTGAACTCCCGACACGCCCGTCACCTGCAGGAACTGGCCAAGCGCGTTCACGACGGCGAGATCGGCGAGGTCATCCTGGAACGCGGTTACCGGATGCATGGTCCGGCCGGGAAATTTCGCTCGGAGCCCAAGCCGGCGGGCATCAGTGAATTATTATACCAGATTCAGCGATTCCACAGTTTCATCTGGGCCAGCGGCGGCAACTTCAGCGATTTCTACATCCACATCGTTGACCACCTGTCCTGGATGAAGAATTCCTGGCCCGTCCAAGCCCAGGCGTTGGGTGGGCGGCATTATAGAAAGAGCCCCGAAGGCATCGAATACGTCGATCAGAATTTCGATACGTACTCGGTGGAATACACCTTCACCGATGGGACGAAGATCTTCTTCGATGGACGTTGTATAAATGGTTGCTATAGCAACTTTTCGAGCTACATCCACGGTACGAAAGGCAGCGCCATCGCGTCCAAAAACGGCGATTGCGGCGGACCTTCGACGATCTTCAAAGGTCAGACGCCGGATCGATCCCAAATCGTTTGGGAATCCAAAGTGCCACGCGATCAACGCTCCTGGTACCAGAACGAATGGGATGATCTGATGGACGCCATCAGGGACGATCAACCTTACAACGAAGTGGATCGGGGCGTGACCGTCAGCCTCATCTCCTCGATGGGGCGTATGGCGGCGCACACCGGCCAGGTCATCACTTACGACCAGATTCTTAACTGCGAACATGAAATGGCGCCGGGTATAGATAAGCTGACGATGGATTCTGACGCACCGCTGAAATCCGATTCCAAAGGCAGATATCCCGTTCCGCAACCGGGTATTGTTAAAGATCGTGAATACAGAGACTTTGCGTAGTCGTTTAACACAAATGAATCTATGAATTGTCTAAATTGGGTGGCAGCCTCAAGCGGAGCTTGGGGATAGCCTTTACACCATCCCCAAAGCCTTCGGCTTTGAGGCTGCCACCCTAATATTTTCAACGATCCCAAGCCATCTAATCTCCTCTTCAGCATCCCGGAAACAGCAGTTGAATCCGAACGTACGATCGGATATAATGCGCCTCTAATGTATGATGAATTTTTACTGTTTCTGGACAGATGAAATGAACTACTCGATTATATGACACACCGAAAAAGGAGACATTATGACTGATTCGAACGTATTGGGAAGAGAGGTGGGCACATCGCGTCGTGAATTCCTGAAAAACACCGGTCGCCTCGCGGCAGCGTCGGCCGTGATGGCGGGGATCGCACCGCGCATCTACGCCGGATCCAATGATACAATCAAAATCGCCCTAATCGGTTGCGGCGGTCGGGGTACGGGCGCCGCCTCGCAAGCCCTGTCCACCAAGAGCGGACCGACTAAACTCGTCGCTATGGCGGACGTTTTCGAGGATAAGCTATCCCGAAGCTATAAAAACTTGATGAGAGGGCGCGCTGAAAAAATAGACGTGCCTGAGGATCGGAAGTTCATGGGATTCGACGGCTACAAGAAAGCCATGGATTGTCTCGATCCGGGAGATGTGGCTATTTTTGCAACGCCGCCGGCATTTCGCTGGGTCCATTTTACCTATGCGATCCAAAAGGGCCTTAATGTCTTTATGGAAAAGCCCGTGACCGTAGATGGTCCGACCACGCGTCGGATGCTCAAGCTCGCCAAGGAAGCCGACAAGAAGAACCTCAAGGTCGGTGTGGGATTGATGGTCCGGCATTGTAAGGGCCGCAAGCAACTGCTGGAACGAATCAGGTCCGGCGAGATCGGTGATATTGTCGCGATGAGAGGCTACCGAATGGGGGGCGGCGCGTGCTCTACAGGCCCCAAACCCAGTGGTATGAGTGAACTTATGTATCAGATCCGTCGGTTCCACAGTTTCCTTTGGGCCAGCGGCGGGATGTACAGCGATTTCTACATTCACCAAATCGACGAGTTATCCTGGATGAAAGGTGCCTGGCCGGTCGAAGCCCAAGCCCTGGGCGGCCGGCATTACCGCGGCAACAATGTTGACCAGAACTTAGACACTTACGCGGTCGAGTACACCTATCCGGATGGGACGAAGCTCTTCTACGATGGCCGGGCAATGTCCGGCTGCAAGGGGGGGTTCTGCAGTTTTGTACACGGCACAAAAGGTTCAGCCGTCGTCTCCACATCGAGCCATACGCCCGGCAAGGTTCGCACCTACAAAGGTCATAATATGACCAGTGAGAACCTGATCTGGAGATTCCCGCAGCCCGAGCCAAGTCCGTACCAGCTCGAATGGGACGATCTGATGGATGCTATCCGCCGCAATACACCGTACAACGAAGCGGCCCGCGGCGCCGAATCCAGCCTGGTGAGCACGATGGGCCGGATGGCCGCTCATACCGGGCAGGTGATTACGTTCGAGGAGGCTCTCAACTGCGAACATGAGTTTGCTCCCAATGCGGATAAGTTCACGACGGATTCAGCCGCACCGTTGCGAAGCGATTCCGAGGGCAAGTATCCCGTTCCGCAACCGGGTATCCTCAAGAACCGGGAATACAAAGAATTCGCATAACAAAAAACAGCGGAAAGGAGAGAGTATGGCACGCTCAAACAAGGTAGAGAAAGAGCCGGGCACGACGCGACGTGATTTCCTGAAGGCATCGACCGTCGCGGCCTCTGCGGCTACACTGGGCATCAGTCCCCGCGTGTTTGCCTCGGGCAGCGATATCCTTCGCGTCGGTATGATCGGCTGCGGCGGGCGCAACACGGGCGCCGCCGCCCAGGCGCTCACGGCAGATCCCGGCGCGCGGCTGGTGGCCATGTGCGATATCTTCATGGATCGCGTGAAGAATAAACGCCGGGTTCTCAAGGAACAAAAAGGCGATCAGGTGATGGTGGATGACGATCATTGCTTCGCCGGCTTTGACGGCTACAAACACGTCATCGCAGCGTCGGACGTTGTTGTCATTGCCAATGCGGCGAAGTTCCACCCGCTTCATGCGATGACGGCGATTAAGGCCGGAAAGCACGTATTCGTGGAGAAACCTCACGGCATAGATCCGGCCGGCGTTAAGTGCATACAAAAGGCCGCCGATCTGGCGAAGCAAAAAGGACTATGTCTTGTTTCCGGTCTCCACAGTCGCTACCACGAGGGGTACGCCGAAACCGTGAAACGAATTCACGATGGCGCCATCGGCGATGTTGTGGCGATTGAGGAGAATTTCCTCCGGGCGCCCTATGTGATCATCGAGCGCCAGTCCGGTTTGTCGGAACTCCAGTGGCAATGCAGCACGCAGTATCATTTCCGCTGGCTGTCGGGAGACGACGTGCCCCAGTCGCTGGTCCACAACCTGGATCGCGCCCGGTGGGTTTTGCATGAAGACGTTCCGACCCAATGCCACGGTTTGGGCGGGCGATCTTCAATGACCCAGCCGATCTATGGCGATGTGTTCGATCACCATTCGGTGATTTATGAACTCGCAAGCGGCGTGCGCATCTACGCCTTCTGCCGGACGACGAAAGGTTGTTACAACGATTCGTCCAGCATCGTGCTCGGCAGCAAAGGCAAAGCCTCGATTACCCGTTGCCAGATCTGGGGCGAAAACAACTGGCGATGGGAGGGGCGATGCAATCCCTATCAGATCGAGCATGATGTGCTTTTCAAGGCGATCCGTTCCGGCGAGCCGGTCAACAACGGTCATTATATGACGCGGAGCACAATGGTCACCGTCATGGGACAAATCTCGTGTTATACCGGCAAGGAAGTGACCTGGAAACAAATTTACCAATCCGATTTCTACTATCCGCCCAGGGCGGAAGAGTGTCACGATCATATGGCGCCGCCGGTGACGGCGGGGCCGGATGGCAGCTATCCTGTGCCAAAACCTGGTTATACAAAGATGATTTGAGGAGACTGAACATGATTATGAGTCGTAAATTGATATGTATCGCTATGTCGCTGGTTTGTTTTGGGATTCTCGCGAGCGCGACCGTTCAAGCGGCCCCCTCGAAGAAGTACGCCGAAACCGTCACGACAAAAGCAAATGAAAAGATTTCTTTCGAGATGGTTCTGATTCCCGGCGGGACTTTCACAATGGGCAGTCCCAAAAGCGAAACCGGTCGCAAAGAGGATGAAGGCCCGCAGTTTAACGTTCGCCTGGATGAATTCTATCTCTGTCCGAAGGAAGTCACGATTGAGCTTTTCATGGCCTATTATCAGGAAACGGTCACGGCCAAGAAAGATTTCATCAGCATAGAGGAAGAAAAGAAAGCGAAAGAATCGCAAGACGTGGATGCCGTCTCCGGCCCGACGCCCGTCTATGGCGACATGACCATGGGCTATGGGGAAAAGCACCCGGCGATGGGCATGACCTGGCATAATGCGATGAATTTCTGTCAATGGCTCTCGAAGAAAACGGGTAAGACCTATCGTCTGCCCACGGAGGCGGAATGGGAATACGCCTGCCGGGCCGGCTCGACGTGCGCCTTCGGGATTACAGATAAACCGGACTCGATGAAGGATGTCGCATGGTATGAGGACACCGCCGATTTCGAGACGTCGGAAGTGGGCAAGAAAAAGCCCAATGCCTGGGGGCTTTACGATATGTTCGGCAACGTCCGAGAGTGGGTGTATGATTTCTACAGCCCCACCGCTTACAAAGAAGCCGCCCGGCAAACGCCGGCGGTCAATCCGAAGGGGCCCAAGGAAGGGAAAGTCCACGTCGCTCGCGGCGGCGATTATAGCTGCCCGGTAGGAGACCTGCGCTGTGCGGCACGATCCTTCGAGGAACCGTGGTGGCGGTCGGGCGATCCTCAGATCCCGAAGAGCATGTGGTGGCTGCCTCAGATGGAATTTATTGGTTTCCGAGTGGCCCGATCTGTAGAGAAGGACAAGTAAGGAGATAATCCATTAAGCATGCGTCCATACAGAATGGGTGGTATCCTCATCTCGTAGGGATAGGTACGGTAGGGGAAAAGCCATCCCAAAGCTATGCTTGAGGCTGCGACCCTTCAAGATCGCAAAGTTACATTTGGAGTGATACCATGAATAATAAAACAGGTTGTTCATTGCTCATTGCTTGTTTGCTTTGCACGATTGCCATTCATTTAAAGGCAGCCGAGGACAAAGAGAGAACACTGGATAACGATCCGAACCTGGTCGGCTGGTGGAAATTCGACGAAACGGCGGGAAAGGCTGCCGTCGATTCTTCGCCACACCATCGACAAGGTACGCTAACGGGTAATCTATCGTTTGACAGGCATTCGGCCAAAGGTCGGATTGGCAAGGCTTTGAAACTGTCCGGCAAGGACTATGTCGAGATAAAGAACTATAAAGGGATCACGGGTACCAAACCGCGAACGATCACCGCCTGGATCAAGACTGAGGAAGACCGGGGCGAAATTATTGCCTGGGGCGAGGACGATTTCGGTAAGATGTGGTTCTATCGTCACATGAGAGGACGCATCGGCGTCACACCGAGCGGCGGATACCTCTACATGAACGATAAAACGGACGATGATAAATGGCATCACGTTGCCGTGGTTGTGCATGAGGCCGAGTTGCCCAACTTGCACGACGACGTCAAGCTCTACAAAGACGGCAAGCCGGCGGAAATTCACGACATCGGTCTTTTGGATCTCTGGCCCGTCGATACCGGCGAGGACATTGACGTGAGAATAGGCCGGCAGTTCATCGGCCTTCTCGACGATGTGCGCATTTACGATCGTCCTCTTTCGGACGATGAAATTATGGTCATTTTTCAGTTGAAAAGCAATGAACCTCTTCCCAAGTCCTGAACAACTGTGAAAGGAGACGTACGATGGAAGATCAAAACGTTACTCGGCGACAATTCATGCGAAACGGAGCCGTCGCGGCGGCGGGTGTGGCCGTCGGTCTCAGTGTCGGAGACGCCGGCGCTAAGTCAATCGACACATCCAAAATCCGGAATTACAATCCGAATATGGAATACTGCCGGCAGGGTAAGACCAACCTCATGATTTCGGCCGTCTGCCTCGGCGGACATTCGCGAAGCAACCAGGAAGAACGCAATGAAATCGTCGGTCGCGCTATTGACATTGGAATCAATTATATCGATTCCTGCACGAAGGGCGAGGTGATCCGAGACGCCAAGGCCTTGAAAGGGCGTCGCGATAAGATGTATCTGGCGTTGTCCCATTGCGGCAAAGAAACGCGTAATCCGGAGTATCGTACGTCCAAGAAACTTCTGGAAAGCCTGGATGAAGTGCTTACCGCCTCAGGCGAGGATTACACCGACCTGTGGCGCATTACCTGTTTTGAGCCGGGCGGAAGACATACGTTCAACACGGCGTGCGAGATGGTTGAGGCATTAGAGAAAGCGAAGAAGCAAGGCAAGGCCCGCTTCATAGGCTTTTCAACCCACGACCGGCGCTGGATCAAGTTCATGATCGAGTATTTCCCGCAAATCGACTGTGTGTGTTTTCCTTTTACGACGATGAGCAAAAGAGCCCAAACGGATAGCGTTTTCGATGCGCTCAAAAAACGGGATGTGGGTGCTTTTGGTATCAAGCCCTATGCCGCCGGTTCGCTTTTTAGAAGCGATCAAAAAGAAAATGACAAACGAGCACGTCTGGCCCTTCGATATATATTACACAGCCAAACGGTGATCCCGATTCCCGGCCTGAACAGCGTCGAAGCGGTTGATGTTGTGGCCAAGGCTGTGATGGAGCGTCGTCAGCTCGACATGAAGGAAACCGCCGAATTGGATACGATCAACAAACAGGCCTGGGCTTCGTTGCCGGGGCACTATCAGTGGTTGAAGAATTGGGAATACGTCTGAGAGGGCAAACGCACCGACATATGAGATACGATCGACTCTTACTTATTCTTGTCACAGCAGTTTTAATAATGATCGGCTGTGAGCAGCAGAGAATCCACCAGGAATCTAAGACCCGTGCCGAAAGCGAACCTGCCCCGGAACAGACGGCCGAGGAAGAACAACCGTTGCTTCTGGATGATGAGCCGCTTTTGTTGCTGGATGATGAGACAGAAACCTTATCATCGGATGAGCCTATGGCAGACAATAGCCGTTGTTTTGTCTGTCATATTAATTACATGCAGGAGGATATTGCCGTCACCCATGCGCGCCATGGTATGGGCTGTGCCACTTGTCACGGCGAATCCGACGAGCATATCGCCGACGAATCCTGGGCCTCGGGCGGCAACGGTACGGCGCCGGAAATCATGTATCCCCGGCCGAAGATCAATCCGTTTTGTATGGGCTGTCATACGAAAGAAAAGATCGACACTGAGCAGCACAAACCTCTTTTTGCTGCTGGCGCGACTCAAATGGTTTGTACGGATTGTCACGGGGATCATCGCCTGACGAATCGTAAGTGCAAGTGGAAATAAATCTGGCGATCCAATCCTTGCGATTCAGAGAAATCCTGCTCCGAAAGGATGGAACGATGTCTTTCAGCCGCTCACATTTTAGATGCTGCGTAAGCAAGTGTTTCTTGTTTTGTTGCGTCCTGATAGTATTCACGCAGATATGTGTCAATGCTAACGCAATCGAGCAGATGCAACTATGGCATAAGGTTGATATCACCTCATACGAAGGAACATTTGTTTGTCTGGGTGATTTAACTGGAGATGGGCAAGTTGATTTTCTTCTCTTCAGGGAAGGGCCTCAAACGACGCCCGGATTCTTGGCGGCGGTGGACCATGGCGGAAAACTCCTATGGGAATTGGGTGATAGTACACTAACTGAACACCAGCCTGACGGTGTTTGGAAGGAGCCGGCTCTTCGTGGCATCGCCTTCATTTATGACTTCAACCGAGATGGCAAGGGCGAGGTGGTTACCGAGTTCTGGAAAGATAACCAACCGATGCTGTATGTCGTGGATGGTGCAACGGGACAAATTTTGCATGAAAAAGAGTCGCCTCTGAATCTCCAGGTCCGTAGCGGGAAACGCAGCCGGTGTCATCCGGTAGGACGGGTGGCCTTCCTTCACGGCAACGGCAAACCACCGTCGATTATCCTCAAATACGGGGCCAGCAATTTCGTGCCTTGTTACGCGGCGGCCCTCAATGAAAAATTGGAGATGCTTTGGGAGCTTTCCGCAAGCGAGCACTCAATGGGGCATGTGCCCACGGTCGGGGACGTGGACATGGACGGTCGGGATGACATCATTCTGGGAACGTTACTGGCGGATGCAGAGGGAAAGGTGCTCTGGGAGAAGGAGGTGGAACGTCACGCGGACTGCGCGGTGATCGCCGATGTGCATCCTTCGACGGGACGGGAAGTGCTCATCAGCATCTGTTCGACCGGACCGGTTTTTTGCCTGTCGGCGAAGGGGGAGGTGCTCTGGCAAAAGACGTGCAAAGAAGTGCCGCACGGACAGGGCCTCTGGGTGGGAAATTTCATGGATGAGGAGCCGGGTTCGGAAGCGATTATCTTACGCAGCGGACACGTCGGAGATTATATCACCGTCAGGGGAAGCGATGGAACGCAATTGGCGGCCTTTCGACACACGAAGAATTATCAAGGCTATCCCGATTTTCCCTGTGTTGTCAACTGGAAGAAAAATGGGGAGCAGTCCCTATGGATTCCTATCGATCGGACGATCGTCGATGGATATGGCCGGATCGTGGCGGACCTGGGCAAACATGAAGCCATCGTTAAAGAACGGCTCCAATGGGGAGAAAGCAAAAGCCATATCGCGGTGCAGGCGTTTGCCGTCGATCTGTGCGGCGACCAACGGGAGGAAGTCGTCCTGTACCAACCTTACAATGGACAAGCGATTTTAATCTTCACACAAGGGGATTCCAATGGAAAAAAGAAACCGTATATCCACGAGCGGGATGCCTACAACATCAGAAGCTACTTTTGACAAGCATCATACCAAGCTGACTCGACGGGATTTTTTCAGACGGGCCGGGACATCAATAGCGGCTATGTCGTTCTCCGGGATTTCGTTAGCGGGGGGCAATCGTCAACGCCCCAACATTCTTTTTATCATGGTCGATGATCTCGGTAAGGAGTGGATAAGCTGCTATGGCGCCGAAGATATCGAAACGCCGAATATCGATGCGCTGGCCCAAACGGGAATGCGTTTTGAAAATGCCTACTCGATGCCCCAGTGCACGCCAAGCCGGGCGACGCTGCTCACGGGGCGGTATCCCTGGCGCACCGGCTGGGTCAACCACTGGGACGTTCCCCGCTGGGGCGTCGGCTATTTCGACTGGAAAATACGACAGAATATGACGTTCGCACGTATTATGAAAACGACAGGTTATGCGACGGCGGCGGCCGGAAAGTGGCAGATCAACGATTTCAGAATCGAGCCCGATGCGATGAAAAAACACGGTTTTGATGACTGGTGTATGTGGACCGGTTACGAAACCGGTAACCGGCCCAGCGCCGAGCGCTACTGGGATCCCTACATCAATACGCCCAAAGGCAGCAAGACCTGCAAAGGCCAGTTCGGGCCGGATGTTTACACTGACTACCTGATCCGTTTCATGGCCGATCATAAAGACCAGCCCATGATGCTTTACTTTCCGATGGCGCTGACCCACGGTCCTTTGGTCGCTACACCCGACGAACCGAACGCCGAGGCGAAAATGGAAAAACATAATGCGATGGTGCGTTATACCGATAAGCTTGTCGGCAGGCTTGTCATGGCTCTCGACGAGCTGAAGATACGTGAGAGAACCATCGTTATATTCACAACGGATAACGGTTCCAGCGGTGGCATCACGGGTACACGCAAAGGCCGAAAAATTCGTGGCGGTAAGGCGAAAAAGACCGAGAATGGCGTCTGTGCCCCTTACATTGTTAATTGCCCCGGACTCGTACCGCAAGGAGTAGTAACCGATGCGCTGACGGACTTTTCAGACCTGCTTCCCACGTTTGCCGAACTGGGTGGAGCGCAGGTTCCGGCAGACGTGCACATCGATGGCGTTTCGATCGCACCGCTCCTGCTCGGCAAAACTAAGGACACGCCTCGAACGTGGATCATGGCCCTGGGGCACGGAGCGGCAAAACTGGATAAGGAAGGCGTCCGGGGCAAAGTGGACTACACCGAGCGGGTCATTCGCGACAAACAATACAAGGTGTGGGTCAGCGAGCAAAGGAAGATGACAAAGCTCTACGATTTGCTTTCAGATCCGTTCGAGGAAAATAGCCTGATAGTCGGTATCAAACCGGAGCATCGCGCAGCGATCAGAAAATTTCAGGCCGTAGTCAATGCCATGCCTGAAAAAGATGCCAGGCCTCAATATAAACCTCGTGAATCCAATCCATGGGATAAAGAACTGCCCACGAATTAAGCCCGGTCATGCACCATCATGTTTGGAAGGGCAAGAAATGCTATCGCTAAGAAAGGAACGTAAACCACTCGTGTGCCCCAAGACGGTTAAGCCTCGAAAGGAAAAGAGAGAACGTCGGTGGTTGACGTGGTTGTTTCCGATAGGCGGCTTGTTCGCATTGCTATGGTTTCTGCTTCGCGTACTCCCGAAACCTTCTCGCGCTACCTACCCGTGCCAGCGGCTGGCCTTCCCGGTCGCATCGGGCTTTATCGTCTGGGTTGTGGGCGCGATAGGTTCCGTCGCGGCTATCCGTCGGGCAAAACGATATTTTGCACAGTCAAAATATGTCTTGTGTGTGGTGCTTGTTGCACTCAGTATCGCCGTGGTTTGGTTCGCTCAAGGCATCACAACCGAAGAGGTTCTCTATGCCGAGGAGCCAACGGCGAATGCTCCGTTGGGCCGGGCTAAGGGAGTACATCCCGGACGCGTTGTCTGGGTGCACGATCCCGATGCGACGGATTGGGACGGACCGGGCGATGGACATTGGTGGCAGAGCAACCATACGAACCAGGCGGTCGTGGATCGGATGATGAGCCGGGCGATACAGGCACTCAGCGGTGAGGACTCAGATGCCGCCGCCTGGGATACGCTGATCAAACATTTCAATAACACGCGCGGCAGGGGGGACGTCGGATATCAAGAAGGCGAGAAGATTGTCATTAAGGTGAATTTCGTGGGTTGTATTCGAATCTGGAATCGACGCCCGGTGACGAGCATCGAGGACTACAATCTCAGAAGCCTTGATTATATGAATACCTCGCCGCAGATGATCATCGCTTTAGTGCGTCAGCTCGTCAATAAAGTCGGTGCCGAGCAGCATAATATCACGGTTGGTGATACACTCTGTTATTTCCCGAATGAGTACTATGAGATGTGCTACAAGGAATTTCCTAATGTGAGCTACCTGGAGCTGTTGGGCAAATTCGGCCGAACCGCAGCGAAGCACTCGTCGCTCCCGTTTTATTGGAGTACGCCGGATGCGGCAGGCAAAGAGACGGATTACGTGCCCCAGTCCTATGCCCGGGCCGATTACCTTATTAATCTGGCCAACCTCAAAAGCCACAACGACCAGGGCGGTGTCACGCTCTGTGCGAAAAATCACTACGGCTCGCTGGTTCGCAAGCCCGCCCGGATCACCAGCCACTACGACATGCACAAGGATCTCCCGTATAAAACGCCCGGCATGGGGCATTATAGACCGTTAGTTGATTTGATGGGGCACGAGCATATGGGGGGCAAAACCTTGCTCTACCTAATCGACGGATTGTACGCGGGACAACATGCCAAAGAAAGAGCGCCGACGAAATGGAACCTCCAGCCGTTCAACGGAGACTGGACGTCGAGTTTGTTTGCCTCTCAGGACCCGGTAGCCATCGACGCCGTCGGCTTCGATTTTTTGTGGTCCGAATGGAATGACGGCTCGCACCGATCCGGCACGACCGATTATCTCATTGAAGCGGCATTAGCGGATAGCCCCCCTTCGGGAACGTTTTACGATCCGGACCATGAAGGAAACGTCACGCGCTTGGCAAGCCTCGGCGTGTACGAACACTGGAACAATCCCCGGGATAAACAATATTCTCGCAATCTTGGAATGGGCGACGGCATCGAGTTGGTGAAGCCTGAACTATAAACGGGCCCGCGTATCATTTTAAGATCGTTCTATCGGGTGTATCATCAGATTCAAAATGTTTATCGATCCATCCGCTGACGACGTCATGCCGCCAATCGAAGTATTTAACGTAAGGTTTGATATCCAACACGGGAGTCTGATCTAACACATCGACTTCGCCGAAATACAGCTTATTGGATTCAATGCGTTTAATCTTCACGACGGATAGCCCGATATGATTCGGGCGGTGTGGGCTTCGTATCGCAAATACGCCGTGTGTCTCATCCTCCAGAAAAGGGCTGGTTTGAAGACGCATCTCGCGCGATAAATGAAAGTGATAGAGAATGAAGGCGTGACTGAATTGTTCGAGATCCTTCAGTCCGTCGGCGTATTCTTCCTTAAGCTCAACCCATGCTTCCACCTCCGGCCGAAACGTTCCCTGGATCGGGATATTTTTGGCTTGTGTGTACGGGGATCGTATGATCCCGATAGGACTCATTGCGATCTGCTCCATAGCGACACCTCCTTTTGGAACAACAAACGTCTCATGAAATTCATCCTGATTCTACGGTCTTCCGAGTGGGTTCGCAATGCAATATCCCGCTTCTTTTGCGGTTTGTCTTTGCGTGGCCTTTATTGTAACATAACTGACTGAAAATGATGTGGAGTGGAGAGGAAGAATGGGAATAATGTAGGAAAAATTCAATGACTGAACGGAACATTTCTCGACGTATTTTTCTGGCCGGATGTGCGATGGGGGCGGTCAACCTGACCATCCCCGGGATTTCAAAAAGTGGAAACTCGAATCGCAAAAGGCCCAATATATTGTTTTTGCTGGCGGATGATCAACGTGCCGATGCAATTGGAGCCTACGGCAATAACCATATTAAAACACCGAATCTCGATTGGCTTGTCAGGCAAGGGTTCAGCTTTCGACAAAATTACTGTCTCGGCTCGAGCGGAGGGGCGGTTTGTGTTCCGAGCCGTGCCATGATCCATAGCGGGCGATCCTACTTCAACGTCGATACGAAGTTGACCGGCGTTAAGATCATGACGGAAGTGCTCGGTGAAAACGACTACACAACCTTTGCCACCGGCAAGTGGCACAACCGGGAAGCCTCGTTCCTGCGCGGCTTCCAAAGGGGTAAAGCCCTGTTTTTCGGCGGTATGGCAGATCACACGAAGGTCCCGGTTGTCGATCTTTCCCCTGAAGGCAAGCTCATCAATAAGCGCACCGGCAAAAAGTTCTCCAGCGAACTGTTCACGAACGCGGCGATTGAATTCCTTGAGAACTACAAGGAGGACAAGCCCTTTTTTGCTTATGTGGCGTTTACGGCTCCGCACGATCCGCGAAATCCGCCGGAGAAGTACCGCCGGATGTATTACAAGGACCGCCCGCCCCTGCCGGGCAATTTCATGCCGCAACATCCATTCGATAACGGGCACATGATCGGGCGTGATGAAAACCTGGCCGCCTGGCCGCGGACCGAGGAGGTCGTCCGTGACCAATTGGCGGAGTATTACGGCCTGATAACACATCTGGACGAACATATCGGGCGAATCCTCAAGGTGTTGAAAAACTCCGGCCACGCCGAGAATACGATCATCATCTACGCCGCCGATCATGGGCTGGCGCTTGGAAGCCACGGGCTTTTAGGCAAACAGAGTATTTATGAGCATAGCATGGGCTGCCCTCTGATCTTCGCCGGACCGGGAATTCCCAAGGGCCAATCCACACAGGCTTTCTCTTATCTTCTGGATATCTTTCCAACCGTGTGTTCTCTAACAGGTATTCAATCGCCTTCCGGTCTCGAAGGTAAGGACTTGAAATCGATCTGGGAAGGGAAAACGAATAAGGTCAGAGATTCGATATTTCTTTCGTTTTCTAAAATTCAACGTTCCGTCCGCGACGAACGATGGAAACTCATTCGCTATCCGAAGATCAATCATACGCAATTGTTCGATTTGAAAAACGATCCTTATGAAATGCACAATCTGGCGGGCGATCCGGCTCAAGCCGGACGTGTGGAACAGATGCTGAAACAGCTTAAGAGATGCCAGCAGGAAGTGGGCGATGCCTTACCGTTAACCGTGACGGACCCGAGCCCGATGAAGATTGATATGACCGGCCGCAAGAGAAAGCCGGACCGCTGGCAGCCTGAATGGATACGACGGAAGTACTTTCAGGGGGATAAATAATGCTTGAACGCGGAATCGCGTTCGGTTAGGCTGTTGATGCCGTGGACTCGAATGTCTCATCGCTTGAGTGATACTATATTTAGGAGACCTGTTATGAATTCCCCAATGAAACGTCGTACTTTTCTCAAGAGCAGCGCCGCCGCCGGTGCAGGGCTGGCGATCCTGAAATCGGGCATCCTCCGGGCCGGACGGTCGCCCAACGAAAAGCTCAATGTCGCCGTCATCGGCGTTCGCGGTCGAGGCGGAAGCAATTTAAATGGCGTCAAGAACGAGAATATCGTCGCGTTATGTGATCTCAACGCAAAGAATCTTGCCGCGGCCGCAAAGGATTTTCCACGGGCTAAAACCTATGTCGATTGGCGCAAATGTCTCGAACAGAAAAATATCGACGCCGTTGTATGCTCGACCACGGACCACACGCACGCCTTCGTTAACATGTGGGCGATGAATCGGGGAAAACACGTTTACTGCGAAAAACCTCTGGCCAACTCAGTTCACGAAGCGCATATGGTTCGCCAAACATATCTCAAGAACAGGAACAAGCTCGCCACACAGATGGGCACGCAGATTCACGCCAGCGACAATTACCGGCGAATGGTCGAGCTCATCCGCGGCGGGGCGATCGGGACGCCGAGCGAAGTCCGCGTTTGGTGCAGCCGGACACCGGAGGGCGGTCGTTATCTGCCGGGGGGCGAGGCCGTGCCGGACCATCTTAACTGGGACTTGTGGGTCGGTCCTTCCCCGATGCATCCTTTCAATCCCGGCTATATCGGCGGATGCCTGAAGTGGAACCGATTCTGGGATTTCGGCAGCGGACAGATCGGCGATATGGGCAGCCATATGATCGATATGGCTTACTGGGGACTCGATTTGAAACTCCCGACGACCTGCAAAGCCGAAGGGACGGAGTTCAATCCGGATACGTGTCCTCTGTGGCTCACCGCCGAGTGGGATCACCCGGCCAACGACTGGCGTCCGGCGGTCAAAGTGTATTGGTACGACGGCGGAAAGAAACCCGGTATGCCCTCGAAGATATTTGACAGAGAGGCACTGTTCAAAGGCGCCCTGTTTAAAGGGGATAAGGGGTGGTTGTTAGCGGACTACAATCTCCGGGTTCTCATGCCCCGGCAGCGTGTTAGTGATATGACGCACTACACCTCGCCCAAGCCCGACGATCTCATACCGCCGTCGCTCGGTCATCACCAGGAATGGATCATCGCATGCAAAACGGGCAAGCCAACCACGTGCAACTTCGATTATTCCGGCGCCCTGATCGAGCATAACATGCTGGCGCTCGTGGCGTACCGGGTCGGCAAGAACCTCGAATATGACTCCAGAAATATGAAAGTCACAAACTGTCCTGAGGCAGAACCATATATCCGAAAGACGTATCGAAAAGGCTGGGTGCTCAACGGGTAATACGTGGACCGGCTGAAGCTAAAGGCTTATGTGAGAAGTTTTAATTCTCACTCTTGTCATGCTGAGCGAAGCGAAGCATCTGGGATCGGAGCGAAGAAATGAGATTCTTCACTTCGCGGCGCTTCGTTCAGAATGACATCGTACACTTCCCACATATAATTTAACAAAACTGGAGACACATGATGGAATTACGAAAGACGCTGGCAAAGACCGTCAAGCGGTTTAGGGTGGGCATCTTTCTGCTGGTGGTTCTGTCGGCGGTAGTATCCCAGGGACAAGAATGGACGCGGTTCCGCGGTCCCAACGGGCAGGGGATCAGCGATGCGACGACGATTCCCGCTAAATGGACTCCATCCGACTACAACTGGAAGATCACACTGCCGGGAGGGGGACATTCTTCCCCGGTGATTTGGGAAGATAAGGTGTTCGTCACGACCGGAGACCAACAGGCCAATCTCGGTATATTGCTGGCTCTGCGCGTTTCCGATGGGCGGGTCGCCTGGCGAAAAGATTTCAAGCTGGCCAAGTATCGGGTCAATACGCTCAACAGTTACGCTTCTGCGACGCCGACGGTCGATGCCGACCATGTGTACGTTCTATGGCCCACAAAGAATGAAACCATTCTTGTCGCCCTGGACCACGAGGGCAAGAAGGTCTGGGAACGCACTTTTGAAGGCGTGCAGAACCAGCACGGAGCGGGCAGCTCTCCCATCGTGATAGGTGATAGGGTCGTTTTCAGTCGCGAGCATGAGAGTCGAAACACGGACGCGAAGAGCGCCTGGACCGCCGTCCGGCGTAAAACCGGTCGAATGCTCTGGACGCTGGAACGACAAACCAGCACGAAAACGTCCTATTCGACGCCTTGCGTCTATTCTCCTGACAAGAAGCCTCAGCTTCTTTTTGCCAGCCATTCACACGGTCTAACGAGCGTTGATCCCGACAAGGGTACGGTGATATGGGAAGTGCCCGACGCCTTCAGCAGCCGGGTTGTGGCTTCCCTTGTTATTTCGGACAGCCTTATCATCGGAACAAACGGCGACTTCGGCCGAGGAAAACGCCTGATCGCCGTTCGGCCCGGCTCAAGCGACGGTTCCGTCCAGCCCGGCCAAGCGTATAAGTTCGACGACCATTTCATGCCGTATGTCCCGACGTGTATCGCCAAGGACGGTTTGCTGTTCATGTTTGATGACCTCGGTTATGTCACCTGCCTACGAAGCGCAACCGGCGAACGTCTCTGGCGGGAACGGCCCGCGAAGAAATTCTTTGGTTCACCGGTCTGGGCGGATGGTAAGTTATACTGTATCACGATAACGGGCGACGTGGTCGTAGCCAAGGCCGCGGAGAGTTACGAGCTATTGGCGATCAATGCCCTGGGCGAAAAGTGCCACTCCAGCCCGGCCATTTCAGGCGGGAGAATGTACGTAAGGACTTTTTCGCACTTGTACTCTGTCGGATCGAAGTAAAAAAGCAAATAGGTTATGTCATTCCGCACTTGATGCGAAACCCAGATGACTCATTTATGGATTCCCGCCTTCGCGGGAATGACAAAGCAGAAAATCCGTCATCGCCGAGTGCCAGCCGGACATCTACATTTCAATCCCTTTGAGATGGGGCTTCCACCCTTTTACTTCAGTTCATGGTCCGAAGGTTTCAGGCCCGTCTGGTGCTTGCCCATGCCGATCTTGTTCGGGTGGTAGTGGCCGACGAAATCGACATTGCTCTTGGCGGGAATTTTATCCTCCATACCCATAGACCAGTAGCAGGCGTTCACGGCAAGGCGACGGAAGCCTTCGCTGTTGAAATCGAACGAGTGTCCCATGGTTGTTGTGAAAATGCGCGACGTCTTACCTTTTTCGCCCGTGTATGTCTTGGTCCAGGCGACCGGCACTAATTTCTTGTCGGGATTCGGCTTGTCCGCCGGCTTCATACCCGAAAGCACCTGGCCCATAATCAGGGGCTTGCAGTCGCCGTGTAACGTCGTGAGGCCATAGACATCGGACTCGCCCCAGATATCGTCGATGCCCCTGACGATGGGGTGGTTCTTCATCCCCTCGGCGATGAGGCCGCGAGTACTCTCTACCTGATGGTGGCCGTAGTGGTTGATCCAGGTTTCGCCGAAAACCTGGCGCCCGTATCCGCCATCAAATTCTTTATCCCGGAAGCTGTACTTGGCATAAGGGCTGTTTTTGTTTTTCCTGTAGAAAAATGCGTGGGTGGATGTCCTAAACCCGACGATGGGCTTGCCGGAATTGGTATAATCGATGATACACTTCATTTGGTTGTCGGGCAATTCTCGAAAACGCAGGAACATGACCATCAGATCCGCCGTCTCAAGAAGGTGGAGGCCGGGAATATTATCGAGCGTTTTGGGGTCGATTTCGCCGGTTTCCTTGTTGAGAGCAAAAAGCACGGTGCACTTGAAGCCGTGGCGGGCCGCCAGTATTTTGGCGAGCTGCGGCATGGAATCTTCCGAGCGATACTCCTCATCGCCGACAAGAAAGACGATGTGCCGGCCCTTGCCCGGGCCATCGCCGCCTTTGAGAACCGTCCACTGTTTTGCCTTCACCGGCCCGCACAACAAGATCGACGCTAAAAATGACGTGCACAACACTTTCTTCACTAATTTCATTTCCGCTCCTTTCCAAATGTCTTCTTCAATTAGAGTTGCTTATAAATATACTGAGCATCCAGGGCCTTTTCGATCTGCATGCCGGCATCTTTCAAATGAGCCCGCGTGTACGGATCGAGATTTTCATCGTACGTATCCAGCATGTGCTTGATCTTGGCCTCTTTGAGCTGGCGGAGTTTTTCGACGATCAACGTGGCGATGGGTTTGTAAGCCGTCGTGCCATAGTAATCCGATTTGGTCAAGTCGATCATGAGTTCCAGATGCTCGCGCTGCAAATTGCGTCTCAGGCTGGAAATCATCGGCTGACGGGCGGTATATTTCTTGCCCGGTTGCTTGTCCAATTCGCTCCAAACGGCATTGCAAACCGTATCCAGCAATTCCGGCAATGTCAGGGCATCTTCATCCGTCGGCACTAAAAACTCGTTATCGTACACTCGTCGAAGCGTCGTCGGATACATCAACCGGGCGAGGACATAGACCTGAACGCCCAGGATCCTGTCGTGAATCGGCCAGGTCGGATCATCCAGAAACGAGGACATATCATCCAGCCATTTATCCACGGTCATCCGGCGTAAGAGATCCTTGCTCAGACCGAACGCCTCATCCTTGAATGTATGTTCAATGACGAAGGTGAGGGCATCCCGTTGTTTTTTGGCCGGCACGACCTCGATGGGCAGGCGATCGCCCTTGTCACCCTTCTTGTCCCGATACACGAAGGCGCCGCCGAGCCAGTTGGCCATCATACTGACCACCCGCATTTGCATTCCGAGCGTCGTCTCGTACGCCCGGCGAGTTTTGGACCAGCTATCGCCGTCCTTCACGAGTTTATCGATGATTCGCTCTCGATTGTGACGCACGATCCGCATCTGGTTATGGGCGTAATCGAGCGGCTCCTTGCTGAAATCATACCGGCGGGCATAGGGATCGGGACCGAAGGTGTCCTCATCGGTGCCGTATTGCAGCTCCGGTTCGGCGACGCGACTCAGGATGCCCTTGAGGTCACTTTCTTTTTGTGTGTATCCATATTCAATCGCCCAGATATCGTAGGGGCCGACACCGATCATGGCATAATCCCCCTGGACCTCGCCGTCTTGAAGATTCATGTTGACCGGCATATAATCCATCACCGAAGACGCCAGAGGTTGTGCCCCTTTGAGTTCTTTGCTGTTGATCTGGGCCATCGTATAAAGGCTCGATGCCTTGAAATTATGTCTCAAACCCAGCGTATGACCCACTTCGTGGCACACCAGATCAGCTAACAAAGGACCAATGAACGACTCGGGTATGCCGTCGATCATCGATTCCTTTTCTTTTTTCTTTTCTTTGTCCTTTTCTTCTTCGTCCTTCTTTTTTTCCTCTTTGTCCTCCTTATCCTTGCCGTTCTCTTCTTCACCCGATTCGTCGCCCATCAACGCCAATTGCATTCTGAACATGGCCACGTCAAATGCTTTTCCATTCGCTAACGTACACAGCCCGTTAAGCTGGCACGTTCGCCCCACCAGGCCGTCATACTCGTCATCTCCGATCAGATCGGTATTCACTTGTGTAAGCGGATGTCCTCCATGAGGCAGGTGGCCGTGCTTGGCTAACTCTTCCCGGAGATAGCCGCGTTGAGAGGGGGGGGCTAAGCGGATGCGGGGATCCCAATTCGGATGATCGTGCAACCACGCCAGGGTCTCAGGTCCCATCCCTTCCATAGCGATTTGGGGCATGATCTCTTTGTATTGCGACCAAAAGTGGCGAATCCAGCCATCGGTGAGGACGACATCCGCATCGAGGATCTGGCCCGTCTCAGGATGGATTCGGCTCGGACCGATCGCTACGCCGACGTTATTGCTGAGCCAGCGGATAAAATTGTATCTGACGTCTTCCGGGTCTTTATCCATATGAGCGCGCGACCGGGCGTCCTGATAATACACTTCGATCGCGTTGGAGATGCCGACTTTTTCGAACGCTTTGTTCCAATACAAGATCCCTTCCCTGACCCATCGGCGATAGCGCACCGGGGTGGTATGCTCGATATAAAAAACAATCGGATTCTTGGGCGGGCTGAGCTTGAGCGAGGAATCGGCTTTTTCCAGGTTCCAGCGCGTGATGTAGCGTACCCGGGTCTCCGGGTCCTCGAACTTGCCATAGTCCTGGTAACCG
>Ga0180432_10001860_pt1 | contig 32568 bp, 40 predicted proteins | sample SS_ome_10_FD_132414 | JGI IMG/M metagenome (GOLD analysis project Ga0180432, IMG submission 132414) | Hypersaline lake sediment archaeal communities from the Salton Sea, California, USA - SS_1_MS_2 metaG | ecosystem: Environmental > Aquatic > Non-marine Saline and Alkaline > Hypersaline >...
GCCCGAGGTTCTCTAGAGGTGGCGAGATGAACAAGATACGAAGGGGAGACCGTGTGCAGGTGATCGCCGGGAACGATCGCGGCAAGATCGGGCGCGTTCTCGTTGTCTACCCGGACAAGGAACGGATCATCGTCGAGAACATCCACATGATCACGAAGCACCAGCGGGCCACGCAGTCGTTGCGAGAGCCGGGGATTGTCAAGCGGGAAGGGACGATTCACGTTTCCGATGTCATGCCGATCTGCCCGGAGTGCGATGAGCCGACGCGGATCGGGTTCACGACGGTCGACGGGAAGAAGATGCGGCGCTGCAAGCGATGCGGGGAGATCTTCGAGTGATGTTGCTCAAAGAAAGGTACGACCAGGAGATTGCGCTTCGAGTTCAGCAGGAACTCGGATTGTCGAACGTGATGGAGGTTCCACGCCTCGTCAAGGTCGTCGTCAACATGGGCGTAGGCGACAAGGACAATCCGAAGGTGCTGGAGGGAGCGGTGGGCAACCTCACCAAGATCACGGGACAGAGGCCGATCGTGACGAAGGCGAAGAAGTCGATCTCCGATTTCAAGCTGGTCGCGGGGGACCCGATCGGATGCAAGGTGACGCTTCGCCGCGAACGGGCGTACGAGTTCCTGAACCGGCTGTTCAACGCGGTCTTGCCGGGGATCCGCGACTTCCGCGGCCTCTCCGCGTCCGGGTTTGACGGACGAGGGAACTACACGTTGGGGTTGGGAGAGCAGTCGGTCTTCCCGGAGATCGAGTACAGCGAAATCGTGAAGACGCAGGGAATGGACATCACGATTGTGACAACGGCGAAGACCGACCGGGAAGGCTATGTCTTTCTGAAGGGGCTCGGTCTCCCGTTCCACGACGAGTAGGGAGCGACGATGGCGAGAAAAGCGCTGATCAACAAGAGCAAAGAGGAGCCGAAGTTCTCCTCGCGCGGGTACAACCGATGCAACCTGTGTGGTCGTGTACATGGGTACATTCGCGACTTCGGCGTCTGCCGGCTCTGCTTCCGGAAGCTGGCGCATCGAGGGGAGATCCCCGGCGTCAAGAAGGCGAGTTGGTGAGTGGGATGATTCCGTATCCGATTGGCGACATGTTGACACGGATCCGCAACGCGAGCGCGCGTCGTCACGCGACGGTGGCGATGCCGCACTCCAAGTTGAAGGAAGCGATCGCCAAGATCCTCGAGTCGGAGGGGTTCATTGAGGGGTTTGACGTTGCCGAGATGAGCCCGCAGCCGGAGCTTCGGATTCAACTTAAGTACAAGGGCGAGCGCGCCAAGGCGCAGTGTGCGATCAGCACCGTTCGGCTCGTGAGCAAGCCGAGCCGTCGTGTCTACGTCGGGAAGGGGGACGTCCCGAAGCCGCTCGGGGGAATGGGGATCTCGATTCTGTCGACGTCTCAGGGCGTGTTGTCGAGTCGAGAGGCCGAGAAGCGCGGTGTCGGAGGCGAAGTCCTCTGTGAGGTCTGGTAGGAGGGTCTAGGCGATGTCCAAGGTTGGGAAGGTTCCGGTCACGATCCCCGACGGCGTGAAAGTGAACGCGGCGAACGGGTTGATCGCCGTCGAAGGGAAGCACGGCCGCCTCGAGCAGGCCTATCGGCCGGACATGGTCGAGATTGCAGTCGAGGACGGAACGGCGACGGTCACACGCCATGGCGACGGGAAGGCGCATAGGGCCTATCACGGATTGTATCGGAGTCTTCTGGCGAACATGGTCCATGGGGTTTCCGAGCGGTGGGAGCGAAGCCTTCTCATCCGAGGCCTCGGTTACCGCGCGAGGCTTCAGGGGACGACGATCATCCTCGACCTCGGCTACTCGGATCCGAAGGAGTTCGATCTCCCGGAGGGTGTCGAGGCGGAGCTACCGAACCCGAACGAGATCATCCTGCGAGGAGCGGATAAGCAGCAGGTTGGTCAGGTTGCCGCGAAGATCCGGGCTCTCCGAAAGCCGAACGTCTACGACGGCAAGGGGATTCGTTACAGAGACGAGCAGGTCCTGCAAAAGGCCGGGAAGCTCGGCGGGCAGGCCGCAGCGTAGGGAGTCGAGGGCCGATGGCACAGAGGAATCGCGAATTCGAACGAGACAAGCGGCATCGCCGGATCCGCAAGAGGGTCCGTGGAACGGCGGAGCGCCCGCGGCTCTGCATCACCAAGACACTCCGTCATCTGTACGTCCAAGTCATCGACGATGAGGCGGGCCGAACCTTGGTGCATGCCTCGACGCTCGATCGTGAGGGTCGAGACGCGGGGGATCGGCCGAACGTCGCGGGGGCGAAGGCGCTCGGCACGCGGCTGGCGGCGAAGGCGGTTGAGAGCGGGATTGGAGAAGTCGTCTTCGATCGCGGCGGGTATCCGTACCACGGCGTCGTGTCGGCCTTCGCTGACGCGTGTCGAGAAGGAGGATTGAGGTTTTGATCAGCCACGACGAATTCGAGAATGAGATCATCGACATTCGCCGGGTCAGCAAAGTGACCAAGGGCGGCCGCAACCTCCGGTTTCGGGTGACGATCGTCGTCGGCGATCGGAAGGGGCGCGTCGGCGTCGGTGTCGGGAGTACGCGGGAGATCCCTCGGGCGATTCATCAAGCGATTCGCGACGCGAAGAAGAGCTTGGTTCAGGTCAACCTGGACGGAGGGACAATCCCGCACGAGATCGTCGGGAAGTTCAAGGCGGGCGAGATCCTTCTCAAGCCTGCCTATCCCGGGACCGGCGTGATCGCGGGAACGACTGTCGGTGCGATCTGCCGACTGGCCGGGATTCAGGACGTGCTGACGAAGGCAATCCGTACGACGAACCCCTTGACACTGTCGCGCGCGACGCTGAACGGACTCTCGCGCCTGAGAAGCCGAGAAGAGGTGGAGAAGCTTCGGGGGGTCGTGGAAGAGGCCGAGGAGGTCGCGGATGAGGCTTGAGGATCTTCGGCCGACGAAGGGGAGCACGAAGTCGCGCAAGCGCGTCGGCCGCGGGTACGGCTCCGGCCGCGGCGGGCACGAGAGCGGCCGCGGGACCAAAGGACAGAACTCCCGCAGCGGCGGGGGCGTCCGTCTCGGCTTCGAAGGTGGACAGACGCCGATCTGGATGCGATTCCCGAAGCGCGGGTTCCGCAACTTCGGTCGCGTCGAGTACGCCTGCGTCAATGTCGACACGCTCGACGCTCGGTTCGGTGAGCGCGACGAGGTGACTCCGGAGATCCTCCGCGAGATGAAGCTGATCAAGGGGCGCGTTGATCGTGTGAAGGTGCTCGGACGGGGAGAGCTGACGAAGCCGCTCGTTGTCCGTGCGCATCGCTTCGCCGAGAGTGCGAAGCGGAAGATCGAGCAGGCCGGCGGCGTCGCCGAGGTGATCTAGCGACATGTGGGAGAAACTCGCCAGCCTGTTCAAGGTGCCGGAGCTTCGGAAGCGCATTCTCTTCACACTTGGCGCTATCATCGTCTTCCGCCTCGGAACGCACATCACCGTGCCCGGTGTCGACGTGGAGGCGCTTCGTTCGTTCTTCGCGGAGCAGGGTGGCGGAATCTTCGACTTCCTCAACATGTTCACCGGCGGAGCGCTCCAGCGGTTCTCGCTCTTCGCACTCGGCGTAACGCCCTACATCAACGCATCGATCATCTTCAGTCTTCTGACGTCGGTGATCCCGAAACTGAAGGAGCTCCAGCAACAGGGGCGCGAGGGGCGGCGGAAGATTACATCCTATACCCGGTACGCGACGGTCGCGCTGGCGATCGTCCAGGGGGCGGCGATGACGTCGCTCATCCGGAGTGCGGCGCCCGGAGGGGCGACGATCTGGTTCTACATCACATCGATCGTCTCGGTGACCACCGGAACGATCTTCCTGATGTGGCTCGGCGAGCGGATCACCGAGAACGGGATTGGGAACGGGATCAGCATGATCATCATGGTCAGCATTCTCTCGCGTTTCCCGGCCAGTCTTCGCCAGATGTGGGTTTCGATCAGCACCGGCTCGGCGCATCCGTTTTGGGGACTCGCCTTCATCGCTCTGTTGATCATCGTGGTTGCCGGGATGACGATGGTTCAGCAGGGACAGCGGAAGATTCAGATCCAGTATGCGAAGAGAACGAAGGGACGGCGGATCTACGGGGGGCATTCGTCCCATCTGCCGCTGCGCGTGAACCAAGGCGGCGTCATCCCGATCATCTTCGCTTCGGCGCTTCTCAGTCTACCGGTGACGATTCTAGGGGCGATTCCGGCGTTGAAGCCGTACGCGTATCTGATCGAGACGGGGAGCCCCCTTTACATCGGCCTCTACGTCCTTCTGATCTTCTTCTTCACGTATTTCTACAGCTCGATCGTCTTCGATCCGAATGACATCGCGAAGAATGTTCGCGAGTCGGGTGGATTCATTCCGGGCGTGCGACCGGGGCGGCCGACGGCGGACTACATCACGAGTGTCCTGAATCGGCTGCTTCTGATCGGTGCGCTCTTCCTGTCGGCGGTGGCCGTCCTTCCGTTCATTCTCTCGTCGATCAGCAACCTGTCGAGCATGTTCTTGGTCGGAGGCACGTCGCTTCTGATCGTCGTGGGTGTCGGCATCGACACGTTGATGCAGATCGAGGCACATCTGGTCATGCGACACTACGAGAGCCTGACCAAGTCCGGACGCCTCCTCGGGAGGAGAGGCTGATGGCGGCGGCGAAACGGGTTGCGCTTCTCGGCCCCCCGGGGGCGGGGAAAGGAACGGTGGCGAAGCGGATCGTCGAGCGGTTCGGGATCGTTCACCTCTCCACCGGCGACATTCTTCGAGACGAGGTCGCCCGAGGAACGGAACTGGGACGGGCCGCGAAGTCGACCATGGATCGAGGGGAACTCGTTCCGGACGAACTGATCGTCGACATGATCCGGGGCCGCATCGAAGCGGCGGAGAGCGGATTCCTCCTCGACGGCTTTCCGCGTACGATCGCGCAGGCGGAGTCGCTCGAGACGATCAGCGATTTGGACGCCGTGATCAGCATCGACCTTCCCCGCGAGGACGTCGTGGCGAGATTGACGGCGCGCCGGGTCTGCGTCGAATGTGGGCGGATTTACAACCTGACGTTCCGGCCCCCCGAGGATCCGTCGAGGTGCGATGTCTGCGGCGGAACGCTCATCCAGCGGGACGACGACAAGGAAGATGTCATCCGCAATCGATACGACGTGTATCAGACGTCGACATCTCCGCTTCTGGAGTTCTACGAGCTGCGAGGCCTGCTGAGGAGGGTCGATGGGCGATCGGGGACCGACGAGGTCTTCGGGCGGATTGTGGAGATCCTCGCAGGATGATCTCGGTCAAAACGGCCGCAGAACTCGACGTGATGCGCGAGAACGGGGCGATCCTGGCGGAGATCCTTGGCGAGCTCTGCTTGAAGGCGATCGCGGGCGAGACCACTGCCGCGCTCGATCGACTCGCCGAGCGGCGGATTCGCGAGGCGGGAGCCGAGCCGGCCTTTCCGAAATTCGCCGGATTCCCGGGGACGATCAATGCGTCGTTGAACGAGGAAGTGGTCCACGGGGTTCCGTCGGACGAACGGCGCCTGTCGGACGGCGATGTCTTCTCGATCGACATCGGGTTGGTGCGCCACGGATTCTGCGCCGACATGGCGACCACGATTGCCATTGGAGAGGTCGGCCCGGAGGCGCGAAGGCTGCTTTCGATCGGTGAGAGAAGCTTGTGGAAGGGGATCGAGCAAGTTAGAATGGGCAATCGCTTGTCCGATGTCTCGCACGCCGTCGGCTCCTTCGTAGAGGAAGCGGGCTTCCACGTCGTTCGCGAGTATGTCGGCCACGGAATTGGGAGAGCTCTGCACGAGGACCCTCAGATTCCGAACTACGGTCCTCCCGGAAGAGGCCCTCGCCTTAATCCGGGGATGACGTTCGCGATCGAACCGATGGTGAAGGTCGACGCGATGCCGACGAAGATCAAAGAGGATCGGTGGACTGTGGTGACCGGATCCGGAGGGTTGAGTGTGCATTTCGAGCATACGGTCGCGGTGACCGAAGAAGGAGTCGAGGTCTTGACGAGTCAGGAGGTGAATCCAGGCGCGCGTGGCGACTGACGATCGGCGTGGAAAGAAGGACGTGATCCGAGTGCGTGGCGACGTCATCGAGAGCCTGCCGGGCTCGACGTTTCGCGTCAAGCTGAGCAACGATCATGTCATCCTCTGCCACATCTCCGGGAGGATCCGGAAGCACTACATCCGCATCCTTACGGGCGACCGCGTCATCGTTGAGCTCTCGCCGTACGACCTGACGAAGGGTCGGATCGTCTATCGGGAGAGCTAGAGCGCTTGGAGAACGCATGAAGGTACGAAGCTCCGTCAAGAAGATCTGCGCACACTGCAAGGTGATCCGGCGAGGCGGCCGTCTGCGAGTCGTTTGCCGGAACCCGAAGCACAAGCAGCGCCAGGGCTAGGGGGAGAACGGGCATATGGCACGAATCGCCGGAGTCAACCTACCGAACAACAAGCGGATCGAGATCGCGCTGACCTACATCTTCGGGATCGGGCGGACGCGCGCGATGGAGATCATCGAGAAGACGGGGATCTCGGCCGATGTCAGGGTGAAGGATCTGACCGAGAACGAGGTGGCATCGCTTCGCCGCGAGGTGGAGCAGTACATGGTCGAGGGAGATCTGCGGCGACGGATCCACTCGAGCATTCAGCGGCTGAAGGACATCAACTCGCATCGAGGGAACCGTCACAAGCGGAGGCTTCCGGTTCGGGGTCAGCGAACCCGTGCGAACGCGCGAACCTGGAAGGGGCCGCGCCCGGCGAAGGCTGGGAAGAAGAGGTAGGGGATGGCGAAGAACATCAAGCTCGAGCGTGCTGTGATCCACATTCATGCGACGTTCAACAACACGATCATCACCGTGACCGATCCGAACGGAAACCCGGTTGCGTGGAAGAGCCCGGGAGCGGTCGGCTACAAGGGATCGCGAAAAGGGACTCCCTACGCCGCGCAGATCGCCGCTGACTCGCTGGCCCGAGAGATCAAGGAGTACGGTGTCCGCTCGGTTGCCATTCGAGTCAAGGGGACGGGATCGGGGCGGCAGTCCGTCGTCCAGACGATCAAGGCATCCGGGATCCGTGTCGAGGAAGTGAAGAACGTCACGCCAGTTTCGCACAGCAAGGGGAGAAGATAATGGGTCGAGATGCCGGCCCTCGCTGCAAGCAGTGTCGTCGCGAGGGCGAGAAGCTGTTTCTGAAGGGAGAGCGGTGCTACACCCGCAGTTGCCCGTTCTCGCGCAAGGCGAAGCCGCCGGGTGAGGGCCCGCGCCGGCGTCGTCCGCGACGGAGCCAGTACCAGATCCACCTGCGAGAGAAGCAAAAGGCGAGGAGGATCTACGGATTGCGTGAACGGCAGTTCCGCAACTACGTCGCGCAGGCGAAACGGAAGAAGGGGATCACCGGCGAAGCCCTGTTGACCCTTTTGGAGCGTCGCCTAGACAATATCGTCTATCGCGCGGGTTTCGCGTCGTCTCGCCAGCAGGCGCGCCAGCTGATCACGCACGGTCACTTCGTCGTGAGCGGACGCCCGACGAACATTCCGTCCTACCTCGTCAGAGAAGGGGACGTCGTGGCGGTCAAGGAGAGCCGGGCGAGTCGATTGAGGCCGATTATCGAGGCGAACCAAGGCCGAGATGTCTCGCCGTGGATCGAAGCGAACCATCAGGCGATGACATTCTCGGTGATCGCACCGCCGAACGTAGAGCAGATCCGTCAGACCATTGCGGCGAATCTGATCGTCGAGTTCTACTCCCGCTAGGAGAGGTCCATGGACGAAGTGATCTTCCCCGACCAGATCAAGGTTGAAGAGCTCACAGAGACGAGCGGGAGAATCGTCATCGAGCCGCTTGAGCCCGGCTTCGGGATCACGCTCGGCAACTCGCTTCGGCGTGTCCTCCTTTCGGCGATCCCCGGCGCTGCGGTGGTGCGCGTTCGCTTCGCGGGCAAGTACCATGAGTACGACACGATCGAGGGGATCAAGGAGGACGTTCTCGAGATCATCCTCAATCTGAAAGGCCTTGCTCTTCGGTTGCACGATGACGAAGTGAAGCGCTTGACCCTCGAGAAGAAGGGGACGGGCGCGGTCACGGCGGCCGACATCAAGGCGCCTCCCGGCGTCGAGATCGTCAACCCGGATCTGCATATCGCGACCCTCAATCCGAAGGGGTCTCTCGATGTGGAGCTGGAAGTGGAGACCGGATTCGGGTACGTCCCGGCTGAGAAGAACCGACTCGAGGACTCGCCGCTCTCCGTCATCCCGATCGACGCCGACTTCTCGCCGGTCCGGAAGGTGAATTTCGTCATCGAAGAGACGCGCGTCGGAGGGCGGACCGGATACGAGCGGTTGATTCTCGACATGACGACCGACGGAGGAATCCGGCCCGAAGAGGCCCTTTCGGAGGCGAGCCGGCTTCTTCAGCGGCATCTCGATCTGTTCAAGGACTTCGCAGAGCATCCGTTCGGCATCTCGATCGAGGAGGGTGAAGGGAGCGCTGAAGAGGAGGAGTTGTCGATCCCTCTGATCGATCTCGACATCGATCAGCGAGCCTGCAACCTTCTGCACGAGGCGGAGATCACGACGCTCAGCGGGCTCCTTTCGCATCCCCGCGAGGAACTTCTCGACATCCACGGGTTCGGCGCCAAGACGTTGAAGAAGGTCGAGGACCGCCTCGAGGAGCTTGGGTACAGCCTGCGAACCGAAGAGGAGATGCGAAGTGAGACATAGACGATCGGTCGAGAAGATCGGCCTGACGAAACCTCACCGACAGAGCGTCCTGGCGAATCTGGCGACGGCGCTGATCCTTCACGCGAAGGTGGATACGACGTTCGCGCGTGCGAAGGCCGGACAACGTTTCACGGAGCGGCTGATCACGCTGGCTCGTCGGGGCGATCATCATGCGCGGCGGATCGCCTTCTCCCGTCTTGGGGACAAGGCCGCCGTTGAAAAGCTGTTCAACGAGCTCGGCCCGAGATTCGAGGATCGGGCCGGCGGGTATACACGCGTCGTCAAGCTCGGTCCGCGTCGCGGAGATGGAGCGGAGCAAGCGCGATTGATGCTGGTCGAGTGAATCGGGGCAACGCCCCGATTGCGGTCCGCTGAAGGCGTCATATAGCGGCCCCATCGTGGGCCTCGTCTAGGACGGCTCCGCCAGGAGGGACCCCGTCCGATCGAGTCGTTCCCGCAAGCGTCTGAGCATGTCCGCGGCCATCTCGGGGAGACCGTAGCTCGGCGACCATCCCCATTCGTCTCGAGCCGCCGTGTCGTCGATCGTCTGCGGCCAGGAGTCGGCGATCGCTTGGCGGAAGTCGGGGGCGTAGTTGCACTTGAAGCCGGGAATGTGTTTGGCGATCTCGGCTGCCAGCTCCGCGGCAGAGAAACTCATCGCGCCGACGTTGAAGGTGCAATGATGACGGAGCTTCGCCGGATCGGCCTCCATCAGGTCGAGAGTCGCCTTGATGCAGTCGGGCATGTACATCATGGGCAGGATCGTGCTCGCCCCGACAAAACACGTATACGAGCCGCGCTCGATCGCGTGGTAGAAGATCTCGACGGCGTAGTCGGTCGTTCCTCCGCCGGGCGGGGTCTCACTCGAGATAATCCCCGGGTACCGAAGGCCGCGGACGTCGAGGCCATACCGATTCACGTAGTAGTCCCCGAGGAGCTCCCCCGAGACCTTGGTGATCCCGTAGATCGTCGTCGGACGGAGGACCGTCGATTGCGGGGCCGGGTTTCGCGGGGTTTCGGGACCGAAGACGGCGATCGAGCTTGGCAGGAAGACCCGAGCGAGGCGACGCTCGCGTGCCGCTTCAAGGACGTTGATCAGGCCGTCGATGTTTACACGCCACGCCAACTGGGGGTCCTGTTCGCCCCTTGCGGAGAGGATTGCGGCGAGATGGTAGATCGTATCGATCGAGTGAGACTCGAGTGCTCGTTCGAGATCCGTTCGGGACGCCACGTCGACTGTGATGAATGGACCCGAATCGCGCAGGGTCTCGCTCGGTGGAGTTCGATGCCCCGCTGCGACGACGTTGTCGCGTCCGTACCGTTCTCGGAGCGCGAGCGTGAGTTCCGACCCGATTTGCCCGACGGCTCCCGTGACGAGAATCCTGCTCATGGCCGATTCCATCCCTTCCTTGTCGAATGGTGGGCGCAGATTGTACGCGACGGTCGACGGAGGCAAAACGTTGCCGCTCGCAGACCGGTCGGGTATCGTGCGACACGAGCTCGAACGACGGAGGCCGCGACCGATGATCTTTCTGGACGTTACACTGCCGGTCATCCTCGTTTCGGGAATCGGTTACGTCTTCGGGCGGCTGACGAAGCTCGACGTTCTCCCGCTGGGCCGGATTGTCTTCTATATCTTTGGGCCCGCTCTGATCTTTCGGGCGGTCTTCACTGCCGAACTCGCCCCGACCGAAGTGGCGCGTGTCGCGGGCTTCGCGGTCGCCTATCACATCGCTCTCTTCGTGGTTTCGCGTGTGTACGGGCGCCTTCGACGGCTCGACGAAGACGCACAGGCGGCAGCGTCGCTGGTCCTCATGCTCGGGAATCATGGGACCTACGGACTCCCCGTGGTCTTCTTCATGTTCGGCGACCGAGGCCTTGCGCTGGCCGTTCTCTTCCTGGTCTGTGCGATTCTCCTGCAGTCGACGCTCGGGGTCGGCGTCGCCATGTGGCGCAGGGGAACGCGCCCTCGGCATCTTCTGGGCGGAGTTCTTCGCGTACCGTGGATCTATGCCTTTGTGGTCGGCCTCATCCTTCGCGCGGTCGACGTCTCTCTCCCCGAAGGTCTTTGGCGTGCCGTCGATCTCGTTGCGGACGGTGCGATTCCCCTTCAGCTCGTTCTCCTCGGGATGGAACTCGCACGCCTCCGTTTGGGGACGATCGCCTCGGCGACGACCGAACTCGCTCTTCTTCGTACGGTCGGAGCTCCGCTCGTTGCGCTCGGCCTGGCGACGGCGGTCGGTGCCGACGGGCTTCTCTGGGCGGTTCTGCTGGTTCAAGGAAGTATGCCGAGTGCGATCAACTCGATGATCCTGGCGATCCGCTACGATCGACGCCCTGAGCTTGCGGCGAGCGTCGTCTTCGTGACGACGCTCGCCAGCCTCGCTTCGCTGACCGCCATCCTTCACTTGATTCACTAGATTGCGGGTTTCTCCGTTCCTATCTATACTTCGGCAATATGCGCACGGTGATCGGCATCGACATCGGGGGAACATTCGTTGACATCGTCATCTCGGATGCATCCGGCCTGCGGTTCGTGAAGGTTCCGTCGTCCCCCGATGATCCAGCGCGGAGCGTCCTCTCCGGCTTGCGCAGCCTGATCGGCGCAGGCTTCATCGATCCGAGCAGGGTCGAACGGGTCATCCACGGCTCGACCGTCGCGACGAACGCGCTCCTTGAGGGATCGTGGGGGCGAACGGCATTGGTGACGACGCGGGGATTCCGAGATGTGCTGGAGATCGGCCGGCAGAATCGACCGCACCTGCTCGATCCGTTCTACGTTCGGCCCGAGCCGATCGTTCCTCGGCACCTTCGATTCGAGGTCGACGAGCGGCTCGCGTCGGACGGAGAGGTGCTCGTCGACCTCGACGTCGAAGGGCTGAAGCGGCTTCTTCCGAGCCTGATGGCGGCATCCGTTGACGCGGTGGCGATTGTCTTTCTCTTCTCATTCATCGATCCGAGGCACGAGCGGGAGGCACGCCGGATTCTCGAGGCGGATCTGGACGCTCCGGTCGTGATCTCGAGCGATGTGCTCCCGGAGTTTCGGGAGTTCGAGCGGACGTCGACGACTGTAGCGACGGCCGCGTTGAGGCCGATCGTCGGAGCGTATGTGACGCAGCTTGAGGCGGGGGCAAGCGAACTCGGGCTTCCGGGGACGTGGCAGATTATGCAATCGAGCGGAGCGGTGACGAGTGCGGAGATTGCGCAGCTCGAGCCCGCGCGGGTTCTCCTCTCCGGCCCGGCGGGAGGGGTGGAGGGAGCTCGCGCGATCGGAGCCCTGGTCGGGAAGCGGGACCTGATTACGATGGACATGGGCGGTACGAGTTGCGACGTCGCTCTTGTCCGCGATGGACGGATCGGGTGGTCGACACGAGGACGCGTCGGCGATCATCCGATCGCCCTGCCGATGGTCGAGATCCACACGATCGGGGCCGGGGGAGGGAGTATCGCTTGGATCGACGTCGGGGGCGCGCTCCGTGTCGGTCCGGCGAGCGCGGGCGCGAGGCCCGGTCCGGCCTGCTACGGTCGAGGAGGCGAGCGACCGACGGTGACGGACGCACACGTGGTTCTCGGTCACCTTCCGCCCGATCGGCCGATCGGGGGATTGGCGTCCCTTGACGTACGTCGGGCCCGCGAGGCGATCGAAACGGTCGGCAAGCCGCTCGGCCTGTCGGTCGAGGCGGCCGCTCTGGGGATCCTGCAGGTGAGCGACGCGGCCATGGAGCGCGCGATTCGGGTGATCTCGGTCGAGCGCGGGCAGGATCCGCGGGAGTGCGCCCTCGTCGCCTTCGGAGGTGCGGGCCCGCTCCACGCGGTCGTCGTCGCAAGGCGACTGTCGATCCCGAATGTCATCGTGCCGTCCTGCGCGGGCGTCCTGTCCGCCTTCGGGCTTCTGACCGCCGATGCCGGGCACGACGTCAGCCGGAGCATCGTGCGTCCTCTCGACGAGATACCGGTTGCCGAGATCCTCAGCATGGTCGAGCGGCTGAAGGCTTCCGGCCGTGAACGGCTTCTGGCTGAAGGAGTTCGAGAAGAGCAAATCCGGTTCCGGCCGTCGGCCGACCTTCGCTACGAGGGGCAGTCGCACGAAGTGAACGTTCCTCTTCCGAAGGAGCGGGCGGGCGACGCGGAGATGGTCGAGGCGGTGGCCCGCGCGTTCCACCGGACTCATGAAGAGCGATTCGGACATGCGGCGGATGAAGAAGGGATCGAGCTCGTCACGCTCCGGGTCCGTGCCTTTTCGCCATCAACGATCGGCGAGCCGACGATCGCACAGGCCGACTCCATTGCGGAGGATCGCGTGGGCAATGCGTGGTTCGGCCCAGAGGGGCCGGTGAGCGTTCGTCTCGTCGACCGTCGCAGGTTGGAGGCGGGCGATCGGCTCGACGGACCTGCAATCCTCTTCGGATCTGAGTCGACGATCCTCGTGCCCCCCGATGCGACGGCGGGGGGAGACCGGTTTGGAAACGTCCTTCTGGAGGCACGATGAGTGGGCGAAGATCGAGCATCGACTCGGTCACTCTCGAGGTGATGCGTCACGCGTTGACGGCGGTCGCCGAGGAGATGCACGCCAACCTCGTTCGCACCGCGTACAGCCCGAACATCAAGGAGCGCCAGGACTGCTCATGCGCTCTGTTCGACCATCGAGGGCAGATGGTCGCCCAGGCCGAGTCGATTCCGGTCCATTTGGGGGCCATGCCGGCGTCGGTCGCGGCGGCAATCGCGAGAGTCCCGGATCCGGAACCCGGTGACATCGTGGTCGCGAATGACCCGTACGCGGGAGGAGCCCACTTGCCGGACATCACCTTCGTTGCGCCGGTCTTCAGTGGGCGCCGGCTCGTCGGATACGTCGCGAACCGGGCCCATCACGCCGATGTCGGTGGGAAGGAGCCTGGAAGCCTGGCCGGAGACGCACGGGAGATCTTCCAGGAGGGTCTGCGGATTCCGCCGGTTCGCCTGTGGCGAAAGGGTGACGTCGACCGGGACCTTCTCGATCTCGTGCTGCTGAATGTGAGAACGCCGGAGGAGCGATGGGGAGACCTTCGAGCGCAGCACGCGGCCTGCCGGACGGGGATCGAACGGATGGGCGAGTTGATCGAGAGATACGGCCTGCAGCGGGTGATGGAGGGCGTATCGGCGATTCTGGACTATTCGGAGAGGCGGATGCTCGCTGAGATTGCGCGGCTGCCGGAGGCGGCCTCGACCTTCGAGGATGTTCTCGACGACGACGGCATCGGTGGAGATCCGGTCCGGATTCGCGTCCGCGTCGAGATCGAGAAGGAGCGGATCCGGGTCGATTTCACCGGGAGTGCGTCACAGGTCGAAGGCCCGGTCAACGCGGTCCTTGCGGTGACGACATCGGCAGTCTACTACGCCGTCCGGATGCTGACCGATCCGACGATTCCACCGAACGCCGGGTGCTACCGTGCGATCGACATCGAGGCACCTGCGGGGACGGTTGTCCACGCCGTTCCTCCAGCGCCCGTGGTCGGAGGGAATCTGGAGACCTCTCAGCGAATCGTCGATGTGATTCTGGGGGCGGTCGGTCGTCTCCTCCCGGACTTCGCAATCGCCGCGAGTCAAGGAACGATGAACAACGTCGCGATCGGGGGGATTGATCCACGGAACGGTCGGGCGTACACGCTGTACGAGACGATTGCCGGAGGGTGGGGTGCGCGTCCCCGTTCCGACGGGGTCGACGGGATGCATTCGCACATGACGAACACGCTGAACACACCGGTCGAGGCGCTTGAGATCGCGTATCCGCTCAGGATCGATCGTTACGAGTTCATCGAAGGGAGCGGTGGGGCGGGACGATACCGTGGAGGGTTGGGCGTCCGTCGAGACATCACCGCCATCGGCCACGTCGCGCGTGTCTCGCTCCTCTCCGATCGGCGCCGGACGCCCCCGTACGGCGTTGTGGGGGGATCTCCGGGGGCGATCGGGGCGAATGTGCATCGAGCGGCCGACGGAACGGAGAGTCCACTCCCGGGAAAAGGGAGTCTCTTCCTGGGTCCCGAAGAGACGGTCAGCATTCGAACGCCCGGCGGCGGCGGGTATGGAATCGCCGAAGAACGACCGGCGAGCGCCGTCCGGAAGGACCATCTCGAAGGCAGAGCTTGAGAGCCGGTTGGGCTCTTGCTTTCCTAGGGGAAGGTGTTTCACGGGGGCCCGTTTGTGTGGTATACTACATCGAGAGACCGTTCGAGGAGTGTGAACTCCTCTCGCGATAACAAGCCAAGCGCTGAGCCGCCCCAGGGACTCCAACAGGGAGCGGACAGCAGTTCGCAGAGCCCGAAAACGAGAGACCGGAGACCGCGGATCGAGCGTCGATGCTCGCTGAGCAGACCGATGTCGATCGACCCAAGACGTGAAGGAGGTGGCGGATGAGGGATCGACGAGCGTTGGGGAAAGCTCTTCAGATCGAGAGGCTACGGAACGAGGATGCGACCTTGGTTGGGCTCCTCGAGGAGAGCGAAACGCTCGAAGAGGCGCGCGGTCGCGTTCTCTCCTACCTTGAAGACGTCGGATCGGCGATCCGGATCGGCTCGTTCGACCTCGATCGGATCGAACGATCATCCGCATTCACTTGGATCGGGGCGTTCCAGGAGATGCTTTCACCGGAGAATGAGGCGATCGCGGGATTCAGTACGATCGACCTTCTGTGGCATCTTGCCCGCGGTGAGACCGACACGGTTTCGGATGCGTTTGTCGAGGAGTTCGTTCACGTCTTCCGAGCGATCGCGGGGCGGTCGGGTCTCGGACGTGGGTGGTTCGGTGGAGAGGACGGCGAGGAGGAGTTCGGTCGGTTTCCCGGGGCCGGTCGTCGCGCCGCGCGTGCCCGGTCGCGCTTTCTGGACAAGCTTGCCCACGCCGTCCAGGCGAGGGCGGACGCGTACGGATGCGGGCTCGACAAGGAGTTCGTTCGCGCGAGGCGGGAGAACCGGGACCGGATTCTTCGGTATTTCGGCGCCTCGGCGCGCGACTGGGAACGTTCGGAGTGGCAGACGGCGCACGTGCTGAAGGGAGAGGATGGGGCGCGCGCGCTGCAGGACCTTGTTCCGCTGACCAGCGAGGAAATCGCGTCTGTTCACCTGGCGGTGCGGTATGGGATCCCGTGGGGGATTACGCCGTACTACCTTTCGCTTTTCGACTTCGACTCCGCGGACCGGACGCTCGACATGCAGGTTCGGGCTCAAGTGATTCCGCCGGTTCACACGGCTCGATCGATGATCGAGCATCGATCGGATCGATCCCGTGCCCTCGACTTCATGCGGGAGCGCGACACGTCGCCGGTCGACCACGTGACACGCCGCTATCCGTCCGTCGCGATCCTGAAGGTCTGCGATACGTGCCCGCAGATTTGCACGTACTGTCAGCGGAACTGGGAGATCAACGACGCCATGGTCTTCGAGCGAATCCCGTCACGGGATGACTTGGAGCCGGCGATCGCTTGGTTCGAGGAGCATGCGGGTGTGACCGACGTTCTACTCACCGGTGGGGACCCGATGGTCCTCGATGATCGGCTGCTCGACTACCTCCTCGATCGCTTCTCGAGGATGGAGCATGTCAAGCATGTGCGGGTGGGAACGCGGATTCCGGTGACGATGCCGATGCGCGTGACCGACAGGCTCGCCGAGCTGCTTGCGAAGCCGATCGAGCCGGGGCGCAGGTCGATCTCGGTCGTCACGCACGTCGAGAGTGGAGCCGAGATCACACCGGAGCTGGCTGCGTCCGTCGACCGGCTGAAGCGGCGTGGCATTGCAGTCTACAATCAGCAAGTGCTCACGCTGCAGGCAAGCCTCAGATTCCAGGCGGTCGCGACGCGGATTGCACTGAAGCGAGTCGGCGTTGACCCGTACTACAGCTTCTACACGAAGGGGAAGGACGAGCACCGGGACTACCTTGTCCCGATCGCTCGAGTCCTCCAAGAGCGCAAGGAGGAGGCGAGGCTCCTACCGGGCATCTTCCGGACCGACGAGCCGGTCTTCAACGTGCCCGGACTCGGGAAGAGCCACTTGCGTGCACAGCAGGATCGCGAGCTGATTGCGATTCGCGCTGACGGACGACGAGTCTATCTCTTCCACCCCTGGGAAAAGGCGATCGTGCCGGTGGCGCCGTGGCCGTACGTCGACGTCTCGATCGGCGACTACCTCGAGCGGATTGCCGGACTCGGCGAGGACATCGAGGACTACGAGAGTATCTGGTTCTACCTCTAGGACTCGGGGGGTCCCGAGATTCTCGCCATCTCCCAGGTGAACTCGTACGTCTTTCCGTCGATGGTCTGGGTGCCGGTCCCTGACATGGTCTCGGCGTCGAAGTCACCTTCGAGCGAGAGTGTGACTGAGATGGACGACGAGCCGATGGCCAAGGTCCCGAAAGCGTCAATCCGGATCGACCGGGCGTTCGTCCGACCGGAGGAGATCGTCAAAACGAACGGTTCTGATCCAGGTCCCACCAACGTGACCGTCCCCGAGATATCGCGGTTCTCGTGGACGATGTTGATCGAGATCGGGCTGGTGAATCCGGCCGACGGTCCGCTTGACCAAAGCAACTCGCCCTCCCATATTCCCGTCAAGTCGATGTGAACAAGCGCGATGCAGCCTGAGAGACCAATCGCGCCGGCCAAGATGAGTCGGACGAGGATTGCCTTCGTCTGCCGTGTCACGTTCTTCTCCACGCTGCCAGTCTCCGGTTTGAGTTCGGTTCTTCGGAAGGAGAGATGGCCGGACGGGAGAGGACGTTCGGCACCCCTCGTCGGCGCCGGGGATTGAGCGCGACCAGCAGCAGGGGTGCTAGAACCATCCGGCGTAGATGGCGACGACCTGAAGAACGCTCGCCACGATGCACGAAGTCAGAGCGGTCGGCAGGCCGCGGCGGATCCAGTCTCCCGTACGAATCGGAGTCGGCGTGCGTTCGCTACAGGACATCACGATCACGTTCGATGTGGCGCCGATCGGGGTCGCGTTTCCGCCCAGACCGACGCCGAGGGCGAGAGCCCACCAGAGCGGAGTGACCGATCCTCCTTGGGCTTGGAGGCCAGCGAGGATCGGGAGCATCGCGATGGTGAACGGGACGTTGTCGACAAGGGCCGACATCAGTGCGGAAGTCCAGAGGACCGCGAGCGAAGCGAGGACAAGGCCATGCGTCGTCAGGGAGGAGAGCGACGTCGCTACGACCCTGAGGGTGCCGGCCGCCTCGAGCCCGCCGACGATGATGAAGAGCCCGATGAAGAAGAGGAGCACGTCCCAATGAACCTCTTCGAGGGCCTTCCGCGCGTCCGGCCAGATCCACAGGAGACCGGCGCCCGCACCCAGGAGGGCCACCGCCCCCGACTCCAGCCCGACGCGATCGTGGACGAAGAAGAGGATCACAGTGCCTGCGAGAACGGCGAGAAGCCGACGCGTTCCCTTTCGGTCGGTCAGGGCGCTTCGAGGATCGAGTTTGACGAGCCTGTCGGCGTTGCGCGCCTGTACTGTCAGGTCCCTGCGGAAGAGGAACATGAGGAGGGCGATCGCTGTAGCCCACGTGACCACGACGATGGGAGCCAGATGGGTGATGAACTCGGTAAACGACAGGCCTGCCGCCGAGCCGATGAGGATGTTGGGCGGGTCTCCGATCAAGGTAGCGACTCCGCCGATGTTGGAGAGCATCACTTCGCCGACCAGAAGCGGAATCATCCGAATCCCGAGGATATCGGCGATGGACATCGTGACGGGGATCATCAGGATGATCGTCGTCACGTTGTCAAGGACCATCGAGACGAGCGTCGTTGCCAGACCGAGGAAGAGGAAGAGGCGCCATGGCCTCCCTCGGGCGAGCTTCGCCGCTGTGATCGCCAGATACTCGAAGAAGCCGGTCGAGCGGAAGAGCCCGACGATGACCATCATCCCGAACAGGAGCGCGATCGTGTTCGCGTCGGTCGACTCGAGCGCCTCCTCTGCGGAGTAGAAGGAGAGCCACGTGCCGACCGAGACCATCGCGATCGCCCCGACGATTGCGACGAGGGAACGATGGATCCGTTCAGTGAGGATGCCGACATAGGTCAGGCCGAAGATGGCCGTCGATAGGGCGATCGGCCAGGTCGAGGAGGGCATCATGAGGGCGTAGGGTAGCGGTCGAACCGTCGACTCGCAAGGTTCGCACCGGCGGCACCGGCCGCCGGCCTGTGTCGTCCCGGCCGCGGTATAATCCGGCGAAAGGTGGTTCGCGTGCCGGAACTCCCCGAACTCGTCGTCATGTGTGAGACACTCCGCGAGCGGGTCGGCCGCCGAACGATGGCAAGGGCGTGGCCGGTTCGAGCGGGAATCCTCAAGACCGTCGAGCCAGCGGTCGAGGCGCTCGCCGGCCAGGAGTTCACGGCCTTCGATCGTCGCGGGAAGCACCTGATTCTGACAGTGCGAGACGACCTCCATGTCGTGGTTCACCTGATGGTTGCCGGACGCCTTGTTCTCTGCAAGAGCGAGACCAAAGTGACCAAGGCAAGCGGGTTCGTCTTCCGGTTCCAAGATGGAGAGGACCTCCGCTTGATCGAGAACGGTCACGTCAAGCGGGCCAAGATTCACCTTGTGACAACCCCGGGTGCCGTTGCGTGGATCGCCGGAGCGGGGCCGGAGCCGCTCAGCGACGCCTTCACGATCGACGTTCTGAAAAGGGCGGCCGCGGGGCGCAGACAGCAGCTGAAGAAGGTCCTCACGGATCAGTCGACGATCGCCGGGATCGGGACGGCGTATGCCGATGAGATCTGCTTTGCGGCGCGCCTCTCACCGATTCGCTACGTCAGCACGCTGACCGAGGAGGAAGTGGCGCGGCTCTATGCGTCGATCCGCTCGGTCCTTGCTGAGGCGATCGACGCGATTCGGGATGCGTCGGACGGCGCGCTTCTCGCCGGTCACCAAAGAGACTTCCTGAAGGTCTACAAAAGGACTGGCTTCCCGTGTCCAGCCTGTGGAACTGCGATTGCGGAGATCCGCTACGCTCAAACCCGGACCTACTACTGCCCTCAGTGCCAGTCCGGCGGGCGACCCATCGCCGATCGTCGATCATGGCTGACCCGTTAGCCGCAGAGAAGGCGCACTCGGCGGGGGCAAGCGGACCGGGTGTCCGCGGTATCCGTCGCGCCACTCAGCAGATGCGCGGGACGGGATCGCCGAGAGGCATGTCGAGAAACCGCCGCCCACCGACGGCTGTTGCGAGAATGACGCGCCCGGGATGCTCGTCGGTCACCGTCCCGATGAGGGCGGCATCTGCGCCGAGGGGATGAGCCTTGAGGACATCGAGAATCCCGTTCGCGTGGTCGGCATCTACAATCAGGATGGCCTTCCCTTCGTTGGCGACCTCGTAGGGAGAGATACCGAGGAGATCGGCCATTCCGCCGACCGAGTCCTTGACCGGGATCGACGGCTCGTCGATCTCCAGGCACAGGTGCGCCTTACGGGCCATCTCGTTCATCGCGGCGGCGAGACCGCCGCGCGTCGGATCCTTCATCGCTCGGACGCCGCCGACGGAGAGGGCACACTCGATCAGCGGCCACAGAGCGGCGACGTCGCTTGCGAGGGCGGTCGCGAGACGGAACTCCTCGCGAGCGGCCAGAAGCGCCATTCCGTGATCGCCGATCGACCCTGTGACGATCACACGATCCCCCGGGGAGAAGCTCGCGTCGCCGATCGCAGGAGAGGCGGCTCCGATCCCTGTCGTATTCAGGACGATCCCGTCGACATCTCCTGGGGGCATCACCTTGGTGTCGCCGCATGCCAGGGGGACGCGGACGGTGTCGAGAACCTCGGCGAACGCGTCCAGAATCCGCTCGAAATCGCCGATCGGGAACCGTTCTTCGATCACGGCAGCGAGGGTCAGAGCGAGCGGCTTTGCTCCCATCACTGCCAGGTCGTTGATCGTTCCCGCGGCAGCCAGGGTGCCGATGTTTCCGCCGGGGAAGAAGATCGGCTTCACGACGTGGCTGTCGGTTGTGACGACGAGCTCGGCCCCGGTCGGCAGGTCGATCGTTGCTCCGTCGTCGAGCGCCTCGAGGCCGATGCGACCGCTCGATCGATCACCGAACTTGGGCAGGACGCGCTCCGCCAGAAACTCGCCCATCACTTCGCCCCCGGCTCCGTGGAGGCCGGTGATTCGCTGCTCTTCCTTCATAGCGACTTCCTCCCCCCATATCGAAACCAGATACTGCACGCTCCCTCGGAGCCGACCATGCACGGCCCGACCGGAGAAAGCGGCGTGCAGCGGGTTGCGAACAGAGGGCAGTCGGTCGGCACCGCCCGGGCTGTGAGCACGTCCGGGCAACGGCAGCCGGGAATCTCGCTCTCCTCCTCCGGAAGCTCGAGCGTGAATCGAGATCGAGCATCGAAGGGGGCGAACGCGTCGCGGAGCCGGAAGCCGGATCGAGCGATCGTTCCGATCCCGCGCCATGCGACGTCAGCCACTTCGTAGACACGTGCGATCAACGCGAGCGCGGCCGGGTTCCCGCGATCGGAGACGGCGCGCGGATACGCGTTCTCGATCTTTGGGACTCCGTCACGATGCTGCCTGAGAATCAACGCGATCGCGTAGAGGATATCGAGCGGTTCGAAGCCACCGACGACGATCGGAACCCGGAACGAGGCGAGCCAACTCCAGTAGCCGTGGGTTCCGATGATCGTCGAGACATGTCCGGGGGCGAGGTAGGCTCCGATCCGACTGTTCGGGAGATCGAGGAGGGCAGCCATCGCTTGCGGGATCTGCTTGTGCGAAAGGAGCACGGAGAAGTTCGGTGGCGGGGCGTCGAGGAGAATCGCAGCGGTCGTCGGTGCGGTCGTTTCGAAGCCGACCGCGAAGAAGACGACCTCCTCGACGCTCTTCTGGCGTGCGACGTCTACGGCGTCGGCAGCGGAGAGGACGGTCCGGACATCACACCCCTCGGAGCGGGCGCCGTCGAGGGAGGTTTCGCTCCCCGGGACGCGCATCATGTCGCCGAAGGTGCAGACGATCGCGCCGGTCCGCGCGATCTCGATCGCTGTGTCGATGTCGCGCGCCGGCGTCACGCAGACAGGGCAGCCGGGACCCTCGAGGAGATCGACCGTTTCAGGAAGGAAGCGACGAAGGCCGTTGCGCGTGATCGCCATTTCGTGTGTTCCGCAAACGTGGACGATCTTGAATGGCTCGGGCGGGGCGAGTATACGGATTGCGTCCGCCAAGTCGCGCCCTCGCTTCGGATCGGAGAGGCGGAAGGGCGACCTCATGATGGCGGGCGGATCTGCGAGCCTTCGTCGAACGTCGAGGGTTTCCCGGCCGTTTCCTCGTCGTCCCGGGCCTCCTCAGCAAGGGATTTCGCGAGCTCATCGAACAGGCGAAGGGTCTCCTCACCATCCTCGGGAGAGAGGCGGCGGATCGCGAACCCCGTGTGAATCAGTACATAGTCGCCGGGTGAGACGGAGTCGGGCAGTGCGTCGAGACGCGCGGTCGTTCGCACCCCGTTGTAGTCGACGACGGCACTTCGCTCTGAGACTTCGATCACTCGGGCCGGAGCTGCAAGGCACATGCGACGGATCACCGGCCGGATTATAACGGCGGTCTCCTCGATGTCATGGACCGATGCACTCTGCGGTCGCCTCCGGACGGGGCGAGGTGGCAAACGGGAGTGCCCAGCCTTCGGTTACCCACCCCGTCTGCGATTGGGGCGCACCCAGGTAGAATCGTCCTGGAGACGTGGGCGAGGGAGGCCTTCGATGATCGGGCAGGTCTGGGAGCGAGCGGCGAGGCGAGCGATAATTGTCTTCGCGTCGACGATGGCCCTCGTCGCAATCCCGGCCGCCGGGGTTCAGCTCGGGGACGTCCAGGTCACCCTTCACTCGCACAAGTACTACAGGGCTTGGGACATGACCCGCTTGGTCTACCGCGTCAAGTCCTCGTCAGAACCGTCGCAAGGGGCTTCGTGGATCCTTGGGGTCGGGGAGTGTCTGACCGACGAAGCCATCGTGCCATGGGTGACGACGCCGTTCACTCGCGTCGACGAACCGATTCCCGGGATGCGCTTCGAGCGGCCGAAGCGGAACGAGCACTTCTACGTCTGGTTGATCGGGCAGTGGGACGTCGGCACAATTCCGGTTGCGATGGTGACCGGAGGCGGCCCGTCCGGTGGCCATGGACACCATCACGGAGGGGAAGACAAGGTCGTGGTTGGCGAGATCGACGGGCCGAGGTGCAACGGAACGTCAATCTCGCTCGAGACGATCAGCGGGGAGACGGTGACCTTCCCGAGCCTCTACGGCGAAGGGAGGTACGTCGCCTCGAGTGAGACGATCCTGAAGGTGATGAGCACGTCGGCGGGGTGGGGACTCGGCCACGACATCACCGTTTCAGCTCCGGATGGGGCATCCGAAGCGACGGCCGAAGCCGCGCTTCAGGTCTCGTACGATCCGTTCCAGACGCTCGCTGGGACGACCCACGTTGAGGTTGGCTATGTTCTCGAGGTCGACGAAGAGGATTTCGCGGGACTCCCGGAAGGGACCTACGTGATACGAATCACCTACACGGTGGCGGCTGACTGACGGACGTTCGCCGATCGCGTGGGAGGAAGGAAGGCGAGGAAATGAGACGACGGACCGCGGCGCTCCTGTTTGGGCTGGTCGTGTCTTTCGGGCTGGCGGCCGGGGCGGTCCGGTGGTCGCCGAACGAACTCGACGTAGCACAGAATCCCGGGACTGAGGAGACCTACCGCCTTCTTCTGATGAACGAGACCGACGAACCGGCTCAGGTCCGCATCTACGTCTCGGATTGGCAGCGAGACGAGGGCGGGGCCAACGACCTGAGCATTCCGCTCAACGGCGCCCGTTGGATCTTCGAGCGAGCCTTCTCTGTCGGTGAGTCGATCGAGGTGAGCTACGCGGTCCACCTTCCCAAAGCGGGCGAGCTCGATGTCAACGGAAGCTTCCGGACCTGGGCGCCGCAAGCCGTCGGCGAAATCGGTGGAGACGCCATCGTCGGGGAGGCGTTGCAGGAAGGAAGCGCAGTTGCGCGAAGCGGTCCGGTGAGCGCGACCCGGGCCATCGTCGTGGATCCGGATCGGCGTGCGGCCGAGATCACGCTGACGATTCGTGTGACGGCCGAGTTCGAAGGGCTGACGATTGCGGAGACGTTCTCGGAGGGGGTCGAGGTCACGAGCCTCGACGCGGCGGGGGCGCAGTTCGACACGATCAATCGATCGAGCGCCGATTGGATGGAGGTCTCCCACGAGCTCGTCGGCCTGGAGCCGAATGAATCGCGGGAGATCGATCTGACGGTGACCACACCGGCGGACTACGCTGGAACGTACTGGTGCATTCTCCATGCGGAAAGCCAGGAGCTTCAGGTGATCGGCGAGATCGCCGGCACGCAGATCGTCAGCCGCCCTTCGGTTGGCTTGAAGGTGATGGTGACCGCTCCCGGGACGGAGGCTCTCAGCGGGCAAGTCCTCTCGGTCGCCGTGAATGAGATCGCGCCTCTTGCGATCCAGGCGAGATTCGAGAACACGGGAAACGTTCAGCTCGTCGTCACGGCCGAGGCGGAAGTGATCGATCAGAGGGGGGCGTCAGTCGCTCGGCTGCTCTTCTCCGAGTTCGGCCGGGACTACTTCCGCATCCTTCCGGGGAGCACACGGACGATCGAGATTGCCGATCTTTCGGGGGGCGATCCGCTCCCTTCAGGGACCTACCAGGCGATCGTCAGCTTCGATTTCGGGGGCGAGAGCCTCGTCGTCGGCGTCAGGGGGTTCCGGGTCCGCTAGGTCCCGGCATCGGCCGCGACTCCGGTTCGCCGACCTGAAACCGCCGACTCAAGGAGCATCGAGAGTACCGCACCGTCGCTTCACATGCCCGCGGACGGATGTCTGGACATAGATACGGTGAGGAACAATCCGTTTGCAGGTCATTGATAAGTGAACCGAGGTGCGGGGAAGTCCCCGCGAACGGAATGTGCGAATCACTGCAGCGGGTGGTCCGCTGCAGAGACCAATCATCCTCAGAGAGCATCTACCAAAGGCAAACCGTCCGAAAGGGCGGGACGCAAAGCTTCGGACCTTCAAGGCAGCGCTCTTCGTACGAGCACTGTGACAAGGGCAAACCGGGGGCGACTCCGGGACGCAAAGCTACGGATCTGGCGACGAGTTCATCACTCGACGTCCAGATGGCCGAGCCGCCGCAGCGCCTGATGGTGGCCGGGCCGCTAGATGCGCTCGACTTAGACCATTAGGAGGTGCTTTCGTGAGGATGTTCAAGAACGTCGGTATGGTGATGTTGGTGGCAGGGTTGGTTCTGGGCCTGGCTGTCGGAGTGGCTGCCAAGGAAAAGAGCGAAGCGTCGGCGAGCATCAACGCGTCGTTCGAGATCCCGTCTTGGATCTCCCTGGCCGTCGTCGGGAACGGCGACGTCAGTTTCGGCGAAATCGCGGGTGGCGGCGGGTACGTCGGCAACCGCGCGACGGAACTCCGAGTCCTCAGCACGACAAGCTGGGCGCTCGCCAGCACCATCCTTTGGTCGGAGTCGCAGCTGCCCGATGGCGCAAGCCAGTCGATCATCGAGAAGGCTCTGGATCTCTCGTTCGACAAGGAAGCCGGCTCGTGGGGCGTTCACTACGTCAAGGTCTCCTACAAGATGGAGCTCGAAGACGAGGACGTCGCCGAACTGCCGGTCGGGCAGTACAACCTGGTCATCCAGTACACCGCGACGACGGATTAGCGAACACCAACGGAGCATACCGCAGCATGATCGGCGGGGGGGCTTCGGCCTCCTCGCCACCTTCCTTTCCTCGGTTCACGATTCGAGAGTACGTCCCTCCTTCCCACCGTCCCGCAGTGCGAAGGACGGTTGTGCATCTGCATGCTTGTCGAGACACGGGATGCGCGCTAGGCTGCGTTTCGCAGTTCTCTGGTGTGTTGAGCGTCAAAGGAGGTTCGATGACAGCTAGCCTCTACGAGCGGATCTACGAGGTGACGCGCCGGATCCCGTCAGGGCGTGTGGCCACGTACGGGCAGATTGCTCGACTTGCCGGGATCCCGAAGGGGGCCCGACAAGTCGGATACGCGATGGCAGCCCTCGGCCGAGGACGGCCTCGGCCGGACGTTCCTTGGCACCGCGTCGTCAATGCGAAGGGGGAGTCTAGCATCGGCGGCGAGCAGATCATCCGCCTTGAAGCGGAGGGAGTCCTCTTCGACGAGCGAGGGCGGATCGACCTGAAGGCGTTCGGTTGGGACGAGCCCGAAGCGGGAGGATTGTTCGGTTGACCAAAGGGATCGGTCGCGTTGCGGCACTGATCGGAATCGGCGTCGCCTCGATCGCCTTGATGGTCGGGTGCTTCGGGCCGGTCGAGCGACCGATCGCCGAGTTCTCTTGGTGCCCGGAGGGGAGCGAAGGCCGCCTCGACTACTGGTTCACGTCGATGTCGACGACGGTCTCCGGGGCGACGATCGAGCACCTTGTCTGGGAGTTCGATGACGATTCGGCTCCCTTCGGCGCCGTCGGGGACGTTCTCCATCGCTTCGCCGATCCCGGGGAGTACCGCGTGACCCTGACGGTCACCGACAGCCGGGGTGTCTCAGGGACGATCACCAAGAGCGTTTCCGTGTCGATGGCGGCGTTCATTCACTCGACGTGGCTGCTGACGCTCGGGTATCCGCCGACCGTGTCGGGGATTGTGGAGAACCGGTACGACAAGCGGCTGGACGAGGTCGTCATTCGGGCCAAGTTCTACGATGCCGGCGGCCTTCGGCTGACCGACGGATCGTTCGTGGTGCGCGACCTCGACCCGGGGGAGCAAGCGGCCTTCTCCGTCTCCGCGTCCCAGTTCAAGCCACGGATCTTCCACGCGACGGTCGAAGTCGAGTCATTCGTCGCGGAATGCGCTCCAACCTGGACGCCCGTGCCCCTTTTCGGCCTTCTGTGGGAGTAGCGCGGGCGGCTGTCCTAGGCGTCGCCTGAGAACGCGGAGCGAACGCGATCGCGGAGCTTCGCTTTCAGGCTCTCCGAGCAGAAGGCGGCGTCTGCAGTATCGAGGAGGATCGATCGGACCGCCTCTCGGTCGAGAGAGAAGGCGTGCACGATCTTCTCGAATTCGTGGGTCAGATCGACTTCTGACATCAATCGGTTGTCGGTGTTGATGCTGATCGGAATCCCGAGTTCGATGTATCGCCCGACCGGGTGATCCTTGTAGTCGCTCATGAAGGCGGTCGTCTGCAGATTGCTCGTCGGACAGATCTCGAGGGGAATGCGCGACTCTCGAACACGCTTCTCCGTCTGCGGATCCTCGAAGAGGTGAACGCCGTGCCCGATCCGGTCGGCACCCAGGTCGAGCGCCTCCCGGATCTGCTCGGGACAGCATGCCTCTCCAGCGTGGATCGTCAGATGGACGCCGGCGGCGTGGACGAACTCGACCGTCGCGCGATGGAGAAGCGGCGGGTAGAGGCGCTCGGACCCGGCGAGATCGAAGCCGACGACGCCCTTCCCGGCGAACTGCGCCGTCAGTTGGCCGACCTCCATCGATCGTTCGGTCGGCTCCTGCTTCAGCGCGGTCAGAATCAGGCCCGAGTGAATCGAGTGGTCGGCTTCGGCTTGGCGCATTCCTCGAAGAACCGCGGCGACGACGTCCCGTGGCTTCAGACCGGCCTCGGTGTGAAGGAGGGGGGCGAAGCGGACCTCGATGTAGTGGACGTTCTCCACCGCAGCATCTTCGCACAGCTCACGAGCTACGCGTTCCAGCGCTCCCTCGTCTTGCAGAAGGCGAAGCGTCACGTCGAACGCTTCGAGGTAGCTCTCGAGGGTTCCTCGGTTCGGATGCGTGACCGCCTCGATCGGGTCGAACCCCCGAGGGAAGCGTCGATCGGCCGGGAGCTTCTTGGCAAGGTCCCTGACGGTCTTTGGGCGTAAGGAACCGTCGAGGTGGACATGAAGCTCGATCTTGGGGAGGCCGCGCAGCCAGGAGTCCATAAGAACAATCTACCCCGTCGGGCGCCTGTTCAGCAAGCGCGGGACTGCGAGACCGGTTACATCTTGGACTGCGCGGAGGAAACCTTCGCCTTCAATCGTTCGGGTGCGGTCGCTCGATCGTCGATCTTGATCGAGATCGAGACTCGGTTCGCGTGCTTCATCAGGCGGTCCCGGCACGCCTTGATGACGAACATGACATCGTCCCAGTCCCCCTCGAGGTTCGTCCCCATCGCGTGGTACTCGTGCGGAACACGGGAGGCTTCGATGATCCGGAACGCTTCGGCGACGAGCGGGCTCAGGCTCTCTCCCTTCCCAATCGGGATGATGGAGAACTCGGCGATCATTCCCCCTCCTTCCGTTTCCTCACTCCATCTCCTCACCGTACTCGAGAACGTAGTCCGCTTGGTTTCCCTCGCCGACGATCGTGATCGTTCGGACTGCCGGATCGAGTGTGATCGCCGCCCATGACGGAGGCGTCGCTTGATCCACGAGGGCTTCAAACGTGACGTAGTGAATCTTGCCGATCGTACGCAGGCTGTTGTCGTGGTCGTGTCCCTGGAAGACAGCGATGACGTCGCCATCCGCGGCGAGCGTCGCTTGCACCTGGGCCTGATTCGAAACGAGGGCTCGTCCCCACTCCTCGATGTACTCGTCGAGCATCTGATGCACGAAGACGATCGTCGGCCGGTCGGAAGCGGCGAGATCGGCGCGAAGCCACTCCATCTCCTCCGGAGGGACGAATCCGGCCACGCCGGTGTACGTGTGTGCTAGATCGGACCCATCCTCTGCGAACTGAACGTCGAGGCGGACGAAATGGTATGCTCCGACGTCGAAGCTGTCGTATGTCCTGCCGATCCCGAGGATCTCGCTGTAGGTCGTCTTGTCGAGGTTGTAGACGTCGTGGTTCCCAATGACGTGATACCGGGGCCCGTCGAAGCGCGCGAGAAGTCGGTCGGCCCACGCGAGGATCTCCGGGATTCGATCCGGGCTTCCGGGAGCGACGCCGAGGACGACCCAGCCGTTGACGAAATCCCCGAGTTCGACGACGAAGTCCGCCTCCCACGCGTTCATCGCGTCGGTGAAGGCGGCGAGCCGCTCCTCGGTGTGGGTCATCCACTTTCCCTCAATTGGCGAGTCGAGGTCGTGGGCGTGGACATCGGCGACGAGGCCGAATCGCACGAGATCGGCTTGGGCGCCGCAGGCGAGGGAGATAACCAGTGGGGCCAGGACGAGCAGGGCGAATCGAGCGCGGCGTTGTAACACGTTTCCTCCTTGTTCCTCCGAAAGTCTGTCGACGGCGCCGCTAGTACACAAGCTCCCAATCACTCTGAAGACCAAATCCTTCGATCTTGATCGTCCGCGCCGAGGGGTCGAAGGTCAGCTGAGCCCACGTCGGCGGCGTCGGCTCCGTGTGATCGACCATCGCGGCGAACGTCACGTAGTGAATGCCGCCGATCAGCGCGTACCGATTCTCGTGGTCATGTCCCTGGAAAACGGCGATCACAGTTCCGGCATCCTCGAGAATCCGGCGGACCTCGAGATGATTGGCGACCGGAGGGCCTCCGGCGAGCGAGTCGAAGTCGGAATCGAGCGGCTGATGAATCAGAACGACAGACGGGAGATCGGTCGCGGCGAGATCGTCACGTAGCCAGTCGAGTTGCTCAGGCGGAACGTGTCCCTTGACGCGGAGGAAGACGTGATCGTAGTGGGTTCCGTCCGGTTCGTACTCGGCGTCGAGGACGACGAAGTGGAACCCGCCGAGGTCGAAGCCGTAGACGGTCGTCTCCATCTCGAGGATCTCGAGGTACTGCGCGAGCGAAAGGTCATAGAAGTCGTGGTTGCCTGCAACATGGACGATCGGACCATCGAACCTGTCGAGGAGCCCGACCGCCTCCGCGAGGAGCCCGCCGATGCGTGTCGCGTCGCCGAGGAGAGCGCCCATCACGAAATTCCCGTTCACAAGGTCCCCGAGCTGCATGACCGCGTCGGGTTTCCAGGTGTTCATCGCCTCGACGAACGCGGTCAGCCGCGCGGCGTAGTTGGTCATGACCTTCCCTTCGACCGGCGAATCGGTATCGTGCGCATGAGCGTCGGCGATGATCCCGATATGTAGGAGTTCCGTGCCAAAAGCGCAGCAGGTCGCGACGAGGAGCAAAACAGTCGCGACGAGAATCGATCGAAGTCCTCTTCTTCTCATGTGAGCCTCCCGGATGGTGGAATCCATGGAGAGCCTAGCAGGCGCCGATCTTGGGGACAAGGGTTGCGTTGCGATCGGGGAGGAGCTACGGTGCGATCTGTGCAGGGATGGGAGGGGATGATGGCGGCTCGACGACCGAAGGTGTACGTCTCGGGAGCGCTGAACGCGGCCGCGGACATCGAGAGGTCGAAGCGATTCTACGAGCGGGTCGGTGAGGTGTGCGGAGAGGTCGGGCTTGACGCGTACGTCCCGCACACGATGGGAACCGATCCGATCGAGAACCCCGACGTAACACCGGAGGAGGTCTACCGGCGCGACATGGCGGCGGTCAGCGCCTCCGATCTGATCGTCGCCTACGTTGGCGAGCCGTCGCTCGGCGTCGGCTCGGAGATCGAGCGCGCCTCGGCCGAAGGGATCGATGTGATCCTTCTCTACGAGCGAGGCCGCAAGGTCAGTCGGCTGATCCTCGGTGCTCCGACGGTCTGCGGCCGTGTCGCATTCTCGAGCGAGGCCGACGCCATGGGTACTCTCCGCGAGCGGCTACGTGCGTGGGCTCGAAAGCGCGGCTGGCGCGGGTTCGCTTAGCTCATGAGTGCATTCGCGACCATTGCAGTGGCGATTCCGTCGAGCGTGTCGCGATCGAGATCGCTCTCCTGATCGAGGAGATCGGCGAACCGCTCGCGAGCTTCCTCATTTCCGATCCGTCGATCGGAGGCGGCTCGATGAATCGTTCGATACCGGGCGGTCTCGACGCGCTCGAATCGCCTATAGCGATCGACGTAGGTCTCGGCCAGCGATGTCGCCTCGGACAGGGCGGTGGATCCCTCCGGCGCGCTCTCGATCAGCGGGCGCCAGAGAGCGGCCTCGGCTTCTCCGTTCTCCGGGCTGTCCGACGCGTGGGCGACGTTCAGTCCGCCGACGATGCCGAAGCGTCCACGCACCGACTCCGGTGCAGCGTTCTCTGGAAACGTCGCACCCAAGAGCGATCGGACCTTCGCCACGAGGTTCTCGCCTCGAAGAATCGCAGCGACGACCGGTCCGGAGCTGACGAATTGCACCAGCCAGGGATGGAAGGGTTTGCCACGGTGGATGGCGTAGTGCGACTCACCGAGGAACGACGTTGAGGGCCTGAGCTGGCCGAACGCCTCGATCCTGGGGCCAAGTTCGAACAGGCACGAAAGGACATCGGCTCCTGCGGCGCGCCTCGCTGCCCCGTCCGGCTTCAGAAAGAAGAGGGCCGATTCCTGTTTCACGCGTTCTCGCCCGAATACTCGGCTTCCGGTGCCGCTCGGCCGAGTCGAAAGGCTCGTACGTTCGTTTCGACGATCTCTTCCGACTTGCCAGCGAAGACGGACCGGATCCCGGTGATGAGGGCCTCCTCTGGAAGCTCGAGGTACGGGGACCCGGCGCCGAGCATCACCATGTTGGCGGCTCGGGGGCTTCCCGCGGTCTTCGCCAGAGCAGCGGCATCGACGAGCCGATGGTTCGGCAATCCTCGGATCTCCTCGTGGATCGAGTCGAGTTCCGGGTAATCCGGGATGTTTTCGAACGGCTCGCTGTTTGTGACCATCGCGCCGTCCTGCGCGAGGAACGGGAGATAGCGAAGCGCCTCCATCGGTTCCAGGGACAGGATCAGATCGGCGGTTCCCTCTCTGATCAGATCGGAGTGGATCGGCCCGGGTCCGAACCGGACGTGGCTCTGCACGACGCCGCCCCGCTGCGCCATGCCGTGGACTTCCGCCTGCTTCAGGTTCAGGCCCTCCCGGCGCGCAGCCTCCCCGAGAACGGCCGCAATGCTCAATAGACCCTGCCCGCCGACGCCGGCGAGGATGACGTTTCGCGTCATGTCGTACCTCCGGTCGATCTGCGCGCCCGCCGACGTGCGGTCTGGATGCACTCGCGTTCGGCAATCACGACCGACGGACCCGGATGGGCGATCTCCTCGCGCAGAATGGCGACGTTTTCAGCGTGTCGGTTCGGGAGGGGTTCGATGGTTCGGACGTGATCCGGATCGACTCCGAGGCCGATGCAAATGGACCTGATGTGGCTCTCGGCTGCCGATCGTTGCCCGCCGGTCATCGCCACGGTTCCGTTGTCGACAATGACGACGGTGAGGTCCGTCCCGTCATTCACGCAGTCGAGGAGGCCGGTCATCCCAGAGTGTGTGAACGTGGAATCGCCGATCAGGGCGACCGCGGGACGCAGGCCGGCGTCGGACGCTCCCCGAGCCATCGTGATCGAGGCGCCCATCTCGACGCACGTGTCGATGGCGCTGTACGGAGGCAACGCCCCGAGCGTATAGCAGCCGATATCGGAGAAGATACGTGCTGATTCTTGTGCCTCCAGCGCGCCATTGAGGGCGCGACACGTGTCACCGTGCGGGCATCCCGGACAGAGCGCCGGCGGGCGCGGAGTCGGCGTCTTCGATGCAGAACGGACAGGAGGAGCGTCGAGACGGAGCGCTCGAGCGACGACCTCCGGGCTCAGCTCGCCGGTTCGCGGGACATCTCCGCTCAGCCTGCCCCGGACTATCGGCTTCGATCTTTCATCGAGGCCGCGAAGCTTCCCCTCGACGTACGGGTAGCCGTCTTCGAAGACGAAGATCGTCTCGCATCGGTGCAGGAGCGGTCGGAGAAGCCCCAGCGGCAATGGGTACTGGCCGATTTTCAACACGGGATGCGGGCAATCCCCTCC
>Ga0180432_10001862_pt1 | contig 32565 bp, 25 predicted proteins | sample SS_ome_10_FD_132414 | JGI IMG/M metagenome (GOLD analysis project Ga0180432, IMG submission 132414) | Hypersaline lake sediment archaeal communities from the Salton Sea, California, USA - SS_1_MS_2 metaG | ecosystem: Environmental > Aquatic > Non-marine Saline and Alkaline > Hypersaline >...
AACTTCCCGCCGTTCTCGACGGGCGAAGTCAAGGGTCTACGTGGTGCAGGCCGCCGCGAGATCGGTCACGGTGCTATTGGGGAGAAGGCCATCGAGCGGGTGTTGCCGCCTGAGGAGGAATTCCCCTACACAATCCGTCTGGTGTCGGAGGTGCTTGCGGCTAATGCCTCGACATCAATGGCGGCTACCTGCGGCTGCAGCCTTGCGCTGATGGACGCCGGAGTGCCGATAAGTAGTGCGGTGGCCGGGGCCGGTATCGGTCTGATCCGACGCGGTGAGGACTACCGGCTGCTGACCGACATGCAGGGCATCGAGGACTTCATGGGCTACATGGACTTCAAGATAGCCGGCACGGCAGAAGGTGTCACATGCATGCAGATGGACACGAAGACCCACGGCCTGCCGCTGGAGATACTCTTTGAGGCTCTGGAGAAGGGCCGAGAGGGGCGTCTGCACATCCTGAAACAGATGAATGCAGTCATATCCGAACCGCGTACCGAGCTGTCGGCGTTCGCCCCGCGGATGCTGTCGCTGAGCATCAAGGAGGAAAAGATAGGGCTGGTTATCGGTCCCGGCGGGAAGAATATCCGCGGTCTGCAGACCGATTACGATGTCCAGATTGACATTGAGGATGACGGCAACGTGCGCATTTTCGGCACTGATTGCGACAACGTCACCAAGGTTGGCGAAATCATTGCGGAGATGACGCGTGACATCGAGGCCGGCGAGATCTTTACCGGCAAGGTCGTGACGATCACCGACTTCGGGGCTTTCATCGAGCTGATACCGGGGCGTGACGGGCTATTGCACATCTCTGACATCGCGTGGGAGCATGTGGATAAGACCGAAGATGTCCTGAGTATGGGCGAGGAAGTGAAGGTCAAGGTGGTGAGTGTAGATGACGATGGGAAGATTCGCCTGAGCCGGAAGGAGCTGTTGGAACGAGGTGAGGGCGGTTCAGACTCCTCACGGCGTTCAAGTTCCTCATCGCGCTCGAGTTCCAGCCGTCGAGGTGACAGAGGCGGGTCCTCGAGTCGGGGCAAGCGCGGCGGGAGTAGCAAGAACAGCGACGCCAGTTCGAGTCGTGATTCAGCAAGCAGCCGCGAACCAAGCAGCGAAGGTGGTGCCGAGACCGGCCCGTCGCGTGGCAAGGCGTACTTCCGCGACAAGAAGAGTGACGAATAGCGCGACCGTCGCCGGTAGCGGATCGGCCCTGACATGCGACATTGACATGTCGGGGGCGATGCCGTATAATAATGGCGGTTTAGAATACAGGGGGCCGACCGGTTGGGTCGGCCACCTTTTCCTTAGGTTTGAGTATCAAAAGAGTGTAAGAAGGGCATTGGGGACGCATGTACGCGATATTTGAGAGTGGTGGCAGGCAGTACTGGGCGGAGCCCGAGGAGATTATTCGGGTGGATAGCCTCAGCTTGAAGGCGGGGGACAAGGTCGAGTTCGACAAGGTCCTGGTGCTGCGTGATGAAGAAGAGGCCATCCAAGTCGGGCGGCCATACCTTGAGGGTGCTAAAATCGTCGCGACAGTTGTTAAACAGGGACGCGACAAGAAGCTTCGGGTGTTCACCTACAAGCCGAAGAAGCACTCGAAGCGCAACAAGGGACATCGTCAGGACTATACTGCAATCAAGGTCGAAGAAATTTCTGCCTGAGGTAGTCTAGGTGGTTGGGGTTGCCGGGCAGGGCGTTGCTTGCGCACGGGGAGTGAGTAGAATGGCACACAAAACGGGACAAGGTAGTACACAGAACGGGAGAGACAGTCGCTCGCAACGGCTCGGCGTGAAGACCGCTGATGGTGAACTCGTGAGGGCAGGCTGTATCATTATCCGGCAGCGGGGCACAAGAATCAGGCCGGGACGCAATGTCGGCAAGGGCAAGGACGACACGCTTTTCGCTCTCGTTGATGGTATGGTGCAGTTTCACCGAGCATCGGGGAATAGGCGTCAAGTGAGCGTGATGAGTGTCTGACAGCCGACTGTCGCGCCATCTGTATCACTGGCGCGGCGAGCGATATGTGGTCTTCGTGAGCATTGCCGGCGCGATCCGTAGCGCCGGCATTTGCAGTATCTAGGGGAATCGACAAAGCGGAGCGTAGAGTGGGGGCTTTGAGTTGTTCGTTGACGAGGCTGAGATAACTGTCATATCAGGCAAAGGCGGCGATGGCGCGGCTACTTTCCGGCGTGAGAAGTATGTGCCACGTGGCGGGCCTGACGGCGGCGGTGGCGGGAAGGGCGGTAGCGTCTACCTGGTCGTGGCCCCGCATATGCGCACTCTGCTGGATTTCGAGTATAAGACGAAGTTCGTCGCCGAAGACGGAAGACCCGGTGGGAGCTCCAGAAAGACGGGCCGGAGTGGTGCGGACCTGCGCATCGGCGTGCCGCCGGGCACTCTGGTCTTCGATGCAGAGACTGGTGAGCAAGCCGGCGACCTAGTGGTGGCGGGAGATGAACTGCTGGCAGCGCAGGGAGGTGAAGGGGGCCGAGGCAACAAGGCCTTTGCAACTGCCACGCGCCAGACTCCCGGCTTCGCTGAGCGTGGTGAGAAGGGGCACAGCCGGCGGCTTCGCCTGGAGCTGAAGGTCCTCGCCGACGTCGGGATCATCGGGTTCCCAAGTGTCGGCAAGTCCACATTCATTGCCCGCGTGTCGGCTGCCAGACCGAAGATTGCCGACTACCCGTTCACCACTCTGCAGCCAAACCTGGGGGTAGTTGAACTGAGCGAGGATCGCCGGATGATCATCGCTGACATGCCCGGACTGATTGGCGGTGCTCATGAGGGCGTAGGTCTGGGGCACAGATTTCTCCGCCATGTTGAGCGTACCCACGTGTTGCTTCACATGCTGGACATCGCCGCAGTCGAGGGACGTGATCCGCTGGAGGACTTCGTTACCATCAACGAGGAACTGCGCCTCCACGACGAGCAGGTGGCGGGATTGCCAATGATCGTGGCGATGAACAAGGTTGACCTGCCGAGCGGACGCGACTATGCGGAGATGTATGGCGAGGAACTCAGGGAGCGTGGGTACGAGGCATTGGCGGTGTCTGCCGTGACCGGGGAGGGCTGCGCGGAGCTACTCGAGCGCGTCTGGCAGATGCTGGCGCAATCCGGCGGGCTGCTTGCCCTTGAGGAGGACCGGGAGCCGAGGACGTACACGATGAAACCAGATTCTGAAGATGAAATCCGGGTGACGCGGATACAGGAACACGTGTTTGCGGTTCGCGGGACGATCGTCAGCCGCATTATGGACAGGACAGACTACGAGACTGCTGCGGGTGCGGAGTGGCTGGAGGAACAGTTGGCGGCAGCGGGAATTATCAGGCGCCTCGAAGATGCCGGGGCCGTCGAGGGTGACACCGTGTTTTTGGGGCAAGTGGAGACGGAATACCGTTTTGCGCTGGATGGGCCGTAGAGTCCCCGCTTTACCAGACGCATCTCCTCAGCATGGAGGGAATATCCGATAGGCGGGCCGACGGCGGATTCAGACAGGGCAGGGATGGAATACAAGCTTCTGAGTGCGGCAACGGCAGGGCACGCGCTCAGTGACGGTTTTGTGAACCTCGTGCCGCCGCTATGGCACGAGGTGCGTAGTATCTTCGCGCTCACTAACGCTCAGCTTGGTTCAGTCCAGATGGCCTTCTCGTTGGTGACCAACTTCGGTCAGTTGTTGTTCGGGTATTTGATTGACCGGAAGCACTGGCACAACGTGGTCGGTCTTGGTGTCTTCATCAGCGCGGTATTCACATGTACGGTTGGCTTCATGCCGAATCTGTGGAGCTTTGTGGGGATTCTTGTGGCAAGTGGAATCGGCACTGCGCTGTTCCATCCGCAGGGCGCGGCACTGGCTGCGCACGCTTCGGGCACTCGGCGGGCTTTCGGGATGAGCATCTTCGGCATGGGAGGCGCTGTGGGCTATGCGGCCGGGGCCGTGCTCGGCCCGTGGTTGCATCAGTTGGGTGTCGCGATGGGGATGGGGCCGATGCAGGGGTTCATCTTCGTGTTGCCTTTCGGACTGCTGCTCGCCTTCATTCTGCACAGCTACAGCCGCGACCATAACCCTGGGGGGGCGCAGATTCGGTTTCGTCTCCGCGAACACCTGTTGCCCTCGTGGCGATCGCTGATGCCGGTGCTGATCGTGATGGTACTGCGTTCCATGACCGTAGTCGCCTACGCGAGCTTTTTTCAGGTGATCATGGGCGAGCGCGGTTTCGCTGAGATGCAGCAGGGGTGGACGCTGTTCTGGTTCGTGTTTGGGGGCGCCATCGGGGGGATGCTCGGTGCGCATTTGAGTGATTCGTGGGGCCGCCGCTTCATGACAGTCAGCAGCTTACTGGTCAGCCCTCCGCTCCTCTACTACAGTCTTGAAGCACCCTACGACCTCGCTCTGGCGCTGCTGTTCTTATCAGGTTTCACCTTGCGCGCCGCTGAGTCGGTGAATATTGCGCAGACACAGGACATCGTGCCGCATGGAATGAGTACAGCCTCCTCCATCGGCATGGGACTTGCGTGGGGACTAGCGGGGATCATCACGCCCATCGTCGGTCTGGTGTCCGACCACACGGGCAGCCTTTCATATGCCCTGTCACTGACTGTTATTTTCCCCGTCATCGCGGCCGCAGTCGCACTTGTGCTGCCCACACGCGCCGTCGGTGAAGCGCGGCCCAGGGCCTCCTGATGACCAGCAGCGTGCAGGCGGAGGGCAGACACAAAGCAGGACTTAGGTGACGGGTCGGTGAATGATAGTGGCAACGGAAATGTTTGTTGCCGGTGGTGCGCGCGTTATGTTTGACCAGCTTGAGGAGAACCCAGTTACGGCCACGTTGCGGGCCTGTTTTGGTTGGGCCGCCATCGCGACGGCGGTGGGAACTGTCGTCGGGGCCGTGGTCCTGACGCCGCTGGTGCTGCCGGTGGGTGCGGCGGCCTGGATTGCTGCGGTCTATCTGACCGGACCGGCCAGATTGAAGAAACAGATGGCAGCGGCAAGGAAGCGAGCTGAGATGATGGCTTCACTGCCGCCGCGGTTGCGTCAGTTGGCAGAAGATATCGCCGTGCGCAGCACCAGGATCAAGGAGGCGATCCAGGGCGCGGATGATAGCGTGAGGCTGTTGCTGGTGGGGCTGGAAGTCGAGGTCGAGCATTTGGTGGAGGCCGCTGATGTGCTGTTACGCTCAGCGGGCCGGCTCCACGCCTACCTGCGCGACAATGGTGACGCAGACCTGGAGAACAGAACGAAGTCTCTACAGGCACGGATTGAGGCATCCAATGACGAGTTCTCCCGCTCGCAGTTGGAGGAGGCGCTGACGCAGATGCAGGCGGAGCAGCAGGCGCGGGCGGAAAACGCGCTCTTACTTCAGCGCGTCGAGGCATCGCTGCGCAATATGGAGGCGTCTTTGGGTGGCGTGCACTCGCAGGTCGTGGGGATCAGCAGCGGCGAGAGGGTATCACCCGTGGAGTTGGAGGCGCAGTCCTTCGAGCAGATCGCCGAGGTAAGGAGCAGTGTTGCCGCACTGCAGGAAGTCATTGACACGCAGGTGAATGACGCATGAGCGGGGGCCTTCGTGGCCGCACGACCTGTCGCCATTGCGGTCAATATACAGGAGCAAGAGATGCCACCGGCAGAGAGACCGCACCGTAGCGGGGGAGATGGTGACAATAATGTCCTGCCCGTGTGGGCTGAGGAAATCAGGCGGAGCTATCTGGCCGCCGCGGCTTCGGTTTTCTTGGTTCACGGCGTGCGTGATGACGTGTTGTTCTGGGGCGAGTACCTGCCGCTGACGGGATTCCTGCACCAGGCCTTCTGCGGAGACAAGCTGACAGTGTTCTACGACTTGGCCGGGGGGATCAGTTTTCCAAGCCCCCGGGATGAGGAACAATTCTACACCTTCCTAAATGTATACCAGAATACCGAGCGCGTTCGAGTTGATTTGCGCGAGAGCTATCGGCCCGAGTTGAGTATCCCGCTGCTGGAGCACTTCCTGACCACGCGGGACTCGGCGGCGGTGATCATTGATTATGTGGATAAGCTGGCACCCCGGGCGGACGGCCGGCTGATGACATTTGCGGAGCGGCGTCTTGTCACGAGTCTGCGCCGCTGGGCGAATGAGCCGCGACTGCTGCGACGCAACAACTTCGTATTCATGCTTGCCGACTCGCTGGCGGATGTCAACGAAGACCTCTATGGGCGCATCGGTGGAGCCAGAGCCATCGCCCAGCCCCTGCCTGACTACGACCAACGTCTCGCCTACATCAATGGCCTTGTTGTTCAAGCAGATGACGAGAGCGCCTCCACGCTGGCATTGTCACCGGAGGCCTTTGCCACGAACACCGATGGATTGACGAGAGTGCAGATAGCACGGCTGATGCAGCGGACCGCGGCCGATCAACAGCCCGTCACCGTCGAGCATACGGCGGAGTACAAGCGCGAGGTTATCTCCCAGGAGATCGGTGACCTCATTTCGTTCATGCGGCCAAAGTTGGGCCTGGATGCCGTCGCCGGTGTCGCGAGGCAGAAGGAACTGCTTGTCAACACGGCGCTGGCACTGCGTGAGGGGCGGACCGAGGTCGTGCCGAAGGGGATTCTGTTAGTCGGCCCGCCGGGCTGCGGGAAGACCTTCACCATGGAGTGCTTCGCGCATGATGCCGGGATTCCATTCGTGGAACTGCGGAATATCTTCAGCAAGTACGTGGGCTCGACGGAGGGGAATTTCGAGCGGGTCTTCCACTACCTCGAAGCGATGGCTCCGGTGTTCGTGTTCATAGATGAGTTCGACCAGTCGTACGGCCGGCGAGTGACCTCGGATAGTGACAGCGGTGTGTCGCGCCGGGTCTTTGGCATGTTCAATTCCTTCCTCAGCGACGAGTCGCACCAGGGGCGGATACTCTTCGGGGCGGCAACCAATCGGCCGGACCTCATTGACCCCTCGACGATGCGTGCCGGTCGCTTCGACATGAAGCTGCCGTTCTTGCTGCCGGATGCTGAAGCGCGCGAAGCGATACTGCGGGTGAGTCTGCGGAATCTGGGCATCTCGGATGACGGTATCGAGATGAAGGAGTTGGCAGAACTGACTGCCGGGTATTCCGGTGCGGACTTGAGGGAGGTCTGCCGCGTAGCCCGGCGTACCGCGGCCTTTGCGGGTCGCCAGAGTGTTGATGCGAGAGATCTGGAGTTCGCGGTTTCTGACTACATCGCGCCAACCGCAGCGAGAGGCGAGGAGATCGAGTACATGCAGTTGCTGGCCGTGGCTGCGTGCACCTCGCGCTCGCTGCTGCCGGATGAATACCTGGGCCAGATAGAGTCCGGCGCACTGTATAGGCGGCTTCGGGAACTGGAGTTGGGGCTGGGCTGATGCGGCAAACGGCACTGGCGGCGGAATAATTCTACTGGAGGGCGCAACTTGCGGCGTATGTCGGATTGTTTATTGTACTGTGCTGTAATTGCAGCGTTGGCGCATATCTTGTGGCGTAATCCAGATTGATCATCGGCGGTGCCGCAGGTGATAAGAGGAGACGGTTGACGCGAAGTGAGGGAACTGACTAGAGTCTGGGAGTGGCGTGAAGCGGTCGAGGTGCTGGTATCGCGCAACCTCAAGGTCCGCTACAAGAACTCCGCTCTGGGTTTCGTGTGGTCCTTCCTCAACCCCCTGGCACAGATCGCCGTGATGACGATCGTATTTCGTCACATCATTGGTATCAAGATCCCCAACTACTCGATTCACCTCTTCACGGTATATCTCCCCTGGCAGTTCTTCTCGCAAGCGCTGAGCGACGGCTCGATTTGTGTTGTCGAGAACGTGCAGCTCTTGAAGAAATACCCTTTTCCACGTCTGATTCTCCCCGTGGCTACGGTGCTGTCGAATCTGATCCACATGGTGCTGGGCGTACTTCTGCTTGGCGTTATTTTTGTCGTCCTACGGGTCGTGGTCACACCGGCGTTCGCGCTAATCCCGGTGTTCCTGCTCATCCAGCTTGCCTTCATGCTGGGCCTGATGTTGATGGTCGCAGTCCTGCGGATGTACTACGAAGACATCCGCTTTGCGCTGGAAGCGGTCCTGAAGCTGTGGTTCTACCTGACACCGCTTGTCTATAACATCCAGATGGTCGTCGCAACTGACAAGCTGTCGCTGATCTGGAAGAAATTGTACCTGCTTTTGAACCCAATTACGCCGGCGATGATCGGGTACCGCTCGGCGCTGTTAGAAGGCGGGGACTGGCCGGCGCTGCCAAGGCTGTTTGCCGCGCTAGCGTGGACGGAGAGCTTCTGGTTCTATCTGGGCGTGTCTGCTGTTATCTCAGTAGCTGTGTTTTTCGTGGGCGTTGCGGTATGGCGGAAGTACGAGTGGCAGCTTCCGGAGCTGATGTAAATGGGAGAAGCAGATTACTTGGTCGAAGTGGAAAAGTTGGTGAAGCGTTTCCATGTGCGACATGAGGGTCGCACGAGCATCAAGCACATGGTGGTGCGGATGCTGCGGCCGTATCCGCATGAGCCTTTCTGGGCGCTGAAAGGCGTGACTCTGCGGGTGCGAGGCGGAGAGATCGTCGGCATTGTCGGGGTGAACGGCTCCGGCAAGAGCACGCTACTGCGGATTATCGCCGGCATTTATGTACCCACTGATGGGCAGGTGACAGTCAGAGGGGATATCGGGTCCCTGTTTGAACTGGAGGCCGGTTTCAATGTCGAGTTGACCGGCCTGGAGAACATCTTTCTCAGCGGTCTTTTAATGGGCTACAAGCGCGACGAAATTAGGCCGGTACTCCCGTACATGCGAGAGAAATCCGAGTTGGGTGACTTCCTCGATGTACCGGTCAAGTTGTATTCTTCGGGCATGAAGTTCCGGCTGGGGTTCGCGATAGCGCTTGCCTTCAATCCACAGATCCTGCTGGTGGACGAAGTTATGGCGGCGGCGGACGAGGCCTTTCAGCGTGGCGTCTATCGCGCCCTCGAGGCGGCTCGCGACAGGGGTGCGGCCATCATGATCGTCTCCCACGAACTGGAGGCAGTGCGGCAGCATTGCGACCGCGTCATCTGGCTGGCGCAGGGAGAGGTGCTCGCAGACGGGCCGACCGAGGATGTTCTGGAGAGGTACTTGAGCGAAGTCGTGCCGAGCCAGGTCGGGGATACTTAGGCGCAGACTGGACCAGGACGAGGACGTCAGGAGTGCGGTTGCATTGGACAGGCAGCCAGGCAATCGGGCGATGCGCACACTATGGCTGATCATCGCCATTTATGTTGTGTGCGCCGGTGTAGTGGGCTGGTTGATGCCGTGGTCGAGCCATGACGCGAGATGGCCGGAACATCTGTGCAGCAAGTACACGCCGCCGGACGAGTATGCACATTTGGCATACGTAAAGTACCTGTTCACGCATCGGGCTCTCCCCCTCTTCGATGACCCCACCGGCAACTATGAGGCGCACCAGCCCCCGCTGTACTATGCCAGCTGCCTGCCGGCATACGCGATTGGCAGTGCGATGGCTGAGAGCCTGGGGCTGGCTGATCCGGACACGGGTGCCCTGCTGCTGATACGGGTGTGGTCAATCCTCATCGGTGGGGCGATGATCTGGGCCGTTTATCTGTTGGGCCTCCGGCTGTTCGGCAATGACCACCGCAAGGCGCTGATGGCGGCGGGCTTCGCAGGCTTTCTCCCGATGCACCTGGTTAATCTGGCGGGCATCACCAACGACGGCCTCGCCGAGCTGATGGTAGTGCTGGCCACGCTTGCGGCTTGCAGGCTGGCCGCTGAGCCATCGGACAGAAGTGCTCTGATGATGGGGATATGGTCGAGCCTGGCGATCTTGGTCAAATCCAACTCGCTTTTTCTGCTGGTCGTGGGAATGGGTGCGGCACTACTCGCCACACGGGAGTGGAGAGATGAGGGCGTGCGACTGAAGGTGACCGGGCGCTATGTGGGCATCTTCCTGGGCACGATATTCGTCCTGTGTGGTTGGTGGTGGATACGCAACCAGATGCTGTATGGCGACCCATTGGCTCAGAAGGTGTTCGTAGAATTGTTCAGCATTGATCGAGCGACGCCGGAATGGTTCTTCGAGCGCGGCATTTCCGGAATCGGCTATCTGCAGATGATCGCGTTCGGCACTGCGTTGAGCTTCTGGGGGGTGTTCGGGCAGGCCAATGTCTATATGCCTGAGTACTTCTATCTTCTGGGATGGGGCTTCACGCTGGCAGTGATCGTGGGGCTTGTGAGATCGGTGCGGTCGGAGCAGAAGTTCTGGATGGGGGCCGCGGCGTGCTGGCTGCTGGTGATTTTGAGCCTGGGTTTCGTGGCGGCGTTCTACCTGCGCTTCAACATGATCTTCTACCAGGTGCAAGCGCGGTATCTGTTCACAGGTATCGGCCCGTTGGCGGCTTTGTTTGTGGCCGGCTGGTGGGGGCTGTGGTCACCCGGAGGCGCGGAGGAGTTGGGAGTGCGTTGCAGGTGTGGATGGGTCTTGTGGTGGGTTATTCTGGGTTTGCTGGTCGGCATCGCGGTATACCATCTTCGCTCCGGAGCGCCCTGCCTGGTAGTGCCATTTGTGGGTGGATAATGAAAAAAGCCCGGCTATGAGGCCGGGCCTAGTTGACGCTATTAGGACAGATACCGGCTACCAGGGCGTTGCTTCCTCGGCGGGAGGCTGGTTGATTACTACTACGTTTGCGGCGCGCGGTCCCTTCGGATCTTCCTGCACGTCAAACTCGACCTCTGCACCTTCCGCAAGGGTGCGGTATCCCTCCCCGGCTATTGCCGAGTAATGCACGAATACGTCTTCGCCGTCCTCGAGTTCGATGAACCCATAGCCTTTTGCGTCATTGAACCACTTGATCTTGCCTGTCGCCATACGAATGCCCTCCGTGAGAATGTAGAGTTCGGCTGCCCTACTGCAAATTCCACTCCTGCAGCCACTGGCGGTATTCCATATGGCACTTCGGGAACAGCAGTCAACAGCCTGTCTTTACGGCATACGTCTGTTACATCCATAAGTTTACCAGTATATGCACCCACATGCAAGTTTTTCTTGCTTTGTCACTCGGAAGTATCATGTTTTGGGGCTAATCAGCTGCCGCAGCCCAGGTGTTGCCGCCGACACGGATGGTGCCATCGGCGAGTCGTTCGGCCGCGTGACATCCGCCTGCCACTCCAGCCGGGTAGTCTATGGAGTGGCCCATCTCAAGCAGCTCTCTGCGGACCGTATCGGGAACTTGCTTGTTCATCAGCGCCGGCTCACTTATCTGGACATGACCCCGGGCTGCAGTAGCGGCTTCGTAACCGCCGGCGCCATAGTCCACCAGTCGCATGGCGATGGTGGCCGCTGCCGAGATGATCTTTCGTCCGCCCGGCAGCCCGACGGCAATATCGCGGTCCGCGGTCTCGATGAGTAGCGTCCCCGTGTTGTTGAGCACCCGCTTGCCGGGAGCTATCGAGTTGGCTCGCCCGGGCCGCGGATCGAGCCGACACATCCCGTGACCGAGGATAATGCCCGTGCCGGGGACTGTCACTAGAGACCCGAACCCCATCCCCTGACTTATGGTGAAGGAGACGAGGCAGCCGTCGCTGTCGGCGGCGGACAGATGCAGCGTACCATGGCCGAACTCCTCATTTGGGGCAGGCTTCAGTCTGTCCACATGGGCAGAGAAGTTGCGGATGGTTTCCGTCCGACCGTGGCAGTAATCGGCGGAGAGCAGCCGTTCCTGGGGCACCTCAGAAAAGCGTGGGTCGGCCAGATGCGTGAGGCGGTCGCGCCAGGTCAGTTTCGACACCTCAAGAAAGCGATGCCAGAACTCGACCGAATCCTGCTCCGGAACATCAAACTGCTCCCACATCTTGAGGTTCTGCAGCACTGAGAGGCCGCCGTTGGGCAGTATCGGCGTATGCAGGCGTGCGCCGCGATAGGTGATAGTCAGAGGCGAGGTGATGCGCGCCTCATAGGCGGCGAGATCATCAAAGGTTAGGACGCCGCCATGCTCCTGGATGTGGTCGGCGATGCGGCGTGCCACCTCACCCTGGTAGAAGTCGCGCCAGCCATGTTGAGACAGCCGCTGCAGCGTCCATTCCATGTCAGGGCGGTGCCAGATGTCTTCCGCATCAGGCTCGCGGCCCTCGGGCATCAGGTGCTTTTCGGTCGCCGGGAATTGGCGCATCTGTTCGCGGAGGCCCTTGACGTGAGCTGCGGTAGCCGCATAGGGAAAACCCGCCTCCAAGAGCTGCTGCGAGGGCGCAACAATGTCTGCCCACTCCAGCCTTCCCCACTGCTCCCAGATGGTTCCTATCGCTGCGGCCATCCCGGGGATAGCGACGGCCTTAGCGCCATGGACATTCTGATTTCCCGGAACCGAGCAGCGGTATTCATTCTCATTGAGCCCGCTGACACCCTGTTCAGGCGGCCGGGCATTGAACATGTCCTCGGTGACTCCGGCGGGGGCCTCTGCATTGGCATCTACGGAATAGACCTTGCCGGAGGCCCCGTCCTTAACTACGGCGCAGCCCACGTAGCCGCCGATACCGGTGCTCGCCGGCTGGAGCATACAACAAGCCAGCGCTGTGGCCGCCGCTGCATCGGCCGCGTTGCCTCCCTGCTCGATAATACGTGCACCAATGCGTGCAGCTTCCGCCGGTCCCGCCGCCACGCCGCCACGCGCCGATACGACCTCGTTGCCCTCAATCATGTTCACCACACCAATCAAGTTGTGTTGGGCCCTGGCAAGCTCCAGGTTCCCGTCATAGTCTGCAATGCTCACACTTACGTGCTGCCGTGCACCTTTCGACAGCGCGTCGGCGCTCTCCTTCATGTACTTGCACCGGCTATGCTCTTGCGGTATCATTTGCAGGTCCCACGAATGGGGGAGTATAGATGATACAGAGGATGAGACATGCAGATGGACCTATTTGACTGCCATTGCCACAGCGAGCGTTCCGACTGCGCGGAGGACGTGACTCTGGAGTGGTATGCACGGCTGGCGCGTGACAGCTCCCAGGGCTTCGCCATCACCGACCACAGCGCGCATATCTACTACCCTGCGGATGCGAAGTGGGCCTTCTGGACGTCGCAGTCGCGGGACGTCTTCGAGCAGAATCGAGAATATGGCTACGCCGAAGTGGCTCGCTACATCGCCGACGTGCGGGCGGCGCAGACCGGCGGGATGATGCTGGGTATCGAGTTGGACATGTTCATTGACGGCACTCCAGTCTGCGACGAGAAGCGCCTGGGGGATTTTGACATAGTGCTGGGGGCGGCGCACACGTGGCCCGCTCTCCAGAACGGAGCCGAGCAGGCTATTGTCGAGGCGGAGTTCAAAGTGATGGCGCAAGGCCTGGCTGCGCTGGAGGTAGATATCCTGGTGCATCCCTTCCGCCCGATGCTGCTCAAGGAGTACCTGGTACCCGACGACCTAATCAAGTGGCTGGTGGAGTTTGCGGGCGAGCACAACATCGCGCTTGAGATAAACTCCCACAATATCTGCCGCGACGAAGACATCCACATGGCGAAGTTGTCCTGTGAACAGGGTGTAAGTCTGGCGGTGGGCACCGATACCCACCGCAAATCGGAGTTCGGCGACTTCAGCTATCATTGTGAGATCGCTGATGGGGTCGGGATACTGCCGGAGCAACTCTACTGGCGGCCGCGAGCATCCGTTCAGCCACAAGCCGCTAAGTAGCGCGACAATATACCCTATGCTAACCATCACTTGATTTACACGGAAGGCGGGCATCTGTATGGCTAAGGCAAGGCGAAGTGGGAAGTCGGGAGACAAGTACGGAGTTCTCAAAGCGGCGACGAAGCTGCGGCCAAAGCTGCAGGAGTGGCGCCGGCACATCCACATGTATCCGGAACCAAGCATGGAAGAGCACGAGACGGCGGCCTATGTAGTCGAGCAGCTACGGGAGCTCGGCCTCGATGAGATCACTACAGGGGTCGGGGAGACGGGTGTGACCTGTATGGTGCGCGGCAACAAGGGACGTAAGACTGTGGGTCTGCGTGGTGATATGGACGCTCTGGAGATCCAGGAGGAAACCGGTGCGGAATACGCCTCCCACAAGGCAGGGCTAATGCACGCGTGTGGGCATGATTGCCACACCACATGTCTGCTTGGGGCGGGGGCGATTCTCTATGGTATAGCCGGGAAGCTGCCGGGCAATGTGAAGCTGGTTTTCCAGCCGGGTGAAGAGGGTGCTGCCGGGGCGCTGAAGATGATCCAGGACGGCTGCCTGGAGCAGCCGAAGGTGTCTGCAATCGCCGGACTCCATATGACAAATGAACTGCCCAGCGGTGAGATCGGCATCCGCCGCGGATACCGGAACGCCCAGACCGACGAAATAGACATAACCATCCACGGCGTGTCTGCTCACGCCGCTGCACCCCACAACGGGGTTGACGCCATCGCGGTAGCCAGTCAGGCGCTCATCGCGGTCCAGCAGTTCATCGCTCGTCACACCGATGCAGTGGACCGCAAGCTAGTCACCTTCGGGATGATCGAGGGGGGCACACGGTCCAACATCATGGCTGATGCCGTGCGCGTTCGGGGCACGATTCGCACCCTTGAGCCGGCCGGTCGTGAAGCTGTGCTCAAGTTCCTGAAGAAGGACCTGCGGAAGCTGGTCGGGGCGATGGGCGGGCGGCTCACTGTCCGCATCACTGAGGGCTATCCGCCTCTGAAAAATGATGACGGAGTGGTGGACGATCTGGAAGCGGCCGCTCTGGATATCGTTGGAGAGGGACGCGTCGTAGAAGTCACCGTTCCGGGGCTTGGCGGCGAGGACTTCGCTTATTTCGGTACCGAGGGCGGCATTCCGGCTGCGCTGAGCAGACTCGGCAGCTATGACGAGAAGAAAGGGTTCACTTCACCTCTGCACAGCAGCACCTTCGACTGCGATGACGCGAAGGTGCTGCCGATCGGCGCGGCGCATCTCGCCCAGACTGCGATTCGGATGCTGGGAGGTTAGCGGCGCTGGTAGCGGAGGCTCGAGGGTATCAGCACCGTATCGCCGGGGCCGTACTCCATGATGTAGGCTCGGATGGTGCCGTCGGCGTCGGCATCCGGAAGCTGGTCGGCGGTAATGTCATCCTCGATGCTCAGTACTCCCGTGCTCTTTCCGGCGACCCGTGTCACGGGCGCGAATGCCTCGCTGACGAGGTGTGTTGAGGGCTCCACGAAATACAGGGTCGTGGGCGTGAGTATCTCCCTGGTGTCCGTCTTCACCTGGCTGACGACGGCGCGAGACAGGATCGGTTCCTGGTCGCCGAAGAGCAGCGTGTCGGCACCCTCAACGCCCTTGACCACGAACGTCGTCCCGTATCGCCCACTGTTGATGATGACCGTCGAGTCGCTTGCATTGCGGTTCGCCATTGCCGGCTCGGCGAGCGTCACGGAGTTCTTCTCGTAATCGCACGAGGCGATCGTCGTGTTCACCGGCGGCTCGGCGTCCAGTTTCCAGTTCCCTTTGGTAACCATGGTGGCATTGTGCAGGTAGGCCTGGGCAACTTGCCCCTGCTCATCGAGGCCGAGATACCCGACCTGCCCCGAGAAGATGATATCGTCGCCGATTGCGGCCTGATCCACCGGCTCCGTTGCGTTGAAGTAGTAATGGGTCTCTCCGGAATTGAGTGTTAATTTGAGTGCCACCAGATCATCGCTGCCGGTATCCAGCCGCGTGACGGTTTGTATGATCCCGTCATGAGCGCCCGGCTCGAAGACGGTGACGAAAGTGCTCTGGAGGTCCTCCCCGCTTCTGCGCCGCACCAAGAACTTCACACTCTCGGGCGTGCCTTTCTGGTTCTGCTGCGGCTTGCCATCGCAGAGGAAGAGTTGCTCATCTTCGCCAATCAGGAAGGCCTTGAGGAATGCGCCCTCATTGCCCTGCATAATCGGGACGGCCCGGTCGCCGCTGGTGATGAAGTTCCACCTGGCATACCCGCCGGACTTCAATGCCGCCTCCTGCACGTTGTAGAGGAACTGAAAGCCGCTCCCCTTATAGCCTCGGTAGCTGACGGTACCGTATGGCACTGCTCCGAGTTTCTCATCATCATAGAAGTGACCGTATTCCACGTCGGCGCCGGCGAGTGTGCCTTGCTGCCTCGGCTCCGAGAAACTCAGATCCGAGACGACATCCGCGTGGCTGCCGTGCACCAGCCAGTCATGCTGAGTCCCGCCCTTGACTCGGAAGATGTCAATGAAGTATGCCTGCCCCGGCGTGATCTCGACCATCGCTACACTGCGCCGGTACGTCTCGCACTGAGCATAGACGTTATCGTTTTGCGCTTCGACATATTGGCAAACTGGCCCCGTGTCATATGCCAAACAGCGACCCCGCCCATTGACCTGCTTGACGGCATCAACCATCACCGTATTATGCGACATCGTGTGGGAGAAGAAACCGAACCGGCGCGGGTCCGTGGCGTTGGCGGTCTCCGGATATCCGAAGTCGGGCATCATCGAGCAGTTTTGCGCGAAGATGTCGAGGTGCATCTTGTCGAGATGGGAGTGGCCGAAGAAGCGCCCGTAGAAAAGCGAGGCGGCTATGGGGTTCTCACGGTTCTCATTCTGCAGTATCGCCAGGCCGTAACCTGCCAGATGGCGGTCTTCATAACCGGGCTCCAACTTCACCTGCGCGGCGTCGTCCTTGAGTTGCTCAGTTATCGGCTCCGCCATGATGTCACGGCCGGCATTGGGGTTCCGGTCAAAAAGAATTTTCGCATACAGGGGATCGCGGTAGGTCCGGTACGCCGAGAGGAAAATATTGTCCCGCCAGAGCAGACCGCGCCCGGACATGTTGCCCGAGTCCCCAAGCGCAGGAGTGAATTTGCCTGCACAGACGATGTCTATCGTCCAGTCATAGAGCTTCTTGAACCGCGGGACTTCAGACAGGTCCACTCCATTGACGCGCAGGAGGTCGGCGATGATGGTGAGGCTGTTGACCCAGCCGAGATTGTATCCGGGCGACTCAAAGGGCACACCATCCCGATAGACGAGGTTGTAGAGCGCATCATAGACCGGCATCATCGTGTAAACCCGGTACTCCTCGTTGTTGAGAATCCAGTCTATCATTTCCTCACTGCTGGGCGTGCCGGGAGTATCCTTCAACGCCGCCGCAATTTGCAGGAGGCCGACCTGATGACTGCCGTAGTTACCCGCGATGTACATCGTCTCATTGACCACCTCGGCTGCCATCGAGCGCAGTAGTTGCTCCTCGATCAGGTGGCGGATCTGCTCCATGCTCTGGCCGGCAAGGTCCTCTAATTCAACGTCCCTTTCCAGCAGCGCGGGGAAGATCGCGTCATACGCCCGGGAGCAGTTCCTGACCGTACTCGTCTCCCACGTATGGTAAAATAATTTCCCATTATAGCCACGGTTGATCTCGAGGCCGATGCGCGATTGGTTGGCATAGTCATAGTCCGGGTAATATCTGGCAAGCTGCCATAGCAGCACGGCGCACTTGTGGGCATACCGGGCGTCATCGGTGTAGAGGTAGGCATCGGCGAGGCTAGTGACAGCGCGGTGGAGGCGGCGCTGGGTCATCCAGTGATTGTACCAGCCCACAAACCAGTACTTATGCTTCTCACCGTGCTTGGGGGAAACCCAGCCCCAGCCGTCATCCACGATTTCCCCCTTCAGCACCGAGCGGTCCTTGAAGTCGGTATCAATGAATGCTTGGTAGTCGCTATCAGGGTAAACCTTGCCGCAATTGGGGCATTTCACTTTGTATGGCATGTCCTCGCTGATGATCCAGGAATAGTTGCCGGTCTTGCGCATGGCGAGGCCGCAGTTGGGGCAGCCGGTTTCGTGGACGTAGATCGAGCGTGGGATGCGTGGGTCCGGAACATATCTGGCAAGTTCCTCGTCTGGCATCTCCAAGTACTTCTTCGCACTGGCGACCGCACTATCCCGAATCGCTTTCGCCCAATCATACTTGGCTATGTTGTCACGAATATTGTAGACCTTGTCCGGAGTTAACAAGGTGCGCTCCGTCTTTGCAAGTCCGGGCATTGCGGCGACAGCCAGCAACATCACAATCAGAACGCAAACAGTTATCGTGGACATTCTCATCGCACCTCAACTCCTATTCTCGCGATATGTGCATAGAGTAATTCGCCTATTGCGCCGCTGATTCCTTGTCTGTCGCTTCCTGTTCTTATATTGGCGCATGGTTTATAATCGAGGCCTGTAGCATCAATAAATGTGTATTTCGCCGAACAGCGGTAGCCGGGCGGGACTAATGATGATGATCGAGATTGACGGCTCACAGGGCGAAGGCGGAGGCCAGGTACTCCGCACCAGTCTGTCGCTGGCAGCGCTGCTGGGCAGAGAGATGGTGATACGCAACATTCGTGCCGGTCGCAAGAAACCGGGCCTGGCGGCTCAACATGTCACCTGCTGCCGGGCTGTCGCGGAGGTCTGCGGCGGGCAGATCGAGGGCGCAGAGCTTGGCTCACAGACCATACACCTGCGGCCCGCAGCAATCACCGGCGGTGAGTACGAATTCGATGTGGCGGCGGTGCGCCCGAGCGCCGGCTCGGTGTGTCTGGTATTGCAGAGCATTCTGCCGGTACTGGCACTGGCGCCTCAGGTCTCGACCGTAGTCGTCTCCGGTGGCACGGATGTACCGTGGAGTCCTCCATATGCATACCTTGCCAACACCTTCAGGGCGGTTCTCAGTCGCTACGGAGTTGGGCTTGATCTGCGCCGAGACCGCGCCGGTTTCTTCCCCGTAGGCAGGGGACGGGTCGAGATGCACGTCGAACCGGTATCAGAGCTCAGCCCCTTCAGCTTAGTCGAGCGCGGGGAGTTGTGCAAGGCTATCGTCGCAAGCACAGTCGCCGATGATCTGTCGGAAGAGATCGCGGGTCGCCAGAACCGTGCCGCCGCCGCGCTGCTGGACATTGCAGGATTGCGGGCGGAGCTTGAAGAATACTACCTACGCTCATCGTCGCCGGGTACTTCCTGCGTCGTGAGCGTTTTCTACGAACGCGGCTACGGAGGTTTCACGGCGCTGGGAAAACGGGGCAGACCTGCGGAGGACGTGGGAGAAGAGGCTGCCCGAGGCGCGCTGGAATTCGTGGCCTCTGCAGGGGCTGTGGACAGTCATCTGGCGGACCAACTAGTGCTGTACATGGCGCTGGCTTCGGGCCGCTCCGAACTGCGAACAACGCAGATTACGGAGCACCTGCGCACCAACATCGCCGTAGCCGAAGCTATCACTGGAGCGCGGATGACTGTCGGGCAGAATGGATACGTAGTTGTTGAAGGAATAGGCTTAGCCGTGAATAAAGGCAGCCAGTAGTGAGGTGAGAACTGATGAATGACACAGATCGGGAAGACGAAGACAAATTGGAGTTCGAGTACAAGAAAGTGGACAAGCGCGCCAGTGTAGCGGACGACGCCGAAGAACCTGTCGCCGAAGAACCCGTAGATGAAGTTGATGAAGCCGCCGAGAAGTCTGCGGAAGAAGTGACCGAAGACGCGGGGGAAGCCGGCGAAGGAGATGTCGGCGAGGAAGATGTTGCTGAGACCGCCGGAACTCCCGAGCAGCCGGCGGCAGATGCCGAAGCAGAAGCTGCCCAGGCCATGATGACAGATCCGTATCAGCTACTGCGTATCATGGTCGGGATGTTCAGTGAAGCTGCGTGGGTGAACCTGGGACTGCGGGTGACGCCGGGAGCTGCCGAGCCTGAGGTTAAACTGGCCGAAGCTAAACTCGCCATAGACACTCTGGTTTTCGTCCGCGATCAACTCCAGGCCGGCATGAATGATGACGAGAAGCGCGAAATGGAGAATCTGATCAGCACGCTGCAGATGAACTACGTGCGGCGGGCATGACGAAATGAGGTCTCAAATGCAGCCGGTAGCATTGGTTACAGTGAGCAGGTCCGGGCTGGTTGAGAGCACACACTATGGCGATATAGTAGCCGCCAACTGCGATGGACGCGTCCTGGCCTTCGCAGGTAATGCTGAGCGTCTCGCCTATATGCGGTCCTCCAGCAAGCCGTTGCAGGCTTTGCTGGTCGTGCAGACGGGTGCGGCGGATAGCTTTGGCTTCAGCGAGAAGGAAGTGGCGATCTGTTGCGCGTCGCATTCCGGCTCTGCGGAGCATGTTGAGACAGTGTTGGGCATACTGGACAAGCTCGGCCTGAGCGAAGCAGATCTGGAGTGTGGTACACACATGCCGGGCGACACCGAGGAACGCCAGCGCATCACCGCCGAGGGCGTACAGCCGAGCCCGGCACACAACAACTGTTCGGGCAAGCACTGCGGGATGTTGGCCTCGGCGCGCGCGATGGATGTGGCGACGGCGGGCTACTCGAAAATCGAGCATCCCGTTCAGCAGGAGACACTAGCGAACATGGCGGCGATGTGCGAGATTGCGGCGGGTGATATCCGCCTGGGCACGGACGGTTGCGGCGTACCCACTTTCGGAATGCCTCTGCGCAACATGGCGATCGGGTATGCGCGGTTGACGAGTCCGGAGAGTGAGTTGTGCCCGGCGAGTGCGGAATCGTTGCGGATCGCCGACGCTATGGCCGCAGCACCGGTGATGATCTCCGGCGCGGGGAGTTTCAACACCACGCTACTCGAAGTGGGCGGCAAGGAGATTACGTGCAAAGGTGGGGCAGAGGGCCTCTTCATGGTGGGCGTGCGGGGCGGCGACATGGGCATGGCGGTGAAGGTGAGTGATGCCGGGGGACGGGCGCAGGCTCCGGCCGTACTTGCCGCTCTGGCACAGCTTGAAATACTCAGCGAGGAGCAACGCGAGAAGATGGCATCCTTTGCACGGCCCGAAGTGCGGAACTGCCATGATGATCTCGTCGGAGAGATACGCGCTGTGCTGGAGCTGGAGTTCAATGAGTGAGAGTGACCAAACGGGACAATACCATTCGTCGGCTGAAGACGCGTCCTTACAGCGCCCGAGCCGCACGCTCGTGGTCATTACCGTGCTGGTCCTGCTTGTGATCGTCGCAGCCATCGTGGCGTTGCCATTCTATGCGGGAAGCGCGCCTGATGTTTCTCCGGACGCCCAAGAGGGAGACAGCGCACAGCCTGTTTCGCCGCAATCACCGCCGCCACCCGCGCCGATGCATCCAGTACCGCCGCCGCCGCAGTGATCGCGGCCTCGGCCAGGAGTGGATCCAGTGGGCTTGACAGTCGGGCAGATAGGTGCAGGAGCCGTGGCTCCATGGCACATGCAAGGCTATGTCGCCTCCCCGCATGTGGACAGAGTCGTGCTGGCAGAGCCGGATGAGCAAGCCGCTGCGGCCCTCTACGACCGTTTCGGGATTATCAAGGCCGTTGAAGACGACTACAGCCGGCTATTGGATTCGGCTGAGATCAGCATCATAGACATCTGCACACCCAACGATTTACATGCCGAGATGGCAATAGCGGCGCTGGAGAAAGGCCTCCATGTCATCTGCGAGCAACCTCCGGCTACGGAGATGGCTGATTTTGACGCGATGGTGGCCTCAGCCGACAGCAGCAACGGCCGCCTCTTCATCTGCAACTCGCAGGCAATGATCCCGGCGAATGAAAAAACCGGGGAGCTGATACGCGATGGAGAGCTGGGCGAGGTACTGCTGGCGACATCTCTGGTGATGGAGGAGTGGCGTGAGAGAATCAAAGAGCCGGATGACTGGTATGGGAACTCCAAGCGGGGCGGGGACGCTCTGATGAGAAGCGGGTACGGAGCCGTAGCCACGCTCCAGCGTTGGCTCGGGCCGGCCGTCTCAGTGAGCGCGACGAGGCGGCGCACAACCGACAGGAGCGATGATAGCGTGCTAGTGAATATGGAGATGGCGGGTGGAGCGTTGGCACAGATCGCCATTACACACGCAGCATCCGGCGATGCACCCACCCATGAACGACGCATCGTGGGCACTGGCGGGAGCCTGCTGGCACGCGATGATCCCGATGATGAGATGCCGCTAGTGACTTTTGACCAGGGGATGTTCTTCCCGCTAGGCATACACAATCCACCTGCGATCAGGGAATACGCAATGAAGCGGTTGCTGTGTCATTTCGTCGAGTGCATCATCAATGAAGAGGAACCGCTGGTGACGGTGGAGGAAGCCGGATCTGCGCTGCGGACGGTGCTCGGCGCGCGGGAGAGTCTGACAACCGGGGCATGCGTCGAGATGCTCTAGCGCTTCGGCGGCCTGAGTGAGTAGATAAGGAACGTGACGGGAAGCGCTACTGCTGCCGTCGCCATCAGCAGGACTATCGCCAGGCCCCAGACGGCGGAAAGCTTCTGGACTACGGGCAGCAGGCGGTCGGCGGAGGCGATGAGCATATTTCTGGGGCCGGAGGCGTGCTGCGAAACCCAGACAGTGGCCGCCAGGCTGAACGCGATGCTCACCACAGCGGGTATAGCGTAGTGGAGGTCCGTGGTACTGGGAGAAATCTCCGCGCCGATTGTCAGGGCGGCGTAGAGGAAGACATAGGTCTGCCAGCGGTGCCAATCGAGGCTCTTGAAAAGCAGGACGAATTGATCCGCCGCCGCCGGGAACATGCCCATATCGGTTCCGAGTTGCTCGGTGCGGTGGTCGGTAATTCCGAGCGCCCATCCCACAACAACGAGAGTCACTGAGCCTACCACCAGGGGCATCAAGGCGGCGGCACCGTCGGCGAGCCAGGGAAATGCAATCGGCGACCACTGCTTGCCGCGCACGCATACACCCGACTTACGGGGGTCCCAGAAACATGGCACAATGTGGGCTATGCGGTAGCCGAAGATGAGATAGCCCAGCGCGTGGCCGGTCTCATGGAGGAAGTTACCCGGCCCGCGCAGAACCGTAATGAGACCACCGCCGCGCCTGTCCGCGAAAGCCGCTACCATGCTGCGGAAGAGCAGCCGCGACAGGAGCATCAGCAGCAAAGCCTGCACCAGCAGCGCAGGCAGATATTGAAAACCGGGATGCAAATCCATCACGGACGCATTATAGCAAAAAACCGCTGCCGACCCCAATCACAATCGCAAGGAGAAGCGCAGATGAAAGTGACCATCATAGGTGCGGGGAATGTCGGAGCCACCTGCGCGCAGAGGATTGTGGAAGCTGACATTGCCGACGTGTATCTGGTAGATGTGGTGGAGGGACTGGCGAAAGGCAAGGCGCTCGACATTACCGAGGCGGCCCCCATCGTTGGACAGAGCCGTCGCATCGAGGGCGGTGAGGACTACGCTGCGGCTGCCGGCTCCGACATCGTGGTTATCACCGCCGGCAAGCCGCGTACTCCCGGGATGTCCCGTGACGATCTTCTCCAGGTCAATGCCGGCATCACCACCGCCGTCGTCGAGGCAGTCATGGAGGTCAGTCCGGACGCCTTACTGCTGATGGTCGCCAATCCGCTGGATGTGACCACCTATGTCGCCCAGCAGGTGTCAGGCCATAACAGAGAGCGTGTCATCGGGATGGCAGGAGTTCTCGACAGTTCGCGATTCCGCGCCTTCATCGCCATGGAGGTTGGCTGTTGCCCCTCGGAGGTGACTGCAATGGTCCTGGGCGGGCATGGCGATTCGATGGTACCTTTGCCCCGGCACAGTACGGTGTCGGGCATTCCCGTGCTGGACCTGGTAGCTCCTGAGCGGCTTGAAGCGATCGTGGAACGAACGCACAATGCCGGGGGCGAGATCGTCTCATACCTCAAAACCGGCAGTGCCTTCTATGCGCCTGCTGCCGCCGTCACCCAGATGGTCGGAGCCATCTTGCGGGATGAGAAGCGGATCCTGCCGACCTGTGTTAAGCTTGCGGGCGAGTATGGCATGGATGATGTCTTCCTGGGGGTTCCTGCGATCCTGGGCGCCGGGGGGATGGAAGGCGTTGTCGAGTTAGGCCTTAATGAAGATGAAAGCGCGGCCTTACGTATTTCGGCAGACCATGTCCGCGAGACCGTTGCGCAATGGCAGAAACTCGAGAAACGGCAGTAGGCGCACACGCCTTTGCCGCGTCTTGGCAGGCGGCTTGGCGATATGGAAGCGAGATCAGCGTGCAATGCGCCAGATAGACAGTCAGGTTCTTTCCGATGCCGTCTATAGGCTTGTGCTCGAGGCGAGCTTTGACCTGCCCGCCGGCGTCTCGGCAATGTTGGAAGCGGCCGCCGAGAGAGAAACCGGCACCGCACGTGTCGTGCTCAAGACGATCATCGAGAATGCGCACATTGCCGCCGAGACGCGGACTGCTATCTGCCAGGACTGCGGCCTCGTCGTCATCTTCGCTGAGATCGGTCGAGATTGTCACCTGACCGGAGACCTCTATACGGCTTTAGATGACGGCGTCGCACGGGCCTATCAGGACGGCTACCTCCGCAAGTCGTCTCTGGCCGACCCACTCAAGCGGGACAGTAACACCGGCGACAACCTGCCGGCCATAGTCCATGTGACAATTGTGGCAGGAGATCGCATTACCCTCCACGTAGCGCCAAAGGGCGGCGGCAGCGAGAACATGAGCACGGTGGATATGCTGGTACCGGCAGCCGGCCGGCAGGGCGTTATTGACCGCATCGTCGAGCAGGTGGTGTTTGCCGGCGGCAAGCCCTGCCCGCCGTTGATCATCGGTGTCGGTCTGGGTGGGACGATGGAGAAAGCCGCGGTCCTCTCCAAGTGGGCGCTGATGCGTGAGGCCGGTGAGGCAAGCCCCGAGCCGGAGGTTGCGGAACTCGAAAATGATATTCTCGAGGCGGTGAATGCGACAGGCGTGGGGCCGATGGGCCTCGGCGGCAAGACTACGGCTCTGGCAGTGCATGTCGAGCGTCACGCGTGCCATATCGCGAGTTTGCCGCTGGCCATCAATCTGCAGTGTCACGCCGCCCGACACAAATCGGGGATAATATAGGTGCTCGGCGCGTCGTTGCACCTACGCAGGAGCTGAATTGATGCACATGGACAAGGAGGGGCTTGCCCGCCGCATCACCAGCCATCCGAATGTCCTCCGTGGACAGGCGACAATTAGCGGCACACGCGTCACGGTCGCGGAGATAGTGCAGGCACTCGCCGATGGTGTAGAAGCCGAGGAACTGCTGGCGAGGTACCCAAAACTGAAAGCCGAAGACATCATCGCCGCGCTCGTGCACGCCGCGGAGCAGGACGCATAGACGCCAGCTTGATTGAGCGGAAGATGCGATTATGGTGAGCAAATGACGCGAGAACTGACAACTCCCATGGCGAAGGAAATTTTGGCGGAACTGCGGGCCGGCGACTCCGTGGGGCTATCCGGAACTATCTACACTGCTCGCGACGCCGCGCACGCGCGCCTGTTTGAGACGCTCGATGCCGGGGATGAGTTGCCTTTGCGGCTGCCGGGGAGTGTGATTTACTACTGCGGGCCGGCGCCGACGCCACCCGGCCGCGCGATAGGCTCTGCCGGACCGACCACTTCGTACCGCATGGACAGCTTCGCACCGCGACTATACGAACTGGGCGTCGCGGCGACCATCGGCAAAGGTGACAGGAGTATGCCCGTGCGCGAGGCATGCAAGCAGTACGGGTGTGTGTATCTGGTCGCTGTGGGCGGCGCGGGAGCGCTGCTGGCCGAGCGCATCACGAAGGCTGAGGTTATCGCTTATCCGGAGTTGGGGCCGGAGGCAATCCGACGGCTCACTGTTGCAGCGTTTCCGGCGCTGGTGGCCTATGATGTGACGGGGGGCAGTGTCTTCCCGAATGATGAGCCGATCTGATTGCTGCGGCTCGTCGTTCACGGTATTGCGGAAAGCTCGTGGAGCCGTTCTCGGGCCTGCTTGGCCCACTCCGTTTCTGCCGAGTAGTTGGCAATTAGCCGGCGATACACCTCACGTGCGAGACTGAGCTGACCGGCCTTCTCATAGCAGATGCCTGCAGTGTAGAGCGCACTAGCTGCGAGGTCGGCCGAAGCCTCGTCATCGGCAACCTCGATGTATAACCTCGCTGCCTTGGGAAGATCATTCTGCAGCCTGCTCAACTCCGCGACCTGGAAGCGCGCTTGCGTTCGGAGTGTAGCGTCTTTGGTCTCGACGAGTCCCAGCAGCATCTCCGCTGCCTGGTCGAAGTGGCCTAAGTGTTTGTACGCGCGGGCCAGTGCCAGTCTGGTCCGAGGGGTGTAGGGAGACTGCGGGAATTCCTCCAGCGCGCGCAGCAACACAGGCACGGCGTTCTCCGGCTGGGAGTTGCCCAGATACGCTTGGCCGAGAAGATGAAGGAGTGCCGGAAGTTGCTCTGAGGCCGGGGACTCAGCGCCCGGTTCCAGCATCGCTGCCGCCCTCTCGTACTCCTCCTGCTGCATCAGGATGTAGCCTGCCTGGAGGCGCGCGTCGAAGGCTACCTGCGGCTCATCGGATGTTTCCGCGGCCTTCGTAAAGTGATCCAGAGCGTGCTGTGACCTGTCGCTCTTCAGCAGCGTCCATGCCAGCTTATAGTGCGCTTCGTCCGCCAGTTCGGAGTCCTGATAGTCATCAAGCAACCGCTCATAGAGGTCTGCGGCGACGGAGAAATTGGCCTGATCGTAGCGGAGTTCAGCGGCCCAGAATAACCCATCGTCGGCCAACTCGTGGCCGGGGTGGTCATCGGCGATTTTCAGATATGTCTCCGCCGCCAGCGGTTTATTGGTGTGTGCGTAGGTATCTGCAAGCTCAAAAAGTACCTGAGGCGCGAATTCCGCCTGAGGGTCGGCGGCGAGGGCCTTCTCAAACTGCGCGGCGGCATCCTCATACTTCCCTGCCCTTGCCAGAGCGATACCCAACTGCACCCGGGTCTGCGCGCACTGGGCCGCCTGCGGAAACTCCTTGAGGAAATGCTGATACGCACCGGCGGCACTCTCGTAGTTATTGGCCGCCATGCGAGCATCGCCGGCACCGAGGAGCGACGGTCCCGCCCACTCGCTCTTAATGTTCGCCTCGTAGGCCTGAACATACATATCCGCCGCATCCTGCCAGTCGCCCTGTTCGTAGTGGGCCTCAGCCAGGGTGTAGTAAAGCTGTGGCCACGCCGCCCGGTAACGCCCATCGGCTTCTATCTGTGAAATGACCTTGGTCGCGGCATCGAGCCGCCCTGTCCCGATCTGTACTGACACCAGGCCGACAAGCGCCTCAGAGGCCGCCTCGGTATCCGGGTAGTCGGCGATAATCTTGCTGAATGTCGCTTCAGCCTCCTGCGCCCGGTCAAGATGGCGTTGCGCCTGCCCACAAACCACAAGGGCCTGCGCCGTGTCGGGATGATCCGGGTGATGCTTTAGGAGCACCTGGGCCAACTGCAGTGCAGTGGCGAATTGGCCCTCGCTAAGGGCTAGCTGGGCCGCGGGCAGACTACTGTGTGCCGCCATGTCGGTCTGCGGGTTCTCTACAATCAGGGAGGCCAACGCAACCAGCGTCTCCTCCGTCGGTTTCTGCTCGTGGGTCGCCCAGGCAGCACCGTACTTCGCCGACAGGAAAAGTCCGCGGTCATCCCCGGACAGCCTCGCGGCCTGTTCGTAGGCAGCTACGGCATCCGCAAGACGTCCGGCCTCGTAATCAAGCGCCGCCAGCCGAATGTATGCTCTCGCTCTGAGTGGATTATCCGGGTGGCTCTCGACAAGCTGGTTAAAAGCTGCGATGGCGTGTTTGTCCTTCCCGTCGAGCTGACAGGCTACGCCCTCAAAATATCGTGCCGTGGCGGCGTGAGGATTCGTGTTGTCGGCAGCGGTCTTCGCATACAAGGCCACAGCCCCGGAATAATCCTTTGCTGCAAAGAGTGCATGGCCGGCCTGGAGCTTTGCGTCCGCTGCTAGCGGGTGGTGGGGAAAGCGCTCGGCAACACTGAGAAACGTCTCGCTTGCCTGGACGAAGTTGTTCTGAGTGAGTTGGAGCTGAGCGATAGCGGCCAACGCATGGGGCGCGAATTCGCAGTCGGTGTAGTTGGTGACCACGCGCTGATAGTAGCTCACAGCTTCTTTCGGCCGGCCCAGCTTCTGATAGTCCTCACCGAGGCGGTAGAGCGCATCCGGTACGAGAGGGCTGTCGGGGAAATCGTTGAGTAGCTGCTTAAACGTCGCCACGGTGGCCTTGGCGTCGGTTTCGCGCTGTATCATGGCGATGGAGTAGAGCGCATAGGCGGCGTACTCGCCGTCGGGCGCTATCTGCAGGCTTTGCTTGTAAGCAGCGATCGCCACAGCCTCGGCACCGGCCTGGTAGTGTGCCTCGCCCAGCCAATAGGCCACCTTGTCCGCGATGTTGCTTTCCGGGAATTGCTGGGCAACTTGCCCCAGCACCTCGGCAGCCTCAGCGTAGCGGCCAAGCTGAAACAGGCAGTTGCCGGCTCGGAAGTAGGCGCCGTCGGCGTCTGACCAATCCGAATGCTCCGCAATGATATGGCGGTAGTTGCCCAGAGCCTGCTCATAGCGCTCGAGATGGAACTGGCACTCACCGGCGGCGAAGTACGCCAATGGGACGCCTTCGTGGTCAGGGTTCTGCGCTATGAACTGCTGGTACAGCTTCAGGGCATCCTCCCACTTCTCTGCATCCAGGGCCCGTCCCGCTTGTAGCAGCAAGTCACCTACCAGGCCCTGAGCAAGAGCCGTCACCGAGACCAGCACAAAGGCGACTGCCAAGACCACAAGAGCCTGCGTACGTGGGCCTCCGTAGCCCCTACCTCGTCGGCGCTCTGTGTGTCCTGCGTATCTTCCCACCGCCATCGGAAGCTCCTCCGCCAATCCTGCGACCGTACGGACTTGTGGAGACCCTGCGTACAGTGCACTCGCGTAGTATTTAGTCAAACGACACCAGCAACAGTTGCGGGAGTCTGGTCTACCGTTGAAACGCGCGAATATTGCAGATCAGGCGTACCGGACGCAGTTACTGATTCACTATGGACTGCCCAACATCGGCCAGCACGCGGCGCAGTTGGCGCTTAGCTTCATCGGACATCGGTCCGGCGGGCCGCATCGTCGGTCCGACCGGCAGCCCGATTGCTCTGGCGGCTTCCTTCACCGGGTCGGGTACCGTGCTCAGAGAGAAGCAGCGACGCAGTGGAATCAAGTCCATCTGAGCAGCCCAGGCCTCCGCTAGGTCCCCGGCCTGGAAGCGCTCATAGATGGAGACAACGAGTTGTGGCACCACATTCGCCGTCGCAGCGACAGCGCCACAGGCCCCGGCACTCAACCCGGCGCAGATCAATCCGTCGTTGCCATTCATCACCGCGAAATCATCCGGCGTAAGGCGAATGTATTCGATGGTGTTGGTCAGATCCCCGCTGGAATCCTTGACGCCGACGATGTTGTCAATCTCAGCGAGCCGAACCAGCGTCGCCGGTTCGATGCTGAGGTGCGTCCGACTTGGCAGATTGTACAGCAGGACCGGCAATTCTGTGGCCTCGGCGATCGTGCGAAAGTGGGTGTAGAGTTCTTCCTGCCCGGGCGATATGAATGACGGTGCGATGACTGAGACACCGTCAGCGCCGGCATTCTCGGCTGCGTGCAGGTTGGTCAGTGACGCGCGCGTAGTTACTCCCCCCACACCGGCAAACACCGGGATGCGACCTGCCGCAGCTTCCACATAGGCCGCAGCCACCGCCTCACGCTCCTCAACGGTCAGCGCGTACGCCTCACCGTGCGTGCCCAGCACGAACAACCCATGCACACCTCCACTGACCACGTATTCTGTAAGATCAGTTATCGCCTCGGTGTTGATGCTTTCATCGGGATTCAGTGGCGTCAACATCGCGGGAAAAATGCCGAGAAGTGCGAAGTCCATTGTGCTACCCTCCGTTTGTGCTACCGCTTTGTGAACTTGAAACATGCTACGGGAAGATGCCATAGGCGAAGTTGTGCTCTACCTGTACTGGGAAGCACTGTGCTCGTCATTGAGACCGCCGCTTGATGCCTTTGCGGAGGCGCTGTAGTGCCGGCATGAGTTCATCGGCATCTTCGGCGGTGACATCACGACCACCAAAGCGGGCCACCGTATAGCGACCTGCTATCTCCTCGGCATCAGCGCGCACGTGGCTGAGAGAATCTGGAAGTCGCTGGATGAACTCCTTGGCGGCCACTTGCGGCTCGTCTGCGACGCCCGTCGTCGCGAGCAGTTCTCTCATCCTTCGGTATACCCATGTAATGCGCTCCTGGGGGGGGCTGTTGAGCAGCAGGCGACTCCGCCGGACACCTTGATAGCCACGTGCCCCCACCACGAAGAGTACCAGGAGCAGTATCAGAAGCAAAACGACCGGCAAATAGGCCCGCGCGTATATGAGACCGATACTCAGCCCGCTCTTCACCGAGGTGGCCGCATCATGCCATACGTCCGCGAAGGTTCGCTGTTGCTCGTCGCGGGCTGCAGGTGTCGGCTCGAACATCATCCATCCGCCGTAGGGCATGTAAATCTCCGGCCATGCATGGGCATCCTCCCCACGGACCACGTAGAGGTCTTCCTCGGTGTCTCTGGCCTCGCCACGCATGAAACCAACCGCCAGGCGTGCGGGTACCCCGATACTGCGGCACATCAAAACCATTGCAGTGGCGAAATGGTAGCAGTATCCCCGCCGCGTTCGGAACAGGAATGCGGAGACGAGTTCATCCGGCCAACCCGACGGGGCGCGGAGGTCATACTCGTATTCATAGGCGAGATGTAGCTCAATCGCTCGGACTTTATCGAAGACGGTAGTTTCTTCAGCAGTCAACGTCTCCGCGAGATTTCGGATGCGCGGGTCGAGGTCCTCGGGCAGTTCCAGGTTGGCCTGCTTGTCCTCCTCGCTGATGGGGTACTCGATGCCCCGCGCTGTGGGCAGAGTCGGCGGGCTGCGGGAAATCACTGTATAGGTGGTGTTGCCGCGAAGGTAATCACGCGGCCCGACCGTGCCATCAGTGCGGTAGCGGAGGTCGCGCACTGGCAACTCGAAAGATACCGGGTACAGCGGCACGGGAATCGCCGTGGCGAAGGCCACATGGGGTCTGAAGTGGGCCACCATCTCCGTTGCGTCATAGCCCACGCCCGAGCCCTCGAGGGGGATTTGCCAGCGGCCCTCGGCGATGGGACGCGCTCTCTCGAGGGCCAGGCCCCGGTGCCAGGTCCGCTTCGAGTACTTTGTGTACGCTGTGGTTCGCCAATTGGTCGGCCGCTCGCAGATGACCTCCATGATAATCTGTCGGCCCTCCGGAGGACTCAGACGGGGCAGCCAGAGGGCTACCGGCGGAGTGTAGTCAGTCATGCGCGTCATGAAGTGTCGCACCACCACGCGCGCCAGGTATATCTGGATATTCTGCGTCACGGTGGATGAAAGCTGTGTACGCGCCGTCCAGAAGCCAACTACAACCGCCACCAGCAGCGCCAGCACGTATAATGCCGGCCACGAGTACAGCGCTCCTGAAGAGCGGCGCGCTCGTGTGAAGCGGGCACGACTGACCTCAGTGAACTGGCGCCGCGCTGACAAACGGTGCTCAAGTGACAGCAGGGCAAGCGCACCCAGGATGAGCAGTCCCATCCCCAACAACGCCGTGTAGTGTGGGAATACCACCAGTGACAGCAGCACGATTGAGGTAGCCGGCAGGATTGTCTGCACAAGCTCCGTAATCGTCCGCATCGAGAGGGCGCGAAACGCCATCACCCACAGAAATGTCCCCAAAATGAAGCGGACGGCCTCGTAGTTGCTGGAGGGAACGTAGCGAGAATAGGTGGCAATGGTCGGGCCGAACTGGATGGCGCCGGTCACTATTGCGACGCTGAAGACGATCCACGTCACGCGCGACCATGAGTGCCTCGTATAATGGAGGTGTTGGGTGAGCGGGAAGGCGACGATCAGAATGACGCCGATTTCGGCGATGAAGAGAGGGCCGGCCATGAATATGGACACCGACAGCAGAGCGCCGATCATCATGACCCAGGCATAGATGCACGCCCAGTACCAAACCCCCGGCTCTTCGTCCCGAGCCGCTGCGATCGGGTCGTAATCAGGCATGTTCAGCCCCAGCAGATACCTCATTCGCCGCCGTATGTTGGCAAGGATACGCGTCACAGTACCACCCCGCCCCCGGCACGCGTCGCGCGCATTCTGGCAAGCTCTGAGAATGCCTCCGGGAGTTGTGCTTGCGAGGCGCTGATGACTGAGGGCACACCTGCTGCGCGGAATGCTTCGAGTGCCAAGGCCTGACGCCGTCGGTAGAAGCTGTCCGCCTGCTGCGAACCGCAGATGATTACCCGCAGACCGATGCCGCGTACGGCAGCAGCGCGAAGAGTCTCCACTGCTTCGGGTTCGGCTCCTGATATCAGGGCGAATACAGTGATCCCTGGACGCGCCTGAGCAACCCATTCACGGGTAGCGGCGGCAAAGCTTCGTCGGGCGTTCGGCTTGACTTCAGCCAGTGCAAGCTGCAGCCGCTCCAGGGTCGAACGGCCGCGGTCGGGGGTGCGAAGAGCGCTGTCAAGACCGTCGCCGTAAAGCCCGATGTCTAGGTTCAGGTCACTTAGTGCTTGCATGAGCGAGGCGGCGGCGACTACTTGGGTCTCGAAGCTGCTGTCCGGGCCGCGTCCAATGACATTCTCGGTACGCGTGTCGAGCCAGACCGTGGCATGGTAATCCCTACCGCCGGAGTATTTCTTGACGACAAGCTCGCCCACATGTGCCGTCATCTTCCAGTGTACATCGCGCA
>Ga0180432_10001863_pt1 | contig 32556 bp, 30 predicted proteins | sample SS_ome_10_FD_132414 | JGI IMG/M metagenome (GOLD analysis project Ga0180432, IMG submission 132414) | Hypersaline lake sediment archaeal communities from the Salton Sea, California, USA - SS_1_MS_2 metaG | ecosystem: Environmental > Aquatic > Non-marine Saline and Alkaline > Hypersaline >...
TTACCCCGCATTTCGGTGATGACTATCTTAAGTCCCTTGTAGCGCAGCTGCTCATTGGGTTTGGGGATATGGCCGAGCAGGTTGAGGATAAAGCCGGCCACGGTTTCATAGTCGTCGCCCTCAGGCAGTTCCAGCTCCATTTCCTCGTTGGCTTCCTCGATGCGCATGTTACCGTCAATCTGGAAGGTATATTCATTGATAATCTCGAAGTCCTTTTCGGCGGTGGCCAGTTCGTCGCCGACTTCGCCGACGATTTCCTCGACGAGGCGGCTGAGGCTGACGATGCCGGCGGTGCCGCCGTACTCGTCGACGACGACGCACATGCGGTAGTTATCGTCGCGCATTTCGACGAAGAGTTCATCGATATGCTTGGAATCCGGAGCGAAGTAAGCGGGGCGGGTAAGGTCATCGATAGTGCTGTTTTCCGAGGCATCGCCTTTAGCCAGGGCCATGAGGACATCTTTCACGGAGAGGAAGCCGACGACGTTATCCATATTCTCCTGGAAGACGGGGAATCTGGAGAGAGGGGAGCCGGTATAAAGTTTAAGGAAATCGGCGATGGTGGAGCCCTGCTCGATGGAGACGACCTCGAGGCGTGGGATCATAACCTCGCGGACGGGTCTATCGCCGAACTCGAAGACGCGGTGCAGCATTTTGGCCTCGTTATCTTCGACGGTGCCTTCCTTGTGTCCGACGGCAATCATGGTGCGGATTTCCTCCGGGCTGGCCAGAGACCTGGGGGCGGGGGTACCGCCGATAATTCTGGTAAAGGTGGCGGCAATCCAGCTGAGGGTAAAGACGAAGGGGGTAAGCAGCCAGGAGATTGCCTGGAGGGGTCTGGCGAACAGGATGGAGAGTTTCTCAGCGTGCTGGGTGGCTACGGTCTTGGGCGTAGCTTCACAGAATATCAGGAGGACTACAGTGACACCAATGGTAGCGATGATAACGCCATGTTCACCCCAGTAGTTTACCGCCAATGCCGTGGCAATAGCTGCCGCCGCAGCGTTGACCAGTGTATTGCCCAGCAGGACAGTGGAGAGGAGTTTTTCCGGGCGCTCGATCATTCTGGCCACCTGTTCGGCGCCCCGTGTCTTGGTGCTGATGAGGTGCTCCAGCTTGATACGCTGCACCGAAATAAAGGCGGTTTCTGAGCCGGAGAAGAAGGCGGATAGTACCAGACAGATAACAAAGATAATCAGGTAAAGCTCAATATTGGGCATACATCATCACATCACTTGTGCCGGTCACTCTCATGGCATAATGATAGCATTGGTGCCGGGGAGTGTCAAAGGAGTTATTACCAAACTTACGTCCTGTTTGCCCCTGATTCTCTTGTTATGAACTGGTGAAACCATCACCTGTGTACTCTCTAACTAACACTTCGTATATCCACACGCGGGGCAAATATAACAGCCCTCCTGATAGACGAGCATGTTGCTGCATTCCGGGCACTGTCCGGCCAGGTTCTTGGCCAGGCCGTAGTCCTCCAGCTTGGGCTTGCCTTCATTGCCGGTGGTGTACTTTTCCAGCACGCTGGCGATAGCATCGGCACAGGAGAGGATGGATTTACCCTCCTCCCAGGCGATTGACGGGCAACGGATGCCGCGCAGCTGTTTTATAACTGAGGCCGTATCAACTCCGGACCTTAGTGCCAGGGAGATGAGCCGGGAGGTGGCTTCCAGCTGGGCGGAGGCACAGCCGCCGGCTTTGCCCAGCGTGGTAAAGACTTCGCAGATACCTTGCTCATCGGAATTGACGGATACATATAGTGACCCGCAGCCGGTGTTCACTCTTTCGGTGACGCCGGTGGTTACCTTGGCTCTTTTACGCGGGGTGCGGCTGGTAGCTTCAGGCTTCTCCTGTTTTCCTGTGGTCAGTACCTGTGCATCACGGCTCCGGTCGCGGTAGATGGTGATTCCTTTCAATCCCTCGTCGTACGCGAGCGTGTAAACCTTGGCGATGTCTTCACGGGTGGCTTCCCGGGGGAAGTTGACCGTCTTGGAGACGGCGTTATCCGTTGACCTTTGGAAGGCAGCCTGCATGCGCACGTGCCACTCCGGGGTAATCTCATGGGCGGTGACAAATACCCGTTTGGTTTCCTCAGGCACTCCGTCAATATCATCGAGGTGCTCACCATCGGCCAGCTTCTGCATCAGATCCTCGGAGTAAAAGTCACCCCGCCGTGCCGCTTCCTCAAAGTAGGGATTGACTTCTATCAACTGGGCACCGTCGAGGATATTCTTGGTATAGCTCAGGGCAAAAAGCGGCTCGATGCCACTGGAGCAGCCGGCAATCAGGCTCAGTGTGCCGGTAGGGGCGATAGTGGTGCGGGTGGCGTTCCTTACTCTGGGGCCATCAGGAACGTCGTATTTGCTACCCTCAAAAGCGGGGAAGACCCCGCGCTCTTCGGCCAGTTCTACCGAGGCTTTGGCTGCTTCGTCATTAATGAAGCGCATGATATCAGCGGCTACCTGCAAAGCCTCATCCGAGTTGTAGGGGATGCCCAGATTAACCAGTAAATCGGCGAAGCCCATTATCCCGAGTCCGATTTTTCGGGTCTTCTTGGTCATCTCCTCTATCTGGTTTAACGGAAATTTATTAACATCAATGACGTTATCCAGAAATCTGACGCCGGTTTTTACTGTCCGTGCCAGCTTGTCGTAATCAATCTCAGTAGCGCTGTCGGTCTCCCGCAGCATCTTGGTCAGGTTAATTGAGGCGAGGTTGCATGATTCATAAGGAAGTAACGGCTGTTCCCCGCAGGGGTTGGTGCTTTCAATTTTGCCCAGGTGGGGAGTGGGATTATCCTGATTGAGGCGGTCGATGAAGACAACGCCGGGGTCACCGGACTTCCAGGCCATATCGACTATTTCGTCGAAGACCTTTTTGGCTTTAAGCTTGTCAGTAACCTCCCGGGTATGCGGGTTGACCAGGTTATATTCGGTATCTGCCTTGACAGCTTCCATAAAATCAGCGGTCACGGCTACAGAGATATTGAAATTGGTCAGGGCGGTCATATCCTCTTTAGAGGTTATGAACTTCTCAATATCAGGGTGGTCAACATTGAGGATGCCCATGTTCGCCCCGCGGCGGGTACCACCCTGTTTGATGACTTCCGTGGCGGTGTCAAAGGCGCGAATAAATGAGACCGGCCCGCTGGCGACTCCACCGGTAGAGCCGACTCTGTCCTTTTCCGGTCTCAGCCTGGAAAAGGAAAATCCCGTCCCGCCGCCGCTTTTATGGATGAGCGCCGTGTACTTCACGGCGTCGAAGATGGACTCCATAGAGTCATCGACGGGCAGGACAAAACAAGCCGACAGCTGCCCCAGTTCACGTCCGGCATTCATCAGGGTGGGTGAATTGGGCAAGAATTCCAGGTTGGACATAAGCTGGTAGAATTCCTCTTCCCTTGCCGTGGCATCTGCCTGGGGGTCATAAATGAGTTCGGCGGCGGCAATAGCCTGCGCCACGCGGCGGAACATTTCCTCCGGTGTCTCAATAGAGTTTCCTTGCTTGTCCTTCTTGAGGTACCTTTTCTGGAGGACATGAAGGGCGTTTTCCGTAAGATTGACGCTGCCGGTTTGCGGGCGGTCAGTCTTGACTTTAGCTTTAGTTTCCATTTGAGCCTCTTTCTTTGCTGGTTGTTCAGCATCCAGGATTTCTCTTACCATCGCCTCGATTTCGGCATCGGTCGGCAGGGGTCTCCGCTGGCGGCGCTCCGGCACCAGATGCTCCATTCCGGGCAATGGTCTTGACGGTGAAGACTGCGGTTGCTCCAGCCGCTCAATCACCTGAGCGGTGAGCCGCTCGATCAGCTTGCGGTCAGGTATCCCCATCGACTCGGCAGCGGCGAAGATGACCTTGGCGATCTGGTTACGGTTGAGCGAAGCCGGTTGTTTATTTTGCTTCGGGTTATGATTGTTCATTTCCGCTTTACCTGTCTTATTGTGGCCAGCTGGGCCAGTTCTTCGGTGGGGAGCAGGGGTAGCTGGCTGGTGGACGGGGTGGCGCTGGTTTCCCCGCTGATCAGCGTATCCACTTCCTGTTTCAGAGCGGTGATGTCAGCGAAATCCCGGTAAACGCTGGCAAAGCGGATATAAGCCACGTGGTCCAGCTTCTTCAGCCCCGCCATGACCAGGTCACCGATAACCCCGCTGGGTATCTCGGTTCTGCCCAGGTGGTAGAGCCGGCTTTCTATATCGTCTGCCAGCCTCTCGACGCTACCGCTGGGGAGCGGGCGCTTTTCACATGCCTTGCGTATACCTGCCAGCAGTTTGTTTCTGCTGAATTCCTCGCGTCTTCGGTCTTTCTTGATAATGAACAGCCCGGCTGGCTGGACTCGCTCGTAAGTGGTGAAGCGGGTATCGCATTCCAGGCACTGGCGGCGCCGCCGGATACCGTCATTGACATCACGGGAGTCAATGACCTTGGAATCATGGTAACCGCAATGGGGACAGTTCATGAACCACCCTACCTTATTTAGTGTCGGAACTATAAACTAACACAATATATAGTATTTTGTCAAGATGTTTTTCAAGGTAATTACAGATGATTTTTAGGGCAATTATAAAAAATTTTGGAAAAATCGGCTCTATCTGATAGACTGCAGGGAGTGAGATGGTGCCAGATCTTGCAGGTGAGGCGATGGACTACCAGGCAGCGCTGGACTACATCTTAAAATTTGCGGACTATGAACGGTTGCCGCGTTCGGCAGTTGTCTTTGATTTAAGGCGTGTTGAGCTGCTGCTGGAGAGACTGGGAAATCCTCAGCAAGCTGCCGGTTCAATTCACGTTGCCGGTACCAAGGGTAAGGGCAGCACGGCGGCAATGATTGCTTCTATCTTGGCTCAGGCGGGGTGCCGTGTTGGGCTTTATACTTCTCCTCACCTGCTCAGTTTCACCGAGAGGATACGGGTTAATGGGCAGCCCATTGCTGAAAGTGACTTCGCCCGGCTGACGGTGGCTCTTCAGCCTGAGGTTGAGGCGGTCAATCGTGAGGGAACCTTCGGCGAGTTGACCACCTTTGAGATACTGACCGCACTGGCTTTCGCCTATTTCTGGGAGGCGGGGGTTGATTATCAGGTATTGGAGACGGGTCTGGGGGGACGGCTTGACGCCACCAACGTGGTTAAGCCGTTAGTTGCGGTGATTACCTCGATAAGTTATGACCATACCGATGTACTGGGTGAAACCCTCACCGAGATTGCCACCGAGAAGGCGGGCATTATCAAGCCGGGCAGCGCTGTGGTCTGCTCACCGCAGTTTCCCGAAGCGATGGCGGTGATTGAAGGGGTCTGCCGGGAGCGGGGAGCCAGGCTGGTGAGGGTAGATAGTCAGAACTGGCGCCGGACCGCGATAACTCCTGAAGGGCAGTCCTTTGCCTTGAAGGGAATGTTGCGTGACTATAATCTGAATATACCTCTTCTCGGCGAGCATCAACTGGAGAATGCGGCGGTGGCGGTTACCGCGGCCGAGGTTCTGGCGGAGGGGGGGGTGAGGGTGCCTTCGGCGAGCATTACTGCCGGGTTGGCCAGCGTGAACTGGCCGGGACGGCTCCAGATACTGCGTCGCCAGCCCTGGCTTATTGTTGATGGTGCCCACAATGCTTATTCCGCCAGGCGGCTGGTTGAGGCGCTAAAACAATATTTTACTTTTGACCGTTTGCTTTTTATCTTCGGGGCTTCTTCGGATAAACAGGTTGATGGCATGGTTGCCGAGCTGGCACCTCCGGCCAGTGAGGTTATTGTTACCCGTTCTGCCCATCCCCGTGCGGTCGCTTCGTCAGTGCTGGTAACCGAGTTTTCACGGCGGGGGGCGGTAACTGAAATAACCGGGAATGTGGCTACTGCCGTGGAGCTGGCCTTAACCAGAGCTAAGCCGGGTGACCTTATCTGCGCTACCGGCTCGATCTTCATTATCGCCGAGGTGATGGAATACTTGGAGAAGTCGGGACAGACTTAATCACGGTTGACACTGGCCTCAATAACAAGGTCGGTTCCCGAGCGGTAGGTCCTGGTAAAAGATAGCGGCAAAGACTGGCTGACATCGCCGGTGTTAAGCTCGCCCACTGCCTCAATGCCTCTGCCCATTATCTTGGGTGCGACGAAAATAACCAGTTTATCAACCAGTTTCTGGCGCAGCAGTGAAGTGATAACTTCGGCGCCTCCCTCCACCAGCACTGAAGAGATGCCCCGTTGCCCCAGGACTTTGAGCAGCAGCTCAAGGTCAACCTCGCCGTGCCGGTCCTCTTTGATTACCGAGATTTCAATTCCCATCTGGCGGAGGCCGGCCAGCTTTTTCTCATTAGCGTGGGTGGTGGTGGCGATGATAGTCGGCGTGGCTTCCTGTTCCGTGAGCACCTTTGCCGTCAGTGGAATCCTTAGCCTTGAATCCAGGATGACACGGGCCGGGCTTCTTCCCCTGACCAGGCGCACGGTAAGCCGGGGGTCATCAGCCAGGATGGTGCCGCTACCCACCATGACGGCGTCATTGCTGGCGCGCAGCCGGTGGGCAAGCTTTAACGACTCCTCACCGCTTATCCAGTGGGAACTTCCGGTGACGGTGGCAATTCTCCCGTCCAGTGTCTGAGCGAACTTTACCGTGACCAGGGGCAAGCCCGTGGTTATATGTTTGATATAGGCTTCATTCAGGGCATGGCATTCTTTCTCAAGGACGCTGACAGTGGTCTCAATGCTGTGCTGCCGTAAGCGCTCAACGCCTTTACCGTTTACCTGCGGGTTCGGGTCCAGCATGCCGATAACCACCCGCCCGATGTTGTGCTGAATCAAGGCGTCAACACAGGGTGGCGTCTTGCCGTGATGACAGCATGGTTCCAGCGTGATATATATGGTCGTCCCGGCAATGCTCTCCCGGGCACTCTCAATGGCATTGATTTCGGCATGCTTGTCACCGAAGCTGTGGTGGTAGCCCCGGCCAATGATACGGTCGTTGCTAACAATGACGGCGCCCACCATCGGGTTGGGGCTGGTACTGCCCAGCCCCCGGCGTGCCAGCCGCAGCGCTTCCCGCATATAATATTGGTCGCTGGTGTTCTGTTTATCCGTCATGTTTCTGAGCACAGTATAGCACGCTGACAGTCTGGATAGAAAGAAGCCAGGGGTTGCTTTTATTTGTGTTCATGTTATTACCGGGCTGTAGAAGCGATCTCATATACTTAATTGCTCTGGTATGGTAGAATCTGCATTAAAGAAAAGATGACGAAGAATAATACGCCAGAAGACGGACTGGAAGAGCTGATCCGGCTATCGCAGAGAATAACCAAGAAGGCTAAAGATACAGCTGATCGTGAAGCCAGGAAAGAGCAAGAGCTTGCCAGTAAGAGACAGGTCCTGCAAGGTCTTAAAGATATTACGGTTGCTATGGCCCTGGAGCAACTGAAAATAGTGGCGGCTCCTCCTGATATTGTCCAGCAGGTAAATTCGTTCAAAACTCAGCCGGATAGTGAGAGGCTACGCGTCCTGATAACGGGTATGGTATCCGAGCTTGAAGCCCGCGCGGTTAAGGCATCCCGTTCCAATCCGGAGCTGGCGGACATCGAGCATTTGATAAAGACAGTGTCCATCCTTATTGATCTCTACTTCTCGCTGCATGGCTAAAACCATGAGCTTTTAAGCTGCCTCAAACCCTGTGTCTTAATAACTTCCCGTGCTTCGCCTCTCCGGGGGCTTTGTGCGGCAAATGGCTTTTTACTTGATAAGCCGTCTTCGCATGGTGATCAAAGTTATTGAGAAGAACAGAATAGATAAGGTGATGAGTATGCCCAGCGCCAGCAGCATATCAAGGCTGAATTCGCCGTGGAATAGTCCCCTGGTAAGGCGGACGGCCGGGGTCAGGGGGGCTATCCAGCTTATTTTTTGCAGTATCTCGGGGAAGGTGGAGAGAGGGAAGAAAACGCCGCTGAGCAGGAACATCGGGCTGATGAACAGGGTGAAGAAGTAGTTGAAGCTGTAAATAGCCGGAATAACCGAGGTAAACCACAGGGCGATAGAGGCAAACATGATGCCTTCCAGAAAGGCGATTATTGGTATCAGTAACGCCCAGGGTGAGGGCGCCAGCTGAAAAGCGGCGGCAATGGCCAGAATGATGGTGCCGGTCATTACGGCGCGTGTCGCTCCCCAGAAGATTTCTCCGGCAGTGATATCCTCAACGTTTAGCGGGGTAGAAAGTATGGCATCATAGGAATACTGGTATTCCATGCGGAAAAAGCTGGCGTAAGTGCATTCGAAGCAGGCGCTGAACATGGCATAGGCGGCAATAATACCCGGGGCAAGGAACTCAATGTATCGCTGGCCGTCCACCAGGCCGATATAGGCACCGAGTCCCAGCCCGAAAGCCAGTAATACAATTACGGGCTCGGCAATTGAGCCGGGTGCTTCTGAGTGCCAGAGCCGGAAGAAGACATCCCGGTTGCGCTGCCAGACGCGGATGAAACGCCAGGAAAAGGGCCTCATTCTACCAGTACCCTCCCGGTAAGCCGGAAGAAAACATCCTCCAGAGTTGCTGACCGCGGTCTGGCGCGGAACATCCCGGCGAGGTCATCACCGGCGTGGAAGACCTGAATGGTATTGCCCATCTCCTCAAACTCAAGCTGACGGCTGTTTAACTGCCTGACAATCTCGTCTCTGCCTTCCGGTGTTAGTTCAATCTCCCACACCGTGCTGCCCACGTAACGGGAAATAAGCTCTTGGGGTGTGTTAAGCGCTAGGACTTTGCCCAGGTGCATTATGGCTACCCGGTCACAGAGTAAGGCTGCTTCTTCCATGTTCTGGGTGCACAGCAGCTGGGTAACCCCCTGGGACTTGAGCTCCTTCAATTTCTGCCAGACCAGGTGCTTGGCCTGCGGGTCAAGGCCAATTGACGGCTCATCCAGGATCATGATCCGGGGGTGATTGAGCAGGGAGCGGGCAATGAGTAAACGCCGCTTCATCCCTCCGGAGAGCTCTTTGATGCGGCTCTTTTGCCTGTCTTCAAGCTGGAATAACTCCAGTACCTCCAGGCTGCGGCGGTAGGCTTCATGCCTGGGGATGGAAAAGTAGCGGGCAAATGTGGTCAGGTTCTGCAACACGTTAAGGTCGTCGTCGAGGTTATTTACCTGTGGCACAACTCCCAGAATGGCTTTTACCTGGCGGGGAAACCTGGCCAGGTGCTGGCTGTTTACCCAGATATCACCTTCGGTAGGCGGTGAGACGGCGGTTATCATTCTGATGAGTGAGGTCTTACCGGCGCCGTTGGGCCCCAGTAGCCCAAAGCACTCGCCGCTGGCTATCTCCAGGTTCAACCTGTCTACCGCAACCAGCTCGCCGAATTTCTTGGTTAAGTTTGAGGTTTTAATAATCGCCATAGGCGTCCGAAATCTGGCTAAAGCCCCTGCTCCATAATCAGTCTCTCCCCGTATTCGAGCAGCACCCTGGCCCGCTCTGCGGACACTTTACTGGCTTCTAGGTAGGCGCTCAGGGCTTGCCGGGGTGTCAATTCCTCGGCAGTGAAGCTGCCCAATCGCGAGCGTGCCTCCCGCTTTATCTCCCGGGCAATAGCTGAGTAGTGGGCTTCTTTCAGGGCATTCCTGAGGTCAGCGTCGCGGAGCTGGCCTTCTATTGTCGACGGAAGAGTGATGTTCAGTCGCACGATGGCGTCTCTGACCCTGTCTTCTTGTCGGGCAATAGCCCCGAGCGCGGTGGTGGTGGGGTCTGCGTCTTGTGGCTCCAGAGTCACGTTAATGGAAGTGAAGCGGCGCCCGTTAACCGGGTGGAAATCAAAGGAGACATGCCGTTGTCCGGTAGCCGGGTCGGGCTCAATCTCTACCAGGTAAAACCCTTTTTCATCATCCTCGTCGCCGAAGTCGAGACGCTCAAGACTGCCGGCATAGACTACCGGCGGATTTTCATGCAGCACCTGGTGGCGGTGAATATGCCCCAGGGCTATATAATCAAAAGCCGCCTGGGCAACATTACTCACCAGCAGGGAATGGTCCTGCCCGATGGTCATCTGCTTTTCGGTCCCTGCCTTAGCGCCGGAAACCCAGACGTGTGCCGCCAGTATTGCGGGGAGGGTGGGGTCAAGCCTGGCAACGCTGGCGGTAATGATATCAGTCAGTAGCTGTTCCATTTTCTGCTTGATCTGGTCAAAGCTGAGGTTTCTGGTCTCTTCCTTACTGAGCATGGCGCTGCGTCTCAGCCAGGGCAGGGAGACAATTTGCACCGTACCGCCGCGGGTGGGTATGTTATAAATATCGGGGCGGTTGGAGGTATAGATATTCTTGACATCCAGAGTGCCGAATATTTCAACGGAGGTCGCCCGCCCGATGGCATTGGACAGATCATGGTTTCCCACCAGCAGAAAGGTGGGAATATCGTTGTTGGAGAGACGGTTGATGCGCTTGGCGAACTCACGCTGCTGGGTCTGGGTAGGTTCGCGGCTCTTGTAGGCATCCCCGCAAAAGAGGACCAGGTCAACCCGGTTATCAATGGCGTAGTCGACAACCTGGTCCAGTGCCGAAAGAAAGTCCAGCAGGCGCGTGGATAGCCCGGTGGATGGGTCAATGCGTCCGTAAGTCTCAACACCGAGGTGAAGGTCGGCAAAGTGTAGAATCTTCATCCTCACCCCCTCCTGAACTCTTTACTCCTTCCAAATCTGCCCGCCGGGGGGTAGCACAAACAGGTCTTCGCCTTCCAGCTTGGCGGCCAGTGTCTGCTTGAGTACGGCGATGGGGACTCTTATCTGCTTCATGGAATCGCGTTCTCTGATAGTAGCCTGGTTGTCCTCCAGGGACTGAAAGTCAACGGTCACGCAGAAGGGGGTGCCGAGCTCATCCTGGCGGCGGTAGCGGCGGCCGATGCTCTGGGTATCATCGTACTGTACCGCCCAGCGGGGACGCAGGTCAGCATATACCTCGCTGGCTAATTTGGCCAGCGGCTCCTTCCTGCTCAGCGGCAGTACCGCTATCTTGACGGGAGCAATATCAGGGTGAAAGTGAAGCACCACTCTTAGCTCGCCTTCAGCCAGTTCTTCATCGTAGGCATCACACAGGACAGCCAGCACCGAGCGGTCCACGCCGGCGGATGGCTCGATGACGTAGGGCACAAAGCGTTCCCTGGTTTCATCGTCATAGTAGTCCAGGCTCTTGCCGCTGTGTTGGGCATGTTGCTTCAGGTCATAGTCACCGCGGTTGGCGATACCCTCCAGCTCAGCCCAGCCCATCGGAAAGAGATATTCAATATCGTAGCAGGCAAGGGCATAGTGTGCCAGTTCATGGTGCAGGTGCTCGCGCAGTTGCAGGTTCTCACGCCGGATGCCCAGCTTCAAATACCAGTTAAGGCGTTCCTCGACCCAGTAATCAAAACATTCCTTATCGGTTCCCGGCTTAACGAAGTACTCGATTTCCATCTGCTCGAATTCGCGACTGCGAAAAATAAAATTGCCGGTGGTAATTTCATTGCGGAATGACTTGCCTATCTGAGCAATGCCGAAGGGCAGCCTCTTTCTGGCGGTATTGACCACGTTCTGGAAGTTAACGAAGATACCCTGGGCTGTTTCCGGGCGCAGGTAGACCACGCTGGCATTATCCTCAACGGGGCCCATAAATGTCTTGAACATCAGGTTGAACATCTGCGGCTCGGTGAATTGGCCTATTGTATCGCAAAACGGGCATGGTATATTGCTTATATCCGAGGCGAAATCTTGCAGTGTCTTAGTTTCTTGAGGCATAACTTCAAACATTCTCATTACTGAACGTCTGGGTTGTTTGCTTATTAGCTGTTGCCACTTTTGTTTCAGTTCATCTTGGTTAAATCCACTTACGTATCCAATAAAACCTTGGTCGTTCGTATATACAGGCCTAACTATTACTTGGTCTGGACGAAATCTCTGGTTACAGTTCTTACAGTCTACCATGGGGTCTGAAAAGCTTGTGATGTGCCCGCTGGCGGCCCAAACCTGGGGGTGCATCAGGATGCTGGTGTCCAGCCCCACCATGTCATCACGGGCCTGGACCATATCACGCCACCAGGCTTGTTTAACATTGCGCTTCAGTTCCACGCCCATCGGCCCGTAGTCCCAGCAGCTGGAAAGCCCACCGTAGATTTCGCTGCTGGGGAAGATAAAGCCGCGCCGCTGGCAGAGTGAGGATAATTTTTCCAGGCTGACCTTACTTGACGCTTCCGCCATTACTATTACTCCTTGAAACTTTTGCCGTAGCCTGAATCCGCCGGATAGCTTGCAGGAAAAATAGAATCAGGACAATGCCACCTGCTCCCATGACCAGCACGGCGAATACCCAGAGGGGTATCAGGCGTATCTGATAGGCATTGTAGCTAAAAATGTCGAGCATTGCAAAGCCGAGGATAATCTGGGGTAGTGCCACCATATTGCCCATAAGTGGTAAAATCAATTTTACCGCGGCGTCTTCCGCTGACTGGAGCCGTGCACTTAGCCTGGTTGCTCCCCAGGTGATGGCTAGCGCCAGCAGAGTAAAGATGAATTGCGGTATGAGCAGCCAGGCAATGATACCGCCACGGCTCATCCATTTGTCCGCTGAGCCTCCCTCAAAGTGATAGGCTACTTCACCCGGTAGCAGGTGGTAAAAGTAAGCGGTCAGAATGATGGCAATGAGGAGAATGGCTAACGGTAAAATGATATATGTCCAGCGTAAGGATATGGCCTTCCCGGTGTTAGCTTCTCTTGTTGCTGTGGTGAGGTTAATGGTGTTCACCTGCTTACTGTTACAGAACTCAATAGCTAAACGTTATCAGCTTTGGGGGGTTAATGTCAAAGGCTGGCTTGTGGCAACATACTGCGGTGGCCACTCTGTCACGGTTTCCGTGATATGCGTTCGCCGGACGTATCTCTCAAGCGCACCTCTGGGGGATGTCGTTTAGTCAAAGAAACTCTGGTCCAGGTCTCCTTCGTTGGAGTAGCCCCGGCTTTCCCAGAAGCCGCGGTAATCAGTATCATCGGATAGCTCGATTTCAGTTATCCATTTTATCCACTTGTAGCCCCATTTGCTTTCCGCAACCAGCTGGAAGGGGTAGCCCCGTTCCGGTGGTATGGTAATCTCATTCATCTTATATGCCATGAGAATATCGTTGTTCATGATGTAAGCGAGAGGAAACGAGGTGGTATAACCATCATAGGCGTGGAGGATAACCGTGTTTGCCTCCGGTAGCGCCCCGGCTTTGTTTACCAAATCCCTGACCAGCACGCCCTCCCATAGGATGTTGACGCTCCAACCCTCGACACAATCCAGCCTTACAGCCTTCTCATATCGCTGGCTGTTTTCAATCACTTCGTCATAGCCGTAATCTTCCGGGCTTGTCACCAGACCGGTCACGCTGAGCCGGTAGCTGTCGATATCAATGTACTGCGGGCCTTTTATTGAATTTTCCCGGAAATCATTGACTGAGGATAGCCTTTCCCCCTGATACTCTCTCACTTCTACACCTTCCAGCTCTTCGATGTTATCGCTATTCGGGCCGAAGTATATGATACCGGTTATAACCGCCGCAATGACTACCGCCGTAATCGAAAAACCGACGATTGACCTTTTCTTCACGGGCACCACCTCCAATCCTTAAACCACAGCTAATGGTATTGTAAGGCAGTGACCAGCGGGTTGTATGCGACTTTTATCGCATGCGCAGGCGCTTGAGCCTGTTGAACGTCAAAATCAGCGACAATGGCAATGGGAATCTACCGGGCCAGTTTCACCATGCGGTCGAACAGCCACCTTGGCGACTTCCCGTGTTGCAGGGGCAGGTTGGCAATGCCGGTTCTTCTCGGGGTGTTCATGATGTCCCCCCTGTTTTAGAGGCCGCAGGTGCTGCAGCTGGACGCGTTGCAGCCGGCGCAGGAATTGCCGGAGCCCGCTAACGGGGTGGACAGTCCGGATTCATCCCTGGAGAATGAGGCAAAGGTGGATAATTTGCGTTTCGCCGGTTGCTGGCAGCGGGGGCAGGTAGCATCCCCGTTAGCCTGGCTAACCGGGCGGATTTGCTCGAACTTCAGGTCGCAATCGGGGCAATAATATTCGTATAGTGGCATTTCTTTCTCCTGCTATAATTTTACTGGCTGAGCAAGTTACCCGTCAAGATTTCGCAAGTTGCTTGATGGTATCTGGCTATTATCGTTGAAAAGAAAATTCAGTGACTAATAATATGGGGGATATCCCTCGTTATAAATAAGGGTATACACCTATTACTTAAGTACTACCGGTGCCATAAAATGAGGGCGTGGCTTGCGTAGCATGGTAACCGGGGCTGTTTCAGCACGGTGATGCTACAGGTAACAGACGATACGTAAGCCTGGCGCAGAGCGCGGAGACGAAGGGGAACGGGGAATGTTGAACTACCGTTTCTCTGTGCCCTAGTTAGGGAAGCGTTTGGCGAAACCTTTATTTTATCTGATATTTATGGCTATGCTGGTGTTTACCGGCATGACCATGTCTCAAAATTTTCTATTATCATGGGATAACACCGCCTGTTCCTTTGCTGAAGTTTCGGAGATGGACAGGGAAACTCTGCGAATTGATATCTCGATGCTTTCGGCCTCTATCAATAAGGAAAGAAATACTCTGGAAGTAGCGTTAAAAAACAACGGGCAGGCAGCGCTATCCAGTTTTGAGCAATGGGATTGTATCATTCAGTATTACGACTATACGGGGGATTATCGTACTATATGGTTCCCTTATGTAGCAGGTGAGCCGGATGATAATCAGTGGACAGTCAAGGGTATCTATCTCAGTGCGGCTGAAGAGACACCGGAAACCCTTGAGCCGGGGATACTGAATCCGGGTGAGGAAATGATAATCCAGGTAGAACTAAATCCGGTGGCAGGCAAGCATACTACCAATCTGGCCATTATCTCAACCCCCAAAGGCGTTACTTCTTCTATTCATTTTCAGGCATAAAGCGCCGGTCAAAGCTCTCCCGTTAAATTTTTTCTTTTTGAGATATCTGCGCAAGAATATTTCGTGGACAGTTAATAGATACTGTCAACCCCTTGATTTTTTCTAGTATAATTTAAGATAGCCTTTATTATTCTGGAGATTTTTCTATGAAGGAGTTAAAGCTAATATCCTGGAATGTTAATGGTGTTAGGGCGGTGAGGCGGAAGGGCTTCCTGGAGTGGTTGTATCAGGAGACCCCGGATATGCTCTGCATACAGGAGACGAAGGCACAGCCGGAGCAACTTGATGAGGAACTCAAGCAGCCGCAGGGTTACCAGGCTTACTGGAATTATCCGGAGAGGGCGGGGTACAGTGGGGTGGCTACTTTTAGCCGGGAGGAGCCGCGCTCAATCCGGTATGGCTTCAATATTGCCGGTTTTGACACGGAGGGAAGAGTCCTGGTTACGGAGTACCCCACCTTTACCCTGTTAAATATCTATTTCCCCAACGGTAAGAAGGACGCGGAACGGCTGCGATACAAGATGGATTTCTATGATGTTTTCCTTGATTTTGCGGGGGGGTTAAAGGCAGCAGGTAAGAAACTGGTCATCTGCGGTGACGTTAATACGGCTCATAAGGAAATAGACCTGGCCCGGCCCAAGGCTAATGAGAATATCTCCGGTTTCTTGCCCGTGGAGAGAGAGTGGATAGATAAGTTTATCGCCCGTGGTTTTGTTGATACCTTCCGTTATTTTAACCAGGCGCCGGACCAGTACACCTGGTGGGACATGAAGTCAGGCGCCCGGGAGAGGAATGTGGGGTGGAGGCTTGATTATTTCTTTGTCAGTGAAAATCTCCTGCCCTCGGTCACCACGGCATTCATCAAGTCGGAGGTTATGGGTTCTGACCATTGCCCGGTGGGGATTATCTTGAAGGTAGATTAATCAAGCTGTAGCCGCTTCAGGCCACTGACCACGTCATTGAGGTCGTTGAACGGCGTGCATTTGAGGTTCTCCTTGTGGCACTGCTCAAGTAGGTCGCCGGTGGCGAAAACATGGTGGGCCAGCCGTGCCGGGTAGATATCAGATATGCCATTGCCGATGTAGATGACGCGGTACCCTTCCTTGAGGAAAAGCCTGGTGCGGGTTTCCTTAAAGCAGTCTTCCAGTATGGTGCCGTCGGGCCCGATATAATTAACTTCGATACCTTCCGGAGTAAACCGGCTGGTTGCCGCGAATGCCTTAATGTGGTTTATGCCCAGTTTGGCCAGGATGGCGTCAATATAGAAGTCCTGGCCGTTACTGATAATGACGAATTCCAGGCCGTTGTCAGTGCAGTAGCCGAGCAATTCGGGGAGGCCGGGTCGTATGTTGAATTCACCGCTATTCAGCACGAAGTCGAGAATGGCCGGCTCGCCGGCTTTAATCGTGGCAAACGCTATTCGGTTAAAGGCCCCGACTGATATCCTGCCTTCCTGATAGTCCTGCAACATGTGCCGCCAGCCTGGCTCGCCAAATCTATCCATTAGCAAGAAACTAATATCTTTATCGGTGATGGTACCGTCAAAGTCACATTGTACTACGGTTTTCATTAATTCTGGTCCGTTAATCCCTTAAGACGCTGGCTACCATTCTCAATATATAGGATGGGATAGAATAGGTCAAGCAGAATAGCGGGATTGAGAAAAATCAGAAGGGCCGATAATCTTTAACCGCAGAACAGCAGTAGAGAGTCTTTAGTAGAATGTAAAATCGTCCCGTTTAATAACATCATAGGTTAGCCGTGCCGATTCTTGTTCCGGTAATTGTAGCACGCACTATTGTCTAAGTTTACCTGATATACCAGGAAACTGAGCTGGTCAAGCTAACTCTCCGTAACACGGAGAGTAAAAGTGTACCGGCGCTTTTTCTTTCCGGTAAGCTTGGATAGCAGCCGTGTTATTCCATCTTTTTCCGTAATATCATAATAACTATTGCCAGAATAGCGTAGAAACCAGCAACCGCGAAAGAAGCCACGTACGACATTGGGATTGGCTCAGAACCGTATAGTGTTCCGTTGATAATACCCATAGCAAAGGTGCTGAACCCCATTACCAGTGCACATATCCATAGTATCCAGGCCATTATTGTCGCCAGGGCTTTAAATATGTCCGGCATTTTCCCACCTCCTGTTAATAGTGTGATAAGAGTATATACCATAATATTTTTTTGTCAAGATAGGCGCTCAAAGTAATTTCATATAGCATTTCACGACAAGCTAAATTGAAAGTGCGCCTATCCGGATGCTAGAATTATTTAAGAACGTGGGAAGGGATTAGGTTGGCAGAATACTTCATCGGCACCTCAGGCTGGCACTATGACCACTGGCGCCGCCGCTTTTATCCGGAAAAGCTGCCGAAGGCTGACTGGCTTGAGTTTTATGCCCGTCATTTCACCACCGTTGAGCTCAATAATAGCTTTTATCGCCTGCCATCGGAGAAAGCCTTCGCTAACTGGCACGATTCTTCCACCGCCGGTTTTACTTTTGCGGTAAAGGTCAGCCGTTTTATTACCCACATCAAGCGATTGAATAATGCCGGGGAAGCTGTGGCTAATTTCATTAGCCGGGCCAAGATTTTAGGGGGGAAGCTTGGGCCGCTGCTCTACCAGTTACCACCCAGTCTGCACCGTAACGATGCTTTGCTGGAGTCATTCCTGTTTGCCTTACCAGTGGGGATGGAGCACGTCATCGAGTTCCGGCACCAGTCCTGGCTTGAGGATGAGGTATTCGCTATACTACGCCGGCATAACATCGGTCTCTGTGTCTTTGATATGCCTTCTTTGACCTGTCCGCTGCTGGCTACGGCTGATTTTGCCTATATCCGGTTTCACGGCAGTGACCGCCTTTACTCAAGCGGCTACTCTGATGAGGAGCTGGCGGACTGGGCCGGGCGCATGGCACAATTGGCTCCCGGCCTGAGAGCAGTCTATGTCTATTTTAATAATGATATAGAGGGCTTCGCGGTGAGTAATGCCCTAACCCTGCGTGGTTACCTGGAAAATCAGTAAGTGAGATAAAGGAGGCAAGATTGGCAGATCATCCCTATCGACTTCTGGTGGTGGATATTGACGGTACCCTGCTGGGCAGTAGCCCAAGGATATCGGATGAGAATAAGCAAGCACTGGACAGAGTCCGTGAGTCAGGGACACAGTTTGCTCTGTCCACGGGGCGCTCCCTGAAATCAAGCCTCGGTATTATTGAGCAGCTATCACTGGATGGGTGCCACATATTCTTTGATGGTGCCCTGGTCAGCAGCCCTGACCTGGTTGAGGAAATTCATGTTGAGCCGATTGATGCGGGGGTGGTGAGGCGGATGGTGGAATTTGCTGGCTCGCATGACATTGACCTTGAGCTTTCCTCCGCGGCACAGTATTTTGCCAGGCGGGAGACCTGGTCTACACGGGTACGCCGCCAGTTTTTCGGGAGCGAGGTGACATTAACCGATTTTAACGGACTCTGGGAGAGGGAGAGAATCATCAAAGGCGGATTGGTGACCACTAATCATGAGGAGGAGGCAAAAGCGGCGATTTTCTCGGCCCGGTTTGCTGACAGCATTTATTTCTCGCCGGCGCGGACCCCGGCTTACCCTGGCGTGACCTTTTACAATCTGCTGGCACCGGAGGTATCCAAGGGGAAGGCATTAGCCGCATTAGCCGTGCATTTGGGGGTAGCGCTGGCTGAGGTTATGGCGGTGGGAGACGGCGCCAATGATGTCTCGCTGCTGGCTACCGCCGGCCTGGCGGTGGCGATGGGTAACGCCCGTGACGAACTCAAGGCAATAGCCGACTATGTTACCCTTGACGTTGAGCTTAACGGACTGGCTGAAGCGGTTAACAGGTTTTTACTTTAAGACGGGTTTAACTTTCACGGGAGCTCAGGTACATACAGATGGCGCCGCAGGCGGCTACATTAAGTGATTCTGCTTTTTCCCGGGCTGTGGGGATTTTAACACGGTAGTCTGCCGTGGTTAAGATAGCTTCGGATAGTCCCGCCGCCTCGTTACCCAGTGCCAGCAGCAGTTTTTTCTGGCCGGAAAGAAGCGAGGGGTCAGCCATGCCGTTAAGGTCAGCGGCGATAAGTAAATGCCCGCTTTTTTGCAGTGCCTGCAATAGTTCGAGATAATGGCCGGTCCGGCGCAGCCAGACCGCCGTCAGGGTGCCGGCAGTAGCTTGCACGCATTTGGGGGCGAAGGGGTCAGCGCATTTGTCCGTAAGGATAATACCGGAGAAATTGAAAGCGGCGGCGGTGCGGATGAGCGTGCCCACATTACCCGGGTCCTGAATATCTTCCAGCAGCAGGATTTGACCGCCGGTGTTCTCCGGTAGCTGGTCTGAATAGGTTTCCCGGGGCAGGCGCACCACCGCCAGGACTCCCTGCGGCGTCTGCGTGGAGCAGATATAGCCGAACTGGTTTTCCGTAACCTGCCGCGTGGCATAATTACGGTAAACGGGGGCTGGTTCAGCCACGGTCACGATTTCGCTTATCGCTTCCGGATGGCTGCTGATAATTTGCCGGATGGCTTTATCTCCTTCGACAGCAAAGGCACCGGCTTCCCGCCGTCCTTTCCAGGTGGCAAGTTTCTTATACCATTTAAGGGGCTTCAGTGGCTGATTTCGTCGCTGAGTTGTATCTGTCATCGCGCTCAACATGAACTAGGGTTACAGGTCAAATATTTTACCGGGATTGAGGATATTATTCGGGTCAAAAGCCTGCTTGATGGCTTTCATTATGCTCAAACTGGCGTTATTCATCTGGAGGGGCAGGTAAGCCTTTTTGCTGATACCGATGCCGTGTTCCCCTGATATCGCCCCGCCCAGGGCAACGCCGGTTCGGTAGATTTCCTTCATCATGCCGGGTAGCTTCTGCTCCCATTCCCGCCGTTCCATATTGACGCAGAGAGGGTGCAGGTGCACGTTGCCGTCGCCGGCGTGACCGTAGGCGATAACGGGCACTCCGTATTCCGCCGATATTTCTTTTACCCTGCTGACCAGCCTGGCTATTTCGGTGCGGGGAACGACGACGTCAATTACTTCCAGTGGAGCGTACTTTTTCAGGGCGACATAGAATTTCTCTCTGGCATCAAGGAGCCTTCTCCGGGCGCGCTCGGTGCCGGGTATCATGGCAGCAACGGCGCCATGATTTTGGCAGATTTGCTCAACCTGAGCAAAGTAGTCATGAATTTCGTCTTCTGCTTCTCCCTCCATGATTATCAATAGCGCCGCGGCGAAGTCATGAAACGGTAGTTCTTTGCCGGTATATTCCTCAACAATTTCAATAATGCTTTTTTCGATAAATTCCAGGCCTATCGGGGTCATTTTCAGGTTGAGTATTTCCGGTACGGCATTGATTGCGTTCTGGAGGTTGGAAAAGGGAATGAAGAGCACCTCTCTCCTGGGGGGCTTAATGGTGAGCGCAAGGATTATCTTGGTCACCACAGCCAGTGTTCCTTCAGAGCCGATGATAAGCTGGGTTAAATCATAGCCGCTGGTGCATTTGACGAAGGCTCCGCCGGTCTGGATAATCTCGCCACCGGGCAGCACTGCTTCCAGTCCCAGGACATGGTGCCTGGTTACGCCGTACTTGACCGCGTTCATGCCGCCGGCATTGGTGGCGATATTGCCGCCGATGGTGGCGTTCATTTCGCCGGGGTAGATGGGGTAATAGAGACCCTGGCTTTCTACCTGGCTGCTCAGGTCAGCCAGGGTGACTCCCGGCTCGACGACGGCCAGCAATTTGCCCGCGTCTATTTCCAGGACATGGTTCATTCGCTCCAGAGAGAGCACCATACCGCCGTAAACGGGCAGGCAGCCGCCGCTCAGGCCTGTACCGGCGCCACGGGGGGTAACCGGAATTCTGCTTTCACTGGCCAGGGCGAGTAACCGGGCTATTGTCCCGGAGTCCGTGGGTTTGACCACAATCCGGGGCAAATGGCGTTCTGCCCGCGGTGTTTCATCGTAAGCATAGCCTTCCAGTATGCTTTCATCAGTGACGGTATTAGCCTTGCCGGCAATGCCGGTTATTTCAGCGATGACCCGCGAAGTTATTTTCCCGTAGGTAAATTTCATATGTTGGCTAAAGGTTGGGGCTGCTGGTGCCGGTTATTTCACGGCCTTCTTGGCCTGTTTGGCTTCGGCTTTGGCTCGCTTCTTTTCCACCTTGAGCCGGCTCCTTTCCGCAATATCACTCTGGCTGGGGGGTGGCTCCTGCCCGGGCTCCTGAGTAACCGTTGATTCAGCTTTCCTCTTGTGCAGCCTTGCGATGACGAGCATGCTTAAATAACGCCCGAAGTAGCCGATAAAGCCAGCGGCGAACACTATCCCGATCCACTTGAAGATTTCGAGAAGGAGGCCGTTACCCGGAGTTTCCATCCTTACCGTCCTTTATTTTATCTCCGTCCTGGCACAGGAGCCGCCGGATAATAGAATACTAAATAGCTGTCTGGAACTTGTCAAGAATATTAGTGCCGGTTAATTTCAATCAGGGTGGATTATATCCTTTTCATCTTTTTAATGGCGGGTCTTTGGGAAGCATCATTTTCATTAGGTCTATTAAATCTTGGGGGTCTTTACCTAGCCATTTAACCATCTCTTCCCATTCTTTCTTTTGGCTATTGAGTAACTTATTCCAAATCTGCCCACTCGGCGCAATAGGTAAAACATGTTTTGATATGGGCGTGCCTTTTGTATAGTGATTTACTAAAGGCTGTAAATATTCTGGAATTTGCGGGTATACTCCGTGTTCAAGTTTATACTTTTCTATCCAATTCATCGGGCGATACGCGCGGAGATAACTATATGCTCCTTCTAAAGTTAGGACTAAAAACAGCCCAAGACCGATAATAACCCATAAAAACCACTCTAATTGAGGAAGATAAGCATACTTTGAAAAAGGACTATTAGTTGGTATTTGAGATTGGATAATCCCCAGTACTGTAACAATTGGGAGAAATATTATTATCAAGCGTCTCCATTTACCCCACAGAATCTTACCGAAGATGTTAAATCTATCCTTGAATTGCAATGCAAATTTAGACATTCTTAACTCCTCATCTTAACCTTATCCCTCTTACTTCACTTAGTGTCGGCATACGTATCCTTCTCTTTGATATTCCACGTGGTTCCCCTCCCCCCTGATGCCTCTGATGGCGCCTTTTAATCGCCTTGCCGAGCTGGATATGCAGCTGGAGAATAACAAGCTCCACACTTACCATGCCAGGATAAGGTTATCCTTTAGAATTGAGAGCGAGCTGGTAGCCCGGTCAGGGTAGCGGAGTCTCTAGCTGCGTGGTTCGGTGGCGCTAACCAGATTACCTTCTCCAAAACCGTGTTTTTCTTTACTCCCGGCAAAGACAACGTAGTAGATGTTCTCGGTTGGTGGGGGTGAAAGTATGGCTTCTGCGCCCGTCTTTTTAATTACTTTCTGCGTCCTTTTCACTACCTTCCCAACCATACCCTGCTGCCGGCAGGCGGGAATCACCATGACCTGGTCTCCAGTATTGAATTTATAAGGAGCCGCTGTCATTTTATTTTGCTATTCCCCTTTCTTTAGTAATAATTATTTGGGGATTATATACTTGAGAAAGGGTTAATTCTGTATTATAATCCTTTTTCGTGATACACTCTTAAAGTTAATCAAATCCGAGAATCTAGAATACAAGACACTCACCTCATGATTAGGTCATCATTGCCTAATTGCCCTTCCCATTGTACGATTTTACGTATTTTTTGAAATGCTGGATGGTCTTTAATGGGGATATCAGACCTATTGCCAATAGGTATATAACCCAAAGTGTGCCTTTGTTGATTATCCTTGTTGGTTTCAAACTCAACGAGCATCTCAGAAAACTCAGCGGAGAAAAATCCCTCTTTCGGTTTGAATGCCAATGTTCTAGCAAAATTTTCAGAAACAGGGAATATTATTCTAACCTCCCCTTTCTTCCCTGCTTCTATCCCATTGCAAACAACTTGCCAATGAACACCCATCAATCGCCAAGCTAGAATAATTAAGTCGCCCTTTACATTACCAGTGGTATTAATCCACAAGGGAGAAGCATTTGTAACATCAAACACAAAAGCAACAGATCTTGTGATACCACCTATCATAGAGTTATCAAAAGTCTTAAAATTCCAAAATACTTTCTGTTTGATATCTTCAATATCAAATGTTGATTGTGGTTCTATTTTTTCTTGGAGTTTATTAACAGTGTTTTCAATTTTCTGGATTCGTTGATTAATACCCTCTAATGTAAGTGTGAATTCTCCCCTCCTCTCCCTTCGAATATCATTTATAATCTTCACTGGTGCCTGCATAAGTCGCCATATCAGAAAAAGCACAATTGCGCCCAATGGGATTTGCCAAGTTAAGCCGATTGTTATAGGGTCATTCCCTTTCTGAAGATAACCCGAAACCCCGCCAACCAAAACAAGTGTTCTGTCAGCAATATCCAATGGGTGCCAAATAAGAACTCTCCACCAATATTTAATAGTTCTCATGCCCTTATTCTACCACTAACCCATCCTGTTTCAAGTAGATAATACCAATTATTTCCGGCAGAGCTTGGCCTACTTATGCAGCTCAATAACATCGCCGTCCTGGAGGATATGGTCTCTTTTAACCATAATGCCATCGTGCTTTCCCGAACCCCAGAGGCGGGCGTATTTCATCCTGGCGGAGAAGTCTTTATGTACGCTGGCAGCAGCGTCTGCCAGTGTGCTGCCGCTGTCCAGCACGATGGGATCAGTGAGGTCTGGCTTCTCGCCGGGTGTCTTGGTATAAACGCGGATTATATCAAGAATTGTGTAGAGACTGCGTTTGAGTTCCTCCAGTCCGGTCCCGTTAGCCAGGGAGACGGCGACAACCGGTAGTTGACCGCTATACTTTTCCTGCAAGGTACGGTAGTTTTCGCCATTATCCAGGTCCATCTTGTTGCCCACCACCAGCGTCTTCTTCCGGTTAATGGGGGAGTCATTTTCTCCCGACTCTGCATTTCCCAGCCCGATCCTTATCGGCTCCATCTGGCTGCTGATGGTCTCCATCTGTTCCAGCGGTGAGAGGCTAAGGTCAATGACCACCAGCAGGGCGTCAGCCCGCCTGATGATATTGGCCAGCCACCACTCAGGTGGCTGATTGCTCAGGGGCGGGGTATCAATTAACTGTATCTGAATGTTCTCAAATTCCATCATGCCCGGGGTGGCCGTCTGGGTAGTAAAGGGGTAGGCTGCCACGGCGGGGGAGGCTTTGGTAACAATGCTGACCAGTTGCGATTTACCGGAATTGGGCAGACCGATTACCGCCACCTGGGCCGCCCCTACTTTCTCGATGGTCATTGACGCCCGCTGCGTGGCTGTTTTCTTATCCAGTGATTGGGTTAGCTTGGCGATTTTTGTTCTCAGTTCGGCGCGGAGATGGTCAGTTCCTTTGTGCTTGGGCATAACCGCCAGCATTTCCTCCAGCGCAGCTATCTTTTCCAGGGGGTTTTTCGCTGCCCGGTAGTTTCTTTCCGCTTCAAAGTAGGCCGGCGTAAGATTGGCTGGCATTGGTTACAGGTACTCCTTGATTCTTTTTGCCTGGTCCTGGCTCACACCGGCAGTGGCGGCCAGTTCATCCAGTGAGGCCTCCTTGATACCGCTGACGGAGCCGAACCGTTTGAGCAGAGTGCGCTTGCGTTTGGGGCCGATGCCGGGGATATTGTCCAGGACCGAACTAAAAGCTGCCCGCTTGCGAACACTGGTGTGGTAGCTGATGGCGAAGCGGTGTGCTTCATCCCGCAAGCGCTGCAGTAATTGGAGACCGGGTGAGGAACGGGGTAAAGTAACCGGACGGGATCGCTGCGGGAGAAAAATCTCCTCGTTTTCTTTGGCCAGACTGGCGATAGGCACGGTGCTCCCCGTTTCACATATTACGGACCGGGCGGCGTTAAGCTGTCCCTTGCCGCCGTCAATCAGGACAAGGTCAGGCATAATTGACCAGGTATCCGGGGTGGCAGCTTTGTCTTTGATATGCTTGAAGCGTCTCTTGAGCACCTCCTGTAACATGGCGTAGTCATTGGCGCCGGAGACGGTTTTAATCTTAAAACGTCGGTAGTGGGCTGGTCTGGCTTTGCCTTTTTCAAAGACCACCATGCTGCCCACGGCGGCTTTCCCCTGGATGTTAGAGACATCATAAGCCTCCATGCGCAGGGGCGGGTGCTTCAGCATTAGCTCCTTCTCTATTTCTGCCAGTGCAGTCTCCACCGCTTTCGGGGCAGCTAACTGCTTGATTTTGAGTTGTTCCAGGCCCTGCCGGGCATTTTCCGCAACGATATCAACCAGCTCCTTTTTGCTGCCGCGCCGTGGAACCTGAAGCTCCACCCTGCCTCCCCTCTTGCTCCGGAGCCATTCCCTGACAAGGGCCGTATCTTCTACGGGGTGCTGGAGAAGTAGCCGTGGTGGCAGATAAGGGCTGGAGTCATAGAACTGCTTGATAAAGCTGGTCATAATCTGTTTTGGCTTTTCATGGCGGGTGCCCTGCACAACAAAGCTCTCCCGGCCGGTCAGTTTATCATTACGGATGAAGAAAACCTGGACATAAGCCAGGTCTCTATCCTGGGCGAAGGCAATAACATCCTGCTCCCCCCTTACCCTGGTAGCGATTCTCTGCTGTTCAATAACTTTCTGGATGGCCTGTATCTGGTCCCGGTAGAAGGCAGCTTTTTCAAAGTCAAGGGCGGCGGCAGTTGCGTTCATCTTTTGCTGAAGCTCTTTGACCACCTTTTCCTGCTTTCCTTCCAGGAAAAGAATTACCTCCTTAATTATTTCCGCGTACTCCTCATGACTCACCGCTCCGATACAGGGAGCCGCGCAGCGCCCCAGATGGTACTCAAGGCAGGCGCGGGAATCAGTGCCGGTGATACGCTTGGAGCAAATACGGAAGGGAAAAATTCCCTTGATGACCTTCAGTGTCTCCCGTACTGACTTTGCATTGGTGAAGGGGCCGAAGTAACGTCCGCCGTCCTGTTCCAGGCGCCGGGTGACATAGACCCTGGGCCAGTCCGTAGCGGTCTCTATCTTGAGGTAGGGGAAGGTCTTGTCGTCTTTCAGGCGGACGTTATAGGGGGGACGGTGCCGCTTTATCAGGTTCAGCTCCAGGATGAGCGCTTCTTGTTCCGAAGATGTAAGGTAGAAATCAAGCTCGGCTACCCGTGTCACCATCCGCTTTATCTTTGCTGATAGCTTTTGCCTGGTACTGAAGTAGGACCGTACCCGGTGCTGAAGGTTGGCGGCTTTGCCCACGTAAAGGATATTCCCCTCGGCGTCCTTGAATAGATAGACGCCAGGACTGCCGGGTAACCGGTTAAGTTGTTCCGTTATCAGCCCGCCGGTCAACTTTGCTCTCCTTATAACTATCCAGAATTTATTCTAGCATAGCTCGTTTCATGAGCAAAGTAATTGGGGAGGGGAGACGGGCTGCAAACAGGCAAGTTCAGGCATCAGCCACCCGGGGGTGTGCCAAGGTCTGGCAAATATGCCGGGAGCTTAGCTCAGTGAAATCAGCCCTTGCTTGATAGCCACCACTACCGCCTCGGTGCGGGCATTGGCGTTCAGCTTGCGCAGGATGGAGGTCACGTGGTTTTTAATGGTTTGCTCGCTGATGCCCAGTTCCGCCGCAATCTGTTTGTTCAGAAATCCCCGGGCGATATAGTCGAGAATTTCCGTTTCTCTGGGGGTAAGTGGTGACAGGAAGGCTTCTGCCTCACTTCGCCAGTAAAGTTCCTGAAACTGTTGTAAGACGTGTTCGGCTACTTTAGGGCGGGCAGTCAGGCTTTCATTTATCGGGTGCTCACCGCGGGCTACCCGCCGGATGGTATCGATTAGCTGGTCGGCGGTAACCGCCTTGCTCAGGTAGGATACGGCCTGGGCTTTGAGCGCCTGGAAGAGTTGGGCATCGTCAGGGCTGGATGTGAGCACAATGACGCCGATATTCGGGGAGCGTTGCTTGATGCGGTGGGCCAAAGTCAGGCTGTCTTCAGAGGGCCCATCGATATCCACCAGGGCTACATCAGGTGGTAAGTTGTCGATGGCAACCAGTGCTTTCTCGCTGACATCAACCACGCCGGATATTTCCATATCTTCAATATCAGCCAGGGAATGCTCTATACCCTGCTGAAACAGGGATTGCTGACTGACGATGAATATCTGTATTTTATTGTGCGTATTCATGATAATAGGCCTTATCAAGCCAAGTCCCTGCTGGATTTAGCTGAAAGCGGCTTCACCTCCTCCTGTTTATTATACCAGTGGTGCGGTAAATATGGCAGTAGAGCAGAAGAGTTCAACCAGGCGTGGGTCAAACTGCTTGCCCGCACCTCGTTTTATTTCCTCAAGGGCATTATCCGGGGATAGAGCCTTGGCGTACGGCCGGCTACTGGTCATTTCGGCAAAGGCGTTAGTTATGGCTAGAATACGGGCCTCCAGTGGTATATCTTCACCTTTCAGTCCCTTGGGATAACCCTTGCCGTCATACCTCTCATGGTGGTGAAGGATGCCGGCAACGCAGGGAGCCAGCTGGTGAGAATGGCTGACAATGGCAGCTCCCAGTTGCGGGTGAGAATTAACCAATTCCTGCTCCTCTGCGGTTAGCTCATCACCCTTGCTTAATATTTCGTCGCTAATGCTGATCTTGCCGATATCGTGCAGTAAAGCGCAGTTCTCTAGCCTGTTTTTCTCTAACGGCTCCAGTTTCAGGGCTTCGGCCAGGGCCAGAGTATATTTAATGACTTTTTTAGAGTGGCTCTCTGTGTAATGGCCCCTGGCATCCACTGTCGCCGCCAGGGCATAGATTGAGCTCAAAGACCCGCTGCTGTCTTTGATAGTCTCAGCGCCGGTGTTGGTATCACTTGCTGGCGCTGGCGTGCCGGAGGCGCAATGGCAGCGGTTACCGCCGTTTCTCTTGGCGTAGTAGAGGGCTGCATCAGCCGTGGCGATAATCTCGTCGGCACCGATACCATCGGCCGGCCAGGTGGCCAGTCCCAGGCTGGCGGTAAGTGAGAGATTCTTGGCCCTTATCTTTTCCGCGATTTGTTTGCGCACGCGTTCTGCCACTTGCCTGGCGGCATCAATGCCTGTCTGCGGTAGCAGAATGGCAAACTCGTCGCCGCCATAGCGGAAAGCCTGGTCAGCGTTTCTTATCGTATTTTTCAGGGTATTGCCGACCTGTCTGAGGATTCTGTCCCCGGCCAGGTGCCCGTAATTATCATTGAGTATCTTGAAGGAATCAAGGTCAAGGATAATTAGTGAGAAGATGCCGCCGTAGCGGGAGTAACGGCCGATCTCACTGGTAATCGTCTGATCCAGGGAACGGCGGTTAAGCAGTCCGGTGATTTCATCGACGCGGGCCTGCTCCTCGGCTTTGGCGTAGAGCTGGGAATTCTCCACGGCGATGGCAATCTGGGGAGATAGGTACTCTAGAATTTTAATATGCCGCTGGTCAATAGCATTTGGCTTCTTGCTGGTGATAATCAGGCTGCCGATGGCTTCATTCCTGACTATCAGTGGCAGGCAGGCGACATAGCGTACTCCCTGTTTGAGGTGGTATTCACCGATTCTAACAGTGGCCCCCTCCACCAGGTCAGGCTCGATCAGTGGAGTTTTATGCTCAATCACCCACTCACTGAAGGAGCCTTTGTGGGGTATTCTTTCGCCCACGTAGAAATTGGGGTCTGCACGGGCGGATAATGCCAGGACACGAAGCTCGTCATCCTCAGCCAGCAGGATTGACGCCCAGTGAATATCAATCACCTTTTTTAGCTCTATTATGAAGCTATCAAATATTTCCTGAATGTCCAGCCGGGAGGTAATAACGGCAATGGAACGGTTGAGCAGGGATAGTTCCTCTTCACGCTCTCTGAGTTGCTCCCGCAGGTATTCCTTTTCCATACTCACGGCTACCTGCTGAGTAACGTCCTCCAGCATATGATAATCCTCAAGGGAGTAACGCCCGGACTGTTTTTTGCCCAGTACCAGAATGGCGATTAGCTTCTCCCTGCTTATCAAGGGCAGCAGTAATTCTACCGCACGTTTATCGATTTCTTCCTTTTCCTGTTCCCACAGGCCGCGGAACTCAGGCACGATAGATAATCCTTCTCTGGTCAGGGGCTTCTGCTCATGGCTCAGGTATTCCACAATGGGGTTGTTACCTTTGATAGTGAGAGCGGCCAGCGGGTTGCCTTTATCTTTGGGTTCAGCCAGCTGGAAGGAAAAATCTCCGCTGTTGACATCAGGGAAGAGCAGACATGCCTGCTTACAGCCGATGGCTTTGGTAATTAATGACAGCAGCTCTCCCCCCTGTGCTTTGAGGCTGAATACATTATGTATAGTATTGGCAAAATGAGATAATTCCTGGCGATAATCATAGCTTTGTCCCTGAAAACCCCGGCTTATTAATACAAAGAGCGACCCGCGCAGCCGGTAAACAAAGACAGATACCGCAATGGACGCTAAAGTGGCTACAGTTGTGGCCATCACGCTGAGTTCAAAGTTGAAGGCAGTGTGAAGCAAGAAGAGTAAAATCCAGTAGACAGCACCGCCGACAGTCCCCAGTGTTACCCAGGCCAACCCCCGCCGCAGTACAATCTTAATATCCACCAGCTGGTGCCTGATAACAGCGTAACTGAGGATGAAGGCAATGATGAGGTTGCCGAAGTGACTTATAGGGTACTCTCTGCCCCAGGGTAACAGATTGGCGATGGCAAATACGACCAGCATGGAAAGGGCCAGGAGAAGTGCAGCGATTTGATTGTTGAGTACCGGGTTGTCCAGGTCCTTCAGCCGCTTCCAGAAGACATAGAAATTTCTGGCCGCCAGAATTATAAGGGGTAAGAAGACAAAGATTACGCCTAAACCGTATTCGTGATGCATGCCATCGCCAACAGGGGTGATGTCCTTGGCGACGTACCCCAGCACTACCAGAATAATAATCATTACCAAGGAACCACCGGCAAAGGGCAGCCAGCGCCGCTGCCCTGCTGCGTAGAAAGAAGAGAGGAAGAAATGGAACTGTACTGACATAATGGAGAAGATAATGACTGTTGCCTTAAACAGGAGAAGGTTGTGCTGGGGGAAAAAGTTACCGCGCAGGAAGATATCAGTGAAGCTCCACATCATGGCCGGAAGAAGGAACAGGATAAACAGCGTGTGCCGTCTCTGCCAGGGCCGGCTGCTGATGGTAGTAGCTAGCAGAGGTATATAAGCTATCGTTGCAATTAAGGGGAATAGAGAATAAACGTTCATATTAGGGAAATTATCGCCCTAATATTGTAGGCTGTCAAGTGAGACCAAAGTATGTGAGCGAAGGTATGGTAAACTAAAGTACTATTGGAGTGTTACCCTCTCAGCTTCAGCGGTTTCCCTGACCGGCGCCACTTCCTCCGGCTTGCCAAGCAGGAGTGAAAGTACTTTTATGGAGGGATTAACGTGTGGCGGCTTGAGGTGAGCCAGGTCTGCGCCTTCGGCTTGTCTCTGGGCGGTGTAACTGGCAAAGGTATCTTGAGGCAGCATCATGACCTTAACACTGAAATCAATCATATCTGTTAAATCATCGAGGACCCCGGACATGGCATTATGGTCATTATCTGGTTGCAAGATCTGCTTCCTGACTGCCGCAGCTATATCTGCCTCGTTGCCCTGGAAACTGCTGCCGGGTTCAATTAGCAGGCATAGTACCTGCTCTCCGGGGATTTTATAAGCCATCCAATCTTTGTAGGCAATGCCCGTCCTCTCTATGGCTTGCCAGATTAGTTTTTCCGTTAGCTGGACAACCACGAAATTGAGCAGGTCATCAGCCCGGCTCATAAAAGCCATCTGCGGGAGGTTAATGCCGGTGCTGGCGTTATGCAGCGCAGTTATCTTGACGATGTCGCCAATCCGGTATCTCACCAGGGGGCCGCCGTGAAAGTTGGTGATAACCAGCTCATAATTCTCCCCGGGGTTCACCTCATCCAGTAAGACGGTCTCGGGTTGGTAACTGCGGTCCTCCCGCCACTTGAAGTATTCTTTTTCCGGGATAAACTCCAGTAAGTTAAGGTTGGGGATGAAGGTCATGCTATTATAATCCCAGGTCTGGGTGGCGATAACACCACCCTCGGTGCTGGCATAGACATCCAGTGGGTATCTGCCCCAGAGTTCTTTTACTTTGGCCTGGTAAATCCCGCTGTCAATGCCGCTGCCAATGATTCCCCGCACTGACCACAGGTCTCTGGGCAGTACCGGGCGCCGGCATAGCTTACTCTTAATTAGTCCCCTGGTCAGGCGTAGCAGCGCTCTGGGCTGAGAGAGCAAGGGGCGGAGGCTGGTTTTATCTGAGGACTGGCTTAACTTATCGCCAACCGCTGCCAGCACCAGTGACAAACCGAAGAAGTAATCGATTCCCTCGGACAGGGCCTGCTTAAAGCCAAGTTTTATCCTGTCTTCGAAGGAGAGGCCTTCGGCTTCTTCTAGGGCGGGGAGATGCAACACGGGGGTTTGCTGCTCCAGCATACAGGCCATGGCGCCGGTCATATAGGGCCGGGGGGCTACCGTGTAGACCATCCTGGGACGCTCAGGGAACTGAGAAGAATCGCCCCATTCCCGGCTACTGGCGAGCATACCAAGACCATACATTATCACACTCAGTTCCTGAGAATAAGCCGGGGTTACCGGCACCCACCGGCAACTGTATTCGCCGGACCTGCCGGAGGTGCGTACCCATGAAACCGGCTTTACCGGTAAAGAGTCCTCTCTCTTTTCTAAAAGCTCAGGGCAGTAGTCCGCGTAGGTGGTCAGCGGTATCCGTTGACGGAACTCTTCCAGCGTCCTTGGTCTGGCTCCGTGCATAATCTTGGCGCCTAGGGCACTATTGTTCAGTAATTCCAGTTGTTCCAGTAGCAAGCGTCTCTGGATGGTCATGAATTGCTCTATATCGAGTTTGACATAGCCACAGCACATTTGCCATAATTCTTCATTCCTGCCCTGCTGTAAAAGCTCGATTGCCGTCGGCACGCATTACCTCCCAGGCTAACTATCAACAACTAAAACTATGGCAGGTGTGGCTTAGCTTGGGAAGTGATTAGGTTCTAGAACATAGTTCTATATACTGAGGAGTCTCAGGTGAGCTTCCGGTTAAGGATAATGTGGCGGGATGTAACCGCTGGTGATAGCGGAGAGCTTAAAGCTCTTCAACGGGGGTCTTTTCCGGGCCGGTTATCTCTTCTAACTTGTTACTTAGTTCCTGGAGGTTTTCGGATTGCGGTAGTTTGACTAGGTCCAGACCATAGCTGAGGAAAAACTCAAGGAAATTGCGTAAGAGGTCCCTGATTCTCTGTATGCTCTGGAGGAATTCTTCCTTGGACACGTATTCGTTATCGATGGGGGCTTCGCTGCCTGGCTGTAGCTGGTTATCAATGAGCAGGTTAAGGAATTCCGGGCGGCTCATGTCGCCGCGTCTTTCGTCAACCTTTCTGACTAGTTCCCCGTCAACTACGAGGACAGCCTCATCTTCATCAACTATTAAAACCCTGGTTCCTGCCAATTTATGCCCCCTGTACTATGGGTAAAGTATATGCTATATGTTTAGAATATAGCACGGGGGTATAAAGCCGGGTATAA